>Ga0100378_1000849_pt1 | contig 33266 bp, 33 predicted proteins | sample CryGeymeta201502_FD_81535 | JGI IMG/M metagenome (GOLD analysis project Ga0100378, IMG submission 81535) | Groundwater microbial communities from Crystal Geyser aquifers in Utah, USA - Crystal Geyser metaG 2015-02 | ecosystem: Environmental > Aquatic > Deep subsurface > Groundwater | place: USA... | reverse complement strand
GAATTCCCAACCCCAACTGCACCACCGTCACCATTGGTGGAGTTGCCACTATTCCCCAGGCCGACCTCAGCTGCCTCAATGTCCTCTGGAAATACTTCGTCCCCCTTAACGGTTGCACGTGATAGTATCACTCCTCAACAAAATGGCATATTTTAAATTGAATAAAGCACAATAAGATATATTCTTTATGGCATTGGCCTGGTTATTTTCTTTCCTGGATTTATCAAACTCTTTAATGGACTCTCTTATTCTTTTTTTTCCTTTTGCTCAATAGATGAAAAATAAATTTTCTGGAGCAAATTGATATGCTACTACTATATTCACTAAATATATCGGAAAGCCAACCCTTATTTATGAATTGTTAGCGTCATATTGAGATTAATTAAGGGGTGATTCTTTTTATCAGTTTAGTTAGCTATTCTATCTCTTTGACCTGATAACATATTCCAAAAATGGAAAAAACAGAGGAACTGGATAAGATCAACAAGCGTGTCTGTGCTTTTTACTAAAAATACTCCAACATCAAAAAAAATGATACCTTCTGCTTCAAGCCCGACAAAAGGTAAATATCCTCCTTCTATGGTGCTATGAACGATCATTTCATGAGGAACAAACTCAAATCTAACCAAAGCACTAAACGACTCTAAAATAGATAATCACGAATCAAATAGAGACTGCTTGATAGTCTGAAAAACCCTTTAGTGGCAGCTTTACCCAAATAAATCAAGCAACTCAACTAGATAAACTTTGATAAAACGCCTGAAACTAAAATGCAGAAAGCTCCCATGTTTTCAGGCGTAGAATGTACAAAAAAGGGTACTTATGTGATGGGGTAAGAGGTGAGATCAATGGTCTCTGAGGATATTCAGCAAATGGTTCAAAATAAATAAGAATAACTGTTCCGAAGAAAATTTCCAGTGCAAAAATCGAAAGAAAAGATGGAATGGGACTGGAGAAGCGACAAAACTGAGAATATGATAAAGACCTACAACAGAGTTCTAAGCAAGTACAGAAGCGAGAACCCAAACGCTTAGAGCATCAAATTAATAGATTAAAATAACTTCCCCTAACTTGCCGACGAACTTGTTCTTGACAACCAATTTTTCAATGTGGTCGACATCTTCAGAAAGATTTACAATGAGAATCACAACTAGCTTGTGAACGATGGCCTGATGAAGTATGTTCTTAAGTTCCAGAAGTATGATAAGTTGACCAGAAAATTAAAGCCAAAAAATCAGCTGCATAATCGAGTTAATTCGAGGAAATCCCTTTTCATTCATCCTTCTAATCACAAAGAAAATATGACTGATGGATTTAGAAGCCTTACTTCTTCTAGCAGCTTATATCCTAAAAAAATCTAAAATCAGAAAATTGAAAATGTGGGAAACTTCAAGGAATTAATTGGCAATAATGATTCGAAGGGCCTCAAGCCAAGGGTAAAAAGTGTGAAAGTTAGGCCATCAAAGATGGACAGGTTGAAATTAAGATTATGATGTTAGAAATATCATTGAGTTTACTTGAATTTTCTGCTGCTTTGAGCTCTAGGGAACTTTAGTATGTTGAGCTCAGGTTTTGAGAAAAAATCCTAGTCATCTTCTGAGCTACTGAAATAACCTTTCTTGACAATTTCATCTTTAGACAAATTCCTAAGTTCGATGCCAGTTGTCATGTTTTTGGGATTGCTTTCGTTGTTATTAAAGCCCAAAATGCGAAGCAGCTAATCTTCGTTGATATATATTTATCCACCTTTGTCCAGGATGATCCAATCCGTGGACTTTAGTAGTCTTATCTTGTTGATGTCCAATTTTATATCATAGCTTGCTTCCGAAATAACCTGTCTACCCTTACCTTTTATTTTCACCAGCTGCACCACTATTTTTTCATCCTACCAGGAATAAAAAGCAACGGTGCTGTAATTTCTCTTGCTTTCGTATTCGATAATGTCAGTTATAGCTCTGCTTTTGTTGCTCATTTTATCTACCGAATTCAATACCTGCTCCTGATTGTTGTACAAGTCGAATAGGCCCCTCGTTACTTTGCTCTCCTTCCCGTAGTTCTTATCAGCAGCGTTGCTAGCCTTCAATAGTACTTCTAAGGCTTGAACAGGTCTCTCACCTTTGATGAGCTTGAAATATTAATAGTATGCAACTATTGCGTAGTCCACAATTTCTTTCCTTATTGACTCTGACTCCTGCATGAATTCTATGAGATGTTGCTCATTGAGCTATAGGCATTTTTTCAAGCATTTGGTGGCATTGGGGGTGTCATGGGCCAAGGTATAGTATTTTGTTTAGAGAAGGAATATTTTAGAGAGAAGGTATTCGACTTGTGTTTGAAGGACTATGTGCTTGGCTTTGTCCAACTTAGCTGTTATTTCTTCAAGAATATTACAGTTTAGCTCAGACAATATTTCGAGCAATAAAGTTCTGACGTTTAACTCTAAGCTACCTCCGTACAGAGACAAACACTGCTTTACTGCCTCTAGATATATTGACTGCGAGTTGGGACCCTCAACCTCAGCTTTAGCTATCATCTGTTTGATCGTTTTCTCGAGAATAGGAGTAAACTCGATATGAGACAGCACCCTTGCCGACTCCTATAGAATCTCCTGAACTGATTGACTCACTTGCAGTGCATCTTGCCGGGAAACTTTCAAACCGAGTTTTTGTTGAGAATACAATGATGATCTGGAGTTACTAGCACGAAGCATTATATTTTTATGAATCAATCGAAAATAGCATCTGCTGGGATCAAGCACTTATTTACATCACATTATCAGGCACTCGCATTTTTTGGGCTCATATTAAGCTGGCTCTAGGCTCTTGTTGTCATTCTTGGTGGAAGATATCAAAGTTGAATTTCGCAAAATTATTTAGTTTCTGTCTCGAATGATCTCTTCTTCGTTGACCTAGACATCATTTATATTGTCCATCTTGATTGAACTACGCTCTCTTGATGAAAGAGGAGATACTGGAGAAATGCCCTCCCCGTTGCCTTCTAAATATTAGGAGCTAGAAACTGCCTCAGAAGGATTCTCAGCCTTTTATTACTCCTCTTATATTGCAATTTTGCCCTTGGAGCTCGTTCTATTAGTCATGGTCGGAATTCTCAACCCAAGCAGTTCATTCACAGTCATATCGATGATATTTTTAGAAGTCTTGGAAATGCCACTCACCATGGACTTGTTATCGTCATCGCCTTTTTTCTCTTTATGGAGTTTTAGCATTCTTGACAAACTCCTTTCCAAGGCGTCTTCAGGCTCTTCTGAAGCTTTGGCAGTATTTGACTGTTTCTCGGACGTATCATTTTCATGCTCGGACGACTTCTTTTCTGATTGAGAAGGCTTGAGAGCGAGGTTAGCATCTATTCCTTTATCGTTTGAGGTGACTGACATGTCTTCGCTTTGCCTTCTGGATTTGTCTTTCTTGGAAGAAGTAGCAGCTGTATCAACAATGTGTTATTTTTTATCTTCTTGCTCGAACATCACATGCTTGGGTGTTTAGATTGTCTAACTGTTGTTGACTGACCGAAAAGAACTCTTAGATTTCCTTGATTTTTATTTGGGGTTAGGCTTGTCCAAATGCTAGCTTTCTTAATCCTAGTAATCTCGGTTCCTTGGAGCTTCCAAACTTTTATTATTTTTTGAGGAAGCTTTTTGCGATTTTTAAGAAGGTTCTTTCCGAGATGATTTTTTGCTTGATTATGATTTATTTTTGAGCTACTGCTATTGTTCTTTCCTTCGCTTTTCTTCAGCTTATTTTCTTTAGATTGCCTCTCTTTAAGCTTTCTGCTCCTACCTTCTCAACTTTTATTCTTCATCCTTCTGAGCTTTTATCTTTCGCTCCTATTCTTCTTTCTCCTTTCTCCTTTCAGCTTCGATGATTTTTTTGGCTTTGTTGGCAATTATCGCACGGAATTCATCTTCAAGCTGTTTTACTTTTTTCTCTTCCTCCTGAATTTTTTTCTCCATGTTTTTTTATTTGATCCGTTCATTTCTCCTCTAATTTTTGACGACCTCAACTTCTTCTTTTTTTTGACTGATTTTTTCAAACACTTTATTGGTCTTATTGCGAGTAAAGTTAATCACGTTGACGAGCTTTTCCTTTTCTTCATAGAAGTTCTACTTTAGTCAACTAGTACCTTGTTGTCAAAAAGTTTGACAAATTTGTAGTGACATTGCTAGCAGCACAATCTGGATTATTTTGATACAAACGGGATTACTCTACTCCGACTGCAGCATTTTTTACAGAACAACTCAGCACAAAATTAACATTGGACTGTCTTCTTGAGCTCCTATCCGCACTCAGGACACATCTCTGGTGGTTGTTTTCGACGTTCGGCCATCAGCTGCCCTGGAGCAAATTGTGAGTAAATGGCTGTATGAGGTAATATCTACATTATTTGCGGAAAAGAAGGTCATGCTATTATATTTCGATGAGAATGCCTTAAAGGGTATTTTAGATCTTTTCAATAGGATCGGGGTTGGAATTGAGGATCAGATCTTTGTACTTTTTTGATATTTCTATCATTTTTTCGGATGTTTCTGAATGGGTAAATGCCTACCTTCATACTGAGCTTCAAAGTCGACTGGATAGTAATTTTCCTGCATGTAGATTAATGCCTGATGCTACGGTGGATTTTATTATAAATGACAAGTCAACCATCAGTCCCTAAAGTAACAATAGCATAATAATAGCTGATCCACATTTAGTGACTGAGTTTGAAGTGATAAATTATATTGTATTGACAAGGAAATAAACAATCTTGAAAATGATAAATCAATATCGAATAAATACTGGACCAAAAGTATAAGAACCTCCAACGAGTCAAACTGTAGCATCTCCTAATAAATTCCAGAGGACCAATCGACGAGGGCTTAAAAGTCCCAGGGAATCCAACGTAAATGCTGAAAAGATTTAACATGTAGTAGAGCCACTGGCTCATTAATAGCCTGTTTAACGCAGTAAGATCATATAGAGAACAAAAAAAACAACAAGATAGCTTATCAAGTCTCCTCGTAACCAATAATTTTAGAATACAAAAGTGGAAAAACTCACCAATCCAACATCAATCAACCCTTCTACTATTGAAACTCCTGCAAGATCTAGGGTCTCAGATATTAGAATAGATTCGAGAGTTGTTTCAAATTATTCTCAAGTAAGAGACTAAACATCTCCAGCTTCATCTACAATAGCACCGATCAATTCATCTCGGCTTAGAACAAAAACTGACTAAAAAATAAGAGAGATCCATGCTGCCACTCTTAAGAAAACTAGTGTGATTGGATTCATCATCAATAGGCTTTTAAAGAAGAGTGCTAAAGAGGGATTTTGGAAACTACAATAACATAAGTTGCTAGCTCGCAGAAAGAATATTTCACAAGCAAAATGTCTTCTTCTGAGCAGTTGTTAGCTCGCCAAGAGATACGAATCCACTATATACCAGTTTGTGATGTAAAGGTTAAAGAACCTATGCAAAACGAGTTTGAAGCAATAACATGATAAATCGAGTTCTTTCAGCACATCAGACAGTGTGAAGGCAAAGCATAGCATCATTCACATCATGAATTTTATCCAGAGATAGAGGCTAAGGGAGTCTTTTGATCGATTGAGAATGAAAAAAAATCAGATTGATCAAGCAATATCAGCTTTGTCCTTGCTTAGCAACTACGAGACTAAAAAAATGAAACAGTGTTTCTCAAGCTTAAAATTCACAAGCTCAACCAGAACCTTGAAAAAGAAAGGCCTACTTTAGACTGTCGCTAACTTTTATATTTTTTGCATTAAAGAACAGCTAAGGCGAGGGTTCCATGCCATTGAATATTCTTCACTTAAAAGAAAATCATAATAAGAAGAATCTAGTAGATCTAGAGCTTTTTCAAGGAAAACTAGCGTAGTTCAAAGGACTATAAAAACAGAAACACCACTCGTCAGCCCTCGATAATCTGCCAAGGAGATCTAGCTCCATGGAAAAATTTAAAAGCTAAAGAGCTAAAACAGTAAGCTGAATGGAAATTTTAACGATCAATAGCAGGCTCTTCAAGAAAAGAAAGCATTGAAATAATAAAATATCAGAGGTTTCAAGAGCAGAATGGAATAGCTGAAGGAAAGCAAAGAGCAAATGCAAAAGAATGTCAAGGAGAAGAAGGCGACTCATCAAGCAATCAAGAGTAAAGTTTCAGTCAAAGTAAAAACTCTCAGCTCAGATGATTTCAATGAAGCCGAAGACTCACTCAGGGCAGACCAAAAATTAAGGAGCCTTCAGAAGGTTTATTCTGACTTTTACAGGATGAGCGAAGAATAGATAAATGACAACATTGGAAAAATCCTCAAATAAAATTAAATCAAACAAGGGTAACAATCTGAGATTCTCGAAGAGTGGAGTTATATAGTTCAAAAAGCTAAGCTTCAAAAAGAAATAGACCTTTACGAATCATCAATCCTGGGTCACAAGGCTCCGAGTTACGACACTAACTCTGTGTTGAGGACTGTAAGACAATAAAACGAAATGGTAGGCAACATGATTAAAAATTTCGTGAAAGAACGTTACTTGTGGGGAGAAGTGTAGAAATTTGTGTCTGCAGTGCTATGATTTATAAAAGAATAAAAAGATCGGTTTTTATTGGAAAACTTTTAATTCTTTTACTAAATGTTTTAATGTGATCAATAATCTTGACAAATCATATAATATATGTCAAAGAAGTCAAGCTACAACACTCAGGTTAAGACCAAGTATGCTAAGGTCAAATAAACCAGCTTCAATTAACAAGTTTCAGCACCTGTTATCGCTTAGTACATAGCTCTTCTGAAGAGAGGTAAACATCTTATGATCCAGATCTTTAAAAGCTAAAGGCCTTGCTATTTCAGTGGTCAGGAGCTACCGGAAAGTTGACCTATTACGGCAAAAAGGACGTGCTTATCCTGAGAGATTATATTCAGTATCAACACGACTACTATCAATATGATCAGTTTGATAGCAGTTTTGAGATTATTCCCAATCTCAATAACGTTAATCTAAGCCAAATATCTGATGAGTCTCTGATATTTAAATCATTCAAATTGTTCAAGACGCCTTGGCCTATCAGATTCAACACAAAATTCGTAGGTAGGATCAACGATTATCAACTCGATCAGATATACTACGTTCTCGGCTTTGTTTATTACTTGGCTAATGGAAATTTTGGTGGAAAACCTGCCTTCAACAACAATTGGGGATATGCTCGCTCTTTGATGACTAAAACTGTTGCTTTTAATAGATTTTTCGCAGTTAAAATTTTCAAAGAAAAGAACATGTTTGTTCATGTTGGAGTTGAGAAAGTTCCTGTTATTAAGAATGGAGTCATCAAGAGATACGAATATCAGCAGTACATGAATTTTTTGGACGTATTGGGCGACATGTATGTTGAAAATCACAACAAATTAGAAGAGCGCCTCAATGTTTTCAGGGAACAGATTTTTGGAGATGTGGCTAAAAAAGATCACAGCGAAGAGCTGGAGGTAGACATGAAGGAATACAGTAAAAAAAATGTTTACTTCCACACATAAATCTTCAATCAGTATACTTAGAAGTCCTAATTCTATGACACAAGCTTATCTGAATATTCGGTTATTCGCTATGTTCCTTTGAAGTTCAAGCCTAACTACATTTCTACCGCTGAAATGTCCACCATGATTTTCGATGAAAATGCCAAAAGATGGCTCTCCAAGGATCACTTGAACTATATGGAGAGAAAGAAAATTGCTGAGTACCAGAAACAGATTAGTGACTCGCTGATTAAGAGGTTTGTTGATTTCCAGAGTGCTAAGGTACTGGTTGAGCTTCTAACAAAAATTCCTAACTTCAAGGTTAATTTGACAGAGCAAGAAAAGGATGTGATTGGGGAAAATGGAAATGTGTTGGCCATCGGCAGGAGTGGGACTGGAAAGACTACATGTGCAGTGCTAAGACTATTTTCAATCGAGATGCTCTTTAAAATTAGAGTATCAATTTACAAAAAGAAATACGAATAAACAGTCAAAGATGTAAGATGTGGATCTAACGATATTGATGACACTTTGGGCCTACATTGCATCTTTTTGACTGCCTCTCCTGTCTTAACTCACGAAATTCAGAGGTACTACAAAAAGTTAACTGACAACATCAAAACTGAGCTTGAAAGGAAGAAAAAGAAACTCTAGGAGGAGAAAAAAATATAAGAAGAGAGGAAAAAGATCGAATAAAAAGAGGCTCAATAAGAGATGTCATTCTAATAGCTAAATGAGTCTTCTCAAGTGGAGGAATAGATCAAGGAAAAATAAGAAGCCATTGATAAACCAGAAATACTGGGCGAGAAAGAAGATGTTATTCCTGACACGTTGTCCAACAAAAAATCCGTTGATGATCTTGAAGAAGAGGATAAAATCAACGAATAATTCAAAGACATTGAGCTTAAAGAAGAAGTGGGAAACGAAGGCTTCAATGAGGAGGAAGAAGATATTGATGAATTGAAGATGAAGTTTGAAGAAAATATCAAGAAATATCACAATCTTTACGACCTTGAGGAGAAGGACTATCCTGGTTTCTTCACAGTCAAAAGTTTCATCATGATGATTGATGGAGTTTTACCAAAGCCCTTCTTCATCCGTAGCAAAAGCAGCATTATCAACCAAGATTCATAGGCTTCATGGCACAACGAAAGAAAAGGTGTGATGATGATAGAAAATTACTACAAGAGTCAAGAAGAATAATAAAAATACGACATCAACGATATTGAAGAGGAAATCAACTATTCAGATGAGGAATAATTGGAGCACGAATATCTTCGGCAAATTCAACTTAGATAAAATAAAGAAAAGCAACAACTTACTAAGAAACTTCAACAAAATAAATCCAAGCAGATCATGTCGTTTGAGGTTGACTATGACTATTTTATTGTTCATTTTTGGCCAAGAATCGTCAAAAAATTCTATAGTACAAGAAACATCACTCCTCATTTAGTCTGGACTGAAATATACTCTACCATCAAAGGATCGGCTGCTGCCCATCAATACCCTGCTCAATTTTTGACTGAACTTGCTTACATCGATTCTACTTCCAATACATTCCTTACCCGAGATGAAAAGAAAGATATTTACGAGGCCTTCTGTCAATACGAAAGATGGAAAATCAGAGCTGGAGGATATGATATTATGGACGCCGTCAACTACATTCTCAACTACATTCGCTTTAGGTCATACTAAGGCCCTGAGTTGCACTATGTGATGATTGATTAGGTTCAGGATTTACCTCATGCTATTGTCTACCTCTTCTCGAAGATTGCTACCTACGGTGTTTTCTATTCTGGAGACACTGCTCAGACTATTGCCAAGGGAGTTGGATTCCGATTCTGTGATCTAAAGTCACTCTTCAATCCAAAAGTTTTCGACGCTTCTATCCAGCTAAAAACTCCAGCGATCAAACATTTGACAATTAACTTCAGATCTCACAACAATATTCTACAATTAGCTAACTCTGTTGTTTCGTCTATTGAAATGCTTTTCCCTAAGACTATTGACAGGATGAAAAAAGAAATTTCTGACCTATCTGGTCCCAAGCCAATGATTCTATCCTCAAGTGACTAAGAGTTGTTGTTTTACGTGCTTTGTGGAGGCTAGGAAAAGAAAATGGAAGAAGGGACAAATGCTGTCAAGAAGAGCCCATTGGAATTCGGGTGTGACCAGGTGATAATCGTTAGGGATCAAGAAAGCAAAAATAGAGTTCCTCCTATGCTTCAGCACGCATTGTGTTTGACCATATACGAAGCCAAGGGACTATAATTCAACGATGTAATTCTTTTCAATTTTTTCACAGAAAGCCCATGCGTTGAGAAATGGAGTCTTCTCAAGTCCTTGGATGTCATTTCAGTTGATGTTCCCAAAGAATAATACGAGAAGCATATTTCAAGACGAAAATAAAAAGAATAAAAAGATGAAGAGGCTTAAGAATAAGAGGTGAATGTTGATGAAAAATTCAACAAGGAGACTAACTCTTATCGAATCAGAAAAATTGCCACTAACAAGCACAATACAATTCAAAAAGACATCAACGACTATGCTGAATTATGCTCTGAGCTCAAATTGCTTTACACAGCTATCACTCGCCCTAGAAAAACTCTTATCATTTACGACGAGGGTGAATGTCCTGCCAGATCAACTATTGAAAGAATATGGGAGAGACTAGATGTGATCGAAGTCATCAACAAACAGTATATTATTGATGCCACAAAGAAAGGAAGTGAAAAGGAGGAGGTTAAAATATTCAATAAAATTATCACAGCTACTGATAGCAATTCTTGGAAACAACAAGGCTTGAAAATGTATGCAAGGGGATATTTCGACCAAGCTATGAAATGTTTTGAAAGGAGTGGCCATAAAGATCTTTTCAAGAAGGCTGAAGCCAACAAAAATGCTGATGACGCAACCAAGAAACTGATTGAAATTGAATCAGAAAAGAATGCTATCAAGCAAGGTTTCCATACATACAGATAGATGAATGCTAATGAAGTGTCTAAGATCAAGAAAAAGCTCAAAAAAGAAGAAAATCAAGCAATAGCTAGTTTTGAGGTTGCTGGTAAACTATTTGAGGATTTGTTGATGTTCAAACAAGCTGGTCAATGTTATTTCAGTGGCAAATTATTTGAAAAAGCATATGAGTGTTTCTGCAAAGCTTTTATGAACAAACAAGCTGCTGAATCACTTGAAATGCTCAACAAATATCGAGAAGCATCTGAATACTATGAAAAAGATGACAATTATTTGAAGGTTGTCTAATGCCTTGATTTGGTAAATGAATGGGTTCTCATCCTGGAAAAAATACATAAATTTTCACATAAAATGAGTGATTATGAAAAGCAGGCTCTTTTGAAAAAATACTCAGCTCTAGCCCTTGAATAATTGGTCTATGAAATCGAGTTCGAAAATGATGAAGAGCATTAAAAACCTTAAAATAATCGAGTTGAGGTCATTGAAGAAAAGTAAAGCGATGAAGAAGATGAATGGGATTCTGATGAAGACCCTTAACTTGCCGCAGAAAGATAATATTAAAGAAAGATTTCTTCATAAATTAGTGATAGCAATCCTTCAAGGAAAGCCTCAGAGGTTGATGAGTCAAGAGAATTCTAAATCAAACAATCAGTTTATCAAACACTTGGATAATCAGTGAAACCTTCTGATGATAAAGTTAAGGGATAAAAAGGAGATGTTTCATCATCATTTGCAGATTTGAATGAAAGCAAGGAGCAGGGAGAAAAGCCTAAATAATAACTTAAATCAGGTCCAAAAAGTGTTGAGATGTCTTTTAGTGATTTAAATGACTCTTCGGCAAAACTTGAGCTTTTAAAAGAAAGCACTAAACAAGGTCAATAATAAAAAATTGACATTCAATCATTGGAATCAAGTTTTAGCTAGCTGAATGCGAAGTATGATAATGAAATGGAGCCTGATATAGAGAGTATAAAGTCAATGATTGATCCTGACGATAATTGGGTCAAAAATTCGATTTCTGAGATCGGGCATAAGCTTCACTCCTAGTACTCAGTGATTGACGATGAAGAGGAGAACTACAACTTGAACGTTAAAATAATAAAAACAAAAGGAAACATTTTTGTTCAAGATGAAATAATGAAGAAAATCATCAACATTGTCTCAATTATCAATAGCTCTGTTCACTAATTTTTCAAACAATTTAAAGGGTATCAGTCATTGATCACAGTCAGCAAACCAGAAGATGCCGAGGAAGACATCGACAGCAGACCTTAAATCACTTAATTTTAAGACATCGACCTCAAATTTATCAACATCATTCTCGACACCTTAGAATCTTTCAAATTGTTCAAATTATGTCTCTTTGTCTGCAATAGATATCATTTGCCTGCCAAAGCTGGTCGATACCTTATCTCTCTTGGCCTCAAATACTCGACTAACTGTTGCTCGAATAATTCGGTCAATCCTATCTTGCTGGCTCCTAGCAACTTTAGAAAAACTTAAATCGAAAAAGGTATTTTAGCCTCTATCGCTCTTCACGCTATTTACTAAAATGTCAATGCTGATTTCTTAAAAATTAAAGTGACTGATCGAGAAGAAGACAATAAGAACTCTCTTGGACTCTATTTCATTCAAGGCCTCATTCTTGAAGGTTTGTACAAAAAGGCTATATTCATGGTCAACCCTCAGGAAGCCTTGAAGATCGCATCAAACTATAATGACTTTGGGGCATACAGGAATATTTATCAACAGAAGTTGCTCAAAAAGTAGGAAATAAAAGAATAACTGCAATTTCCATGCTAACTTCCCAAAAAGAGCCATTAGATATAATTTACTAGAATTCTTCTGAAGAAAATTATTTTTGAATTAAGTGTGGCCAACAAATTTGAGTCTGTTAGCCTAAGATACTATAAATAGTTCGGTCATGTCGCATGGCCTAATTTAGAAAATTACAGAGTTCCGGAATATCTCCCATATACTAAACTTCTTATTGAAAAGAAGGAATAATTTGCTGACCACTTCAGGTTATTACTCGAAAAAGGATATGTGATCCTCACGAAAGGAACAGAGCTATAAGTTCTTGATTTTGTTGCAGCCTTCTTGTTGACAACCCACAGCGAAGACCATCAACATGCGTTCATCAAATACTTTGAAAATGATGATTTCCTGGAGTATTACAGATGTGCCAAACATATTGAACTAGTCTTGAAAAAATTCAAAGGAGCAAATGCGATAAGCATTCTGTAGTCGGTATTCTATGTCCATCAGTGCTACATCATAAAGCGCTGCAAATCGATGAGCTTTGTTAATGATATTTACTGTTTTGTCCAAAGAACTTCAACTGTGGCAAACGAGCTTGTTGATAACCCTAAAGTTTAATAAAAGGCCTTCGCATTTTTTTTTGAGCAAGACTACAATCTAATTTTAGCAAAAGTCTCAAAAGTCTCAAGAATTATTACCAAGAAATATGAGCATGTGCTGGTCAAACTGTATACAAAGCGTAGAAATTATTTCAGATACACTTCAACTGAACTTCCTGAATATTTCATTGCTCACGAAGAGGAGTAGCTCATAAAAAAGGCTCTCGATTTGGAGATTGATAATCTCACTGATGCCAAAGAAAAGAAGAAAAATGCTAAAAAAGAGGAAAAGAAGAAGTCCAAAGAAAAGATTCTGTCTTATGAATTCAAAAATAGAGGAAAGGACAGAATTCTAATGAATGTTGACGAATCGAGCGATAGCTAACCCGAAGACCTGAATATATTTCGACATAACTAGTTTAGCTTTTTCAGACCTAATTTCAATACTAAACTAGCATACATGGCGCCTTTAATGCTCGAAATATTTTTGGAGCATTCAAAAAATGCCAAGGAGATTGTAGATGGTAGAGAGCTTTATGGTTCAGGGTTGAATCACTATTATAGAGAGTATACATGTTGTAAAGGAGGGTATAATCTTTTCGATGCTATTGAATTTAAAAAATTCAAAAGAGTAGATTTGTATGCTGAAAACCTCCTCTCTGTGATGGACAATCTGACTCTCTATTCCAAGCACAACTATGTTGCTTAAATATTGACTCTCCTTTTAGTCCAGTACAAAGCTCGATAGGAATCTAAAGGTTTTTGTTTAAGAGTGACAAAAAATGAACTCAAATATTTATAAGGCTTGAAATTCAAAAAATCTAGAAACAGCGAAGTGACATAGAACAATCCATTTGTTTTATTGGCAAACAACTAAGAATGTATCTTTGAATATGCTAACCAATATGTCAGTGAAATGAGCAAATCATAACTAGCAAATATAATTTGTGACTATTTGGATATTCTGAAAGATGAAGAGATGTCTAAATTTGTCAATTTCGGTTCCTTGATTCTAAGCTATGTAATCAACATCGATTCTGACGAAGATATAAGCGACTCTCTGAGAGTTGTTATCAATTTCTATGGACAATATTGGGGTATTGAAACTCTAAAACCCCTGATTGAGAGCAGAACTCTCAGATAATACCTTTAAAACAGAAAAGCTCTGATTGAAGCCCAATACAAGACGATCTATGAAGGAATTCATAGTATTTAGGTGTAAAATACTGGAAACCTTGACAAGGCTATCGATGAAAGTTAGATAGACTACTAAATTCAGGGTAAAATTCTTGATGCCAAGAAAAAAGCGGCCAGCAAAATTATCAAATGGTGGAAAGGAAAAAGACTCCTTCTAAAAAAACAAAAAAAACAAGGTAACTATTTGCAGCTTGCTGTTGAGAGCAGCCTACTCAAAAAATAAGCAAGCAAGCCTGATGCCATCAAAGATATCAGATATTCTCAAAGCATCTATAACGACAGAAATATTTTCCAATAAATAGATCTACTTCTATTGACTTGCAACATCAAGGAGTAGCTCCTTTCTTTCCTACTGACTAAAACAATCAGTTCCTCTCTTGATTTCCATTTTGTGTTAATGAGTCTGAACAAAGTAGAGTAGTGTAGACAGAAGTACTTCCAATTTTGCTCTTGGGACTAGGCAGAAATTCATGAATTTGATATTGCAGAAGTCAAGGATGAGGTGGAGGAACTTGTAAAGACGATAAGCATTTGGAAAAATGACTAGAAATGGATGAGAGACAAGAATCTTAACTTGAAAAAGAAGAAGGTGTTTGAGGTGAAATGGATGACAAAGAATTTGCATTTGAGCAACATCATAAAAAAACGGGCCGGGTTAAAGAAGCAAGATGTTCTCCAAAAGAAGAAGCAGATGCTAAAGCGCATGAAATGATGAAGGATAGATTCAATTATATTAATTTCATATTATCGATATCATGATGAGCGAAGGGTCGCCATCCATGTATAGAGATGCTCTGATGGAAATCTTCAATACATTCAAAATTAAGATGGCCTCGAGAGGTGGAGCATTCGCTGTTAACTTGAAAGATATCGAAAATTACTTTCTGAAGATGAAGAGTAAGGACTTTAATAGTTAGATGACAAGAAAGATGTTGGATGCACCATCTTCGAGAATAAGATCAAAAGCTTACCAGAGAACAAAAAAATCATGGATGAAAGATAGTTCATTTCTTATTTCAGCTAAGATGTCACCAAGGTAAGATTAATTGGATTAAGTTTTCTCACTTCGAGGATATTTTCAGAGCCATCGATACTGACAACACTGAGTTCATAAGCAAAAAATAACTGCGATAGCTGATTAGAAAGTTCAAACTGGATTTTACTGAGAAAGACGTCAACTTGATGGTGGAGGCAGCATCGAATGACGGTGATAAAGTCTCCAAACAAGAATTGGCTAATTTTTTGTGCAGAAACAACTGATGAATGATAGTTTGATCAAAATAATCACATCAACCGTAATAGATATACTCATTCTCAATGAATTCCTCCTTCATGTGAGGATACACCAAATGAGATTGATTGGGGTTCATCCTCCAGCCAGATGGTAGATCCTGCTCTTTGAGCTTCAGAACATCCCAGCTGATCTGCTTTACCATGAACTGCCGAGCGATCTTGTTCCACCCCTATTCCCAGTAGATGCGAGTGTCATAAATTATTATTGTTACTGAATCGATTCTTGCGTAGTTTCTGATCAGTCCGAACCAACTGTTACTCATTGTCCGGAATTTGAATTCGTATTGAATAAGGCCATTATCGTCAAGCTAATCCTCATAAAAGGAGCCTTGCTGATAGAATGTGATGGGGTTGTTGGGCCCTAATTTTTACAGAGGAATGACTTGCTATTCAACTTTGTCAACTTTGACATTGCCCTCAATGTGCCCCTTAAAAGAGCTCAAAAAGAAGCTATCTGATTCCTATTTGACCTCAGTAATTTCAATGTCCTTTGGCTTTTCCAAATTTTTCCAATGTTGAGCATGTTGGACATATAGTTTTGGTGGAATGTAGCTGATTGTATTGACTTAGCCTTTTGCCTCAGGAGGATTGTAATATTTTTGCCTCATTTCGTAGTTCATGAACCTCATGGCTTATTTGGCGTTGTAGGTGAGTTTAATATTGGCTTGTTTGTTTTAGGCAACAAAAATGTTCTGATCAAAGATGATGTTTGGAGCTCTGAATAACTTGCACTATTCTGTCATGTTCTCTATCTATGTGCTCTTTGCCAATCCAGCTTCTCGGAAGTGGAAATCCCAACCTTGCAGGGATGTGTGCGCTTCTTTCATTTTTGAGAAGATTTGAATATTAATCAAATTAATATAATTATCCTGCCTGAGGATCTTTATATTAAATACGTGTGTGATGGAGATTTTGAAGGCTTTTGACTTCATGGGAGACGGTGTCAATCCTACCATCAAGATGGTGGTCTATGTCTTGATTTTGATCCACCTGGCAGCAGTTGTGTTCTGGTGTGCTGTAGCCTGCCCCTCTATGTTCAAGAAAACAGACACTTTTTCGGATCGAGTCGAAAGGGCATTCAAGGAAAACAAAGCCAAAAATGAGTGATGAGCTATTCGATTTATCATCAACTGGACTTTAACTAGTAATGCATAATTATCAACCATATGGCATTTTTTCCCAACTCAAGCATAGTAAACTCAGAGTATCATTTAGCTTATCAGCTTTATTTAAGAGTTGAAAGTAGTATAATTCTTTTTCTGGAAGGTTTATAATCATATACTTTGTTAGAAAATGAATGCAGTATTCTGTGAAATTGATAAACTGCTTACCCTCAAGGGTTACTGTCTGTAAGTATTTCCCAAACTAGGATACACAACCTATCTAAATTTAGCGATCAGGTGAATCTCCCGTAAAGAGAAATACTTTCTGCAATTGTCAAAAAATATCATGACAGCCATCAAAATTAATTCATGATATTGTGCGACGTATGCATCGAGACTCCAAGATAAATTGTGATCAATACCTGCTCGTTGAGAGATATTTAGAAGAGATAGATTCAAATTACCCCATCGACAATATTTAGATTTTAAGCAAATTAAGTCAAAGAGGTAAAATTGCTCTGTGTTTGCTTGAAATAAATTTCTATTGGGAAGGTTATAGGGGAAGTGAGGATACAGTCAGCAAATAAATCTCAAAAATATGTGAGCCCATATAAAGCTCTTGAGCAAAAACAACCTGAAGTAATTAACCTCGATGATGAAGACTAAGAGCTGCCCAAAAGAATTACCAGAAAGAAATCTAGCAACAGAGTAGAGGTTGAACTCGAGCCAAAACAGGAAATCCATAAAGTTAAAAAACTTCTCCTAAAAGATGGGTCAAGTGATAGCGAAGAATACTACTTTCCTAGAAGTTCAAATGAAAAATTCAGAAATCAAGATATTTAGAAGAAAAAAGAATAAAAAGAACATATTGGACATACTACAGCATTTCATGAGCTGAAAAATGAAACAAGAAAGAGGACTCTCTCTAAAGAGAGTTTAGGCTCAAGAAGCAGCAGCATTGATTTTCCAAAGAAACAGAACAAGCATGAACTTAAACCTAAAGCTCAGACAAAGGTCAAGGGGAAGAAGGGGCAGCAATCAAAGCAATAACTCCAGAAACAAAGTACTTTCATGAGCAATTGGTTCAAAAATGGTCAGCATTGATAACATAAATAGTGTAGATGAGGATATTGATCAATTCATGTTACGATTGCAATAGGCAATAGGATCCAAGCCATTGAGGTTTTCTACGTAGCTGGACGGCTTTTTCCTGAAGCTTGGAAGAAACTCAGGTGGTGAGTCTTCTGGTGGCAAACTTTGGATGGGCTGATTTCCTTCATGAGCATTTGACTCGTTATCTCTGTTTTATTCAGATCTGGGCTCTTCTTCAATTTTTTTCTTTTTCTTTCGGCCTCTGTTGTTATCCTTGTCTGCGTTATAGGCAGGACTAATTTATAATATTTCTTCGACTAGGAGATTATAATTCTAGTTATAATCTCTTTCACGCTCTTGGAATGATGTCAACCTTCTGAAAATGATATTCAACATTTTCGGATTGATTCGACTCTTGCCGATCCCTGATGATTCGATCCATTGATTATACCTTTCCTTGAAGTGATCGCTAATTGATTTCAAGAAGTGATTGTACACCCCTTCATTCGAGATATCGTTCAGAGATCTCTTTGAGTAATAGGCGCAGAAGAGCAAATAAACTTGGAGATTTTTGACATTTCCACTGGGATTCTAAGACTCAGGAATGTGAACAAAGGGCTTGAACTCAAGAGCAGCGCTCGATATAACATCATTTTCGTATCTCCATTTTGACTCTTAGAAAATGTACTCGAGAAAAAGAAGTTCAAAACGATTGAGCAGGATTTTTTTTGCCAAGGTGCAGAGAAACCTCTAGATGAAGAAAGTGAGGAAGGGGTGATCAATTTTATCTTTGAAGTTTTGATATGCTAAGATAGCCATTCGATGAATAAGGAGTCTGATTTTTTCATCAAATGCATATTTTTCGTACTCCAAGCATTGCTGAGCATACTTCTGAGCATCAGTAAGGAATTCCTACTTCTTGGCGGGCTATTCCTTGAGTCGAGTTTCCTGAGTGAAGGTGGGGAATAGATTGCTGTAGCTAGAGTTCCGGCGATAGTCACTGATGTTGTGGGAAGAGTTTCTGGATAGCAACATATTGAGGGGAGTATCTGCAAATAGATCTGTAGAGTTTGAGACCAAAATCAGGTTTTTGTCTCTGCTCGCCCCTGACTAAAGTTTTGGGTTCAGACTCATCTATCTATTTATGATCAAAATTGAAAAGAATTATATATGTTATTGAGAGCCTGCACTTAAAACTGGGTTATTTTCAACTCATCAGTTTATTTTATTGGAGAAAAGATTCTGACTAACAAGCAAATCAAAAGGCTCTATCTTCTTCATCTAACTCTACGTTGTATTTCATATGTGCCTCTTATAAATTTTGCCTTAGCTTCACATATCCTTCATAAGTGGAAAGCATGATGCTTCTCGATTTACATTTCTCGCTGACATCATCGTTTCTCTTCTCCTTGATTAGACTCAAGTCATATTTCTTCCCTTTCTTTGGCTCGAAAGTCTTGTTCTTAGATCTGTTTTTCTCCATTTATACTTTGATCACTTCAAGAGCATCAAGAACTCCTTTCGCTTCTTTATACTCTTGTTATAATTTTGGCAAATTTCCTTTCGCATTACGACCAAGCTTTTCTTCTTCTATGTCCACCTAAAAGTTGTGTATTTTTTCGATTACAAAGTCAATCAGGGGCTGAATATCTTCCTTTGGCTCCTATTTTTGTTCAGCTATCTTCTTAGCCTTGTTCCAGATATTCGAGTCAATTTCATTTGAACTCAACTGCTCCACAAGCAGTTTGTTATGTTCTTCCAGTTTCTCCTTAAGTTATTTCTCTTTTGGAATTTTGTTTCTGTTAGTCTGAAGCCATTTCTCGATTTCCAAGCCTCCAGGAGGATGCTGGTTGGAAATGAGTTGAAGTGAAAGGGTGACGACACTCTCAGAAGTTTCCTGAAGTTTCAAAAGTACTCTTGTCTTAACATTGTTAACTGTGTACTCTTTATTTCCTTCAGTCACCCCAACAATCTGAGCTATGATGTATGTATTGTTGTTTTGAGAAGTCGAGTCGATAAGATATCGAACAAAACATCCCTTGACAAGCTCTTCAAATCTTCTTGAGTTAAGCAGATCAACAATTTTGTTTCTTGTCAGTGTCAAAGGCCTAATATGCTAGCCCAGATTACTGATGGAAGGGACTCCTTCAAAGTTGAAATCAGTCGCAAAGAAATCAATATTTTTGGCAGCAGGCCTTTCTGGAATTTCTCCTTCTTCTTCATCTGAAGAATCCCTTTCCTTTATCATACCTGCGTTATTGATTTTATCTGCCTTACTATGCAAAAACTTTTGTTTTCTTTTGTCATGCTTACGCTGAAGATAGAGTTAATATATTTTCGACTCTTCCTCAACCTTTTTGAGATTCCTTTCCTTAATCTCTCTGACTTAGTCTTTTATTTCCTCGTATATTTAAGTATCTGAGAAGTCTACCTTCTGGTTGTAGCTTTTTTTTGGAGGGTTGCTCATTATTTATATCTTATTATTCAAATGTAGAAAAATCAGTCTATTTTATAAATCAGAAGCAGTTTTAAGGAATATTCTCCAATGAACTGCCGTCAAAAGAGGACATTTTCACTGCTTGAAAGTTCTTGGGAATATCAAAATTACAATTTTCAAATTGGATATGCTTGTGAACATTTTAGTATCCGAGTTTTAAAGTCGGCCTGCTGTTTGCTTTGGCTTTGAGCTTTTCAAATATTTTTAGGTATTGTTGAATATGTTTGCAATTTTAGCCACAGTTTCTGTGCCTCAAGCTAATTTCGTATAAGAACTATTATCTATCTTTGCATCTAGCAGCTATCCTTTTTACAACTGCTTCACTCAAATGATATCCGTTTGGATAAGCCTCATATATGGAATTTTATCGAGAAACAGAACTCTTTTTACTAGGATTTTTTTATTGAATAGAAGGCTTGCTGTATAAGCTGTGGCGATTAATAGATATTGAAAATCGACCCATTTCATATGAATTCATTGAATTTGTGTGTCTTAAAAAGTCTATTTTCTTAGGATAGGATGTTTGGTCAACTTCTTTTGAAACTGATTAAAGATTCGAATTTGCTCTAAAATGTCCTTTAGCTTTGCTTGAAGTTTTGATCAAATTTACTCTTTAGAATTTTTAATTTCTTTGATATTTACTCAGCTTAGATTGACTGTTTTCTTTTTTGTTGTTGGAAAATTTTATGGGCTATGAAGCTAAACTTCGATAGTTGACCTGGGGAATATAGGATTAATCGACTTCTTGGCTACATATTTTATTTATTAGATGATTTCTTTTGCTCTAGAGTCTAAAGCTAACTCTTTTTTTTGATTTTTTCAAGTAGTTATCAGCTGGGATGACTGCTGTTGATTCCTTTATTTCAGGCACTGTTTTATCCCACTAATCCCACTACTATTTGATCGTTGATCTCTCAAAAGCACTATTTTATCGACTTATTGTAGAGATACGAGCTTTGTTCAGTAAACCTTCCTCTTTTTCTTTTGTCTGTAGGAGCTAATATGGTGCCAAAAGCGATGATTTTTTTGGCACTTTGTTTTCTTTCTTTGGCTGTTCATATTGCTGCTTCACAATATTCCTTTATGTTTTCCCTGTTGCTTATCTTTCTGATTGCATTGAACGAAAAGATCTGCGTTTTTTATCTTTCTTCTCCTTCTTCTTGTTGTTTTTCTCATTCTTCTTTTAAGCATTTGCCCAAGAGCTTTTCCTCACAATATGTTTATTTAAATATTTTTACACAGCTTTCAGGATACCACTGATTTATGTTGATCTTTTTGATATTTATTCGTCCTCTAAAGAATAGTCACTATCGTCAAAGTCTTTCTATTTTTGAACCTCTTCGATGTTCTTAAGCGAATGAGGACGATACTGAGAATCATTAAAAGTATTTAGTCTGTTTTTAAATTTGTCAGAAATTACTGAAAATCTTGAGTCAGGCTTATTGTTTTTTCTTAGTTTGATCAAATTTTTCTTGAAAATTTTATAGGTCTTAAGAGTTTCTTTTTAACGTTCCTGTACTTAATTAATTTCTTGTAATCTTTTTTTGATCTCTCTCTGAAGTGGAGAATTTTCTTTTTATTCCTTTAACTATAAAGTTTTCTTGAAATACCGATCCTCAATATTGTTGAATTTATTCTTGAGGCTTCTGATCAGCTTGCTTTTTTAATCATTTTATTTTTGAAGTTTATATATAAGCTATTCTTGGTCTGCTTGTTTGACCTCGTTAAGCAGTGGATCGTTTTTGGTCAAATTTGCTTTGCTGTACTAAAACAAAGTTTCATATTCGATATTTTTAAGCTTAATCTCTTTCTGGAGATTAGCCATGTTTTTTTATACTACATTTGGAATGGTTTGAATTTCCTTGTCAATCATTTTTACTTTAGCTTCATCCATTCTTTGTTTTTCTTGATCTCTAATTTTTTGAATCTAAACATCAAGTTTGGATTTGATTATTTTTAAAAACTTGCCCATGATTGACTTGACGTTCCTTTTGTTACTGCTTTGATATGTTCCAAATAGAAGTTCAAAAGATTATTCACTTTCAAGATCGTCCTAATTTGGGTTTTTAAATGAAGCTAAAAACTAAGCTGCAGCTGACTGGGAATATTTCAAATCTTCAATAATCGACATGATTTAGTTGGAAATCGGGTGGGCTTCCAATTCTTTCTGTTCCTTTTGATGTAATAGGACATCTTCGATTCGTTTCTGTTCATAATAATCTTTGTCAAAGGACTATTGAATGCTTATTTATGCTTTTTCTGGCTTTGATTTAGCTTGATTTAGGGATCTTTCACTCAGTTCAAGTTTGTCAGGTTTCGAATGTTTATCCAGGTGCCTGCAGTAGGATTCATTATAAAGCAAAACACCTCCGAGAGCTTTGAAAGTTTGGCAAGGATATAGCTGTGTGATAGAGTGAGCCTTCCTAAGTGAAGAGGCTTCAAATCTATGGGGGAAATTTGTTTTCTTTTTTAACATTTCGATGATAAATTAAGAAAGTTTAGAAACTCAAAAACCGAGAATATTATTCAATCCTGCCTAGAATAAAAGCACAAATAGTTGCAGTAGGCACCAGTTCGTAAAAATATTATTAGTAGAAACGAGTCACTTTATATAAAGAAGATGAATTTACGATCGGAATGTATAAGAAATGCAACTATATGACTCTAATGATTGTTTGTACTTTTTATAATAATTCTGACATGAAACCCGCTTAGAAGCGCCTAGTCAAAGATTTGCAAAAGATTAGTGGAGAAGAAGACTCAGGAATCAATGCTTCTCCTGATGAGGACAACCTATTCAAATGGACAGCCTTCATTGAGGGACCTGAACGTACCGTATGGGAAGGTGGACTCTTTTAGCTAACTCTTGAATTCAGCTAAGAGTACCCTACAAAGCCACCAAGTGTCAAATTTGAGTCCAAACTCTTCCATCCAAATGTGTACGCTGACGGAAGAATCTGCTTAGACATCCTTCAAAATCAATGGAGTCCAATTTACGATGTTTGGGCGGTTTTGACCTCAATTCGCTCTCTTCTCGGAGATCCGAACCCAAACTCCCCTGCTAACAGCGAGGCTGCAAACATATATCAAACAAATAAGAACGAATACGAAAGAAGGGTAAAAAAGGTTGTCGAACTGAGCTTGGAGTGATATTACTACTTAAATTTATGACTCTTATAATATAAAAATGATCAGAGGAAACGAGAAAAAGTAGTTTTCAAGAATTTCCTTGTTTTTTGTAAATGAAGATAAATGTTCTTTCTATTGTCGATATTTGTGGGGAAGTGCTCCGAATTTTTTTATGATTAAGAGTCTTTTAAAAAATATATTTACTATTGATTCTGGCATAATTGAAAAATAGTCAGAAATATATTCCAAACAAAATCAAAGTCCTTCATCGCTGAAATCTTCCTCTTCTTCAGCATCTCCACCTTTGTTGTCCATACCAGACTTGATGATAGGGTCACAAATTTCTTCAATTTCCTTTCTCTTTTCATCGTACTCTTCCTTTTCAGCATCGGGGTTGCTGTCAAGGAAACTCTGACCGTCCTTGATGGCTTCTTCGAGGGTTTCCTCATCTTCAGGAGAAAGTTTTCCTTTCAATTTTTCAGCATCAGTCATGGAACTCTTGACTGAGTAGATGTAGTTGTCGAGTTGCTGTCGAGCATCAATTCTTTCCTTTGCAAGCTTATCAGCTTCAGCGTTCTCTTCGGCTTCTCTCAACATTCTTTGGATGTCTTCCTCAGAAAGTCTGCCTTGCTCGTTCTTGATGACAATGTTGTTCTTCTTTCCTGATCCCTTCTCAATAGCTGAGACTGAGAGGATGGAGTTCTGATCAACTTCAAAGGTGACTTCAATTTGAGGTGTACCTCTAGGGGCAGCGGGGATTCCAGTGAGATCGAATCTGCCCAAAAGATGGTTGTCCTTGGTGAGGGGTCTCTCTCCTTCAAAAACCTGGATGGTGACAGTTTCTTGATTGTCTTGATATGTGGTGAAAACTTGAGATTTTTTGGTGGGAATATAAGATCCTTTGTTGATGATCTTGCTCATGACACCACCGACAGTTTCGATACCGAGGGAAAGAGGAGTGGCATCAATGATGACCAAATCTCCAGTTCCAGCGTCTTCACCGCAGATTACACCACCTTGAACAGCAGCACCGAAGCAGATAGCTTCATCAGGGTTGATGCCAGTGTTAGGTTCTTTTCCATTGAAGAATTCCTTGACAAGCTGTCTGATTTTAGGGATTCTGGTAGATCCTCCGACCAATACGATTTCGTCAACTTCGTTCTTCTTGAGACCAGCTCCTTAAAGTGCGAGTTTAAGAGGTTCAAGGGTTTTTTTGAAGAGGTCACCATTGATTTCTTAGAACTTGGCTCGGGAAAGGCTTTCAGAAAAGTCATAGCCCTCAACAAGATCTTCAATTTCAATTTTAGTCTCGTGTTGAGAAGAAAGAGCTCTCTTTCCTTTTTCAACTTCTCTTTTGAGTTTTTGGATAGCTCTCTTGTCCTTAGAGATATCGACACCGTTCTTTTTTTGAATAAGCTTCATGAAGTGGTCAAGAACTCTCTGATCGAAATCCTAGCCTCCCAAATGAGTATCTCCGTGAGTTCCAATAACTTCAAAGACACCGTCATCAATGGTCAGGATGGAAACATCAAATGTTCCTCCTCCCAAGTCGAAGACAAGAATGTTCTTCTCAGCCTTTTCGTCAAGACCATAAGCGATAGCGGCAGCAGTGGGTTCGTTGAGGACTCTAACAACATTGAGGCCAGCAATGATACCGGCATCCTTGGTTGATTGTCTTTGAGAGTTATCAAAGTAAGCGGGGACTGTCACAATTGCGTTTTTGATCTTCTTTCCTGAATAAGATTCAGCAATTTCTTTCATCTTTGTCAAGACCATGGCCGAGATTTCTTCGGGAGCAAAAACTTTTGTTTCTCCCCTGACTTCAGGAACGCTGATGTAAGGCTTTCCTTCCTTGTCAACAATATCGTAAGGGAGATACTTCTTGTCATACTGAACAGTCTTGTCAGTATATCTTCTTCCAATGAGTCTCTTGACATCATAGAGTGTTCTGGTGGGGTTGACGGTAGCCTGATTCTTGGCAGCTTCTCCGATGAGTCTCTCTTCGTCTGTGAAGGCCACAACAGATGGAGTGATTCTATTACCCAATTCGTTGGGGATGACTTCAACTTGTCCGTTTTTGAAGATGCCAACACAGGAGTAGGTGGTCCCGAGATCGATACCAATGATGGGACATTCGTATTTTTCTTCTTCCTTGGCCATACTGAGGGCGAGGAGAGTTGTCAAGAGTAGGATCTTGATCATCATTTTGATAATTTTTATATACGTATGTTTGTTATACTCAGATTTAGCATATTTTGTACGTGTGAATTTTGTATTGAGTCTTAATATAGGTTCTAAATAACTCACACGAAATATTCCAGCAGGCCACATAAAACAGCAACCTCATTTCAATAACTACACCATACCCTTCCAAATATATTGATCTTCCCCTCAGTATATATCCTGAGGCTAGTTGAGAGCAAGCTAAGTCATAGAAAGATCGAGATAGATCTTATATGGCAAAGTAGGAAACTAAAACTTTGGCTCTGATCAGGATAGAATGTTGATAGGTAAATATCTTCATGCATACGATAAATTAGGTAAAAATCAATCACTAATCATTAACAGTCTCATCTTTTTCATCGGAAGTTCTTTTATTTCTAATATACTTTTGCTATTTAGTTACTTGAATTTTGTCAATTCAGATTTGTGTGTTTGATTTCGGTTCCATTTTTTTCATTTTTGATACATACTCTTGCTGTGCATATTATGAGTTTGCTTTATCAGTCAGATCTCTACTTTCTAATTTATTTTTGATACTGATTGTTGGGGCTTTTGATCTCTTGATTCTCCTCAGATGATTTATGTATATGTCTTTTCTTACCTCTATCTCGAAAGGCTTTCTTCTTACATTCTTTAAATGGAAATAGTCGACTGAACTTAAAGAAATAGTATGACAGCATGATGAATGTGTATTATCTTATCTGATGCCAAATGGTATATTATTAATTATGATAGCTAAGCATTTTCAGTTCTACGACGAGACCGAAAGATATTATTCATATGCCAGCTATGATAGATTCTATTAAGTTCTCAGAAAGCATGGCTAACTCGATAAATTTCTGTTGAGCAAGCACAGTTTAGGAATGCTTCAAGAATAGTCCAAAAAATACAAGAAAATGATATGGTTGACTCTGATTGGCTCGGTTGCTACACTGTACCCTTTTAACAAATTTGTTGCATTTGGAAGTGGCTCATTTCCTTTCTTGATCAAAATTGCTTGTAATTTCCTAATATTGACTGCCCCTTCAGTCTACATCAACATAAAAATGAGAGAACGCATGTTGATCGTAAAGAAGAAAGCTTTTGAAGCAAATCGGCCGGCCTTTAGAAGATTTGAGTTGACAGGAGATATGCTGGAGATCAATGAGGGATATGAATTAGTAGATGAGTGATATGAGAGCCAAGTACATTAAATTCCAAATAATATTAATTGAATATTATAATCACCACATGGAATCAGAACCAGTCAAGGCTAGAGTCGTTCAACTTTTGGGCAGAACCGGATCTCGAGGAGGCATCACTCAGGTCAAGGTCATCCTTATCTCCGGAAAAGAGGCTGACAAGCGTCACCTTATTAGAAACGTCAAAGGTCCCGTCAGACTTGGTGATGTTCTCGAACTCATGGAAAGCGAAAGAGAGGCTAGAAGACTCAGATGATCACCCATCACTTTTAATTATGTATATACCACTATGTCAACCCATCCAATATGATTTACACTCTCACTTTAGGAATATTTACAATTACCCATCTTCAACAAAGATCTTCTCCTGACAACAAAACCTCTTCCGAGTGGATAACGGTGCCAACAAAAGTTAGATTGGGAGCAAGTATAGTTAGCTATTGTTATTTATCTTTTGACTAGTGAAGCTATAGTTAAACAATCCAAACATCATGACTTAGATTACTTTTGGATGAATCCCACCTTGAGTAAACATAAAGCTGAGAATGCTTGGACCTATGATAACCTTCAGGATGTAATTAATTATGAACTGGCTTGTTGAATTGTAATCCCATAAACAGAAAGATCTCATTTTATACTTAAGGAGGTGAAAACCATGAAAATTTGATCCTTCTTTAAAGGTTTTATCCAACTGATGAATGGGCCAATTACTTCATAGTATCAATGCCCTTTTGTTACGCTGTCTGACCCTTGCCACTATATTTCCATATTTTAGCCTTATCTATTGCATTCCTCATATTGTATTGTGAACATCATCAATAACTGCTCTTAGTTCGTTATGTAGGAATAAATTCCCTTTGCTATTTTGACCGGCAACAGCTTCATATATAATTTGAAATAGTAACCAAAAACATGCGCCCAAGGACATAGTGCTCCAATCCCAAAGTTTCCCTCTCGAGCAACCATAGCAGTAGCCTTTCTTTCTTCGATCTGCTCTTCAAGCTTGTAGACCGATACCTCGCTACTTACTAAAGCCAACCATAAAAATAAGAGAGATTATAAAGCAATATACACAAGAAGGGAGACCGGTCGCATAAGTTGGAGAAGATTAACGAGTTTTTAGTAAAGATGCAGTTCGACAATCAATGCAAGCTTGATGAAGATGACAAGATGGATTGCTTGTTTTAGTCACTTGAAGTCGCAAAAAAAATAACAATAGCCTCAAACAGGAACAACATCGAAACCCGCTCCAAAAGGCTCAGTCAGGTTGAAGAACAAAAGACTCTTAGGCGACTTTAGATGCTGGCAATTCAGAATATGGCCGAGCTAATTCTGGCCAAAATGTTACCCGCCAAGAAAACAGTCAACACCTTCAGTCAAATAATCATTACCATAATTCAAAACCTATACGAATACAAGACAGCAGATGAAGCAGACAACGTAGACAAGAAAAAGACAAAAAAGATAAGAAGATATACCCCCAGAGACAAAGTGCATGTTTAATGCCAGCTCCAAAGTGGCACCAAGATAGATCTAGTCTGGTACCTGCTATTCAGAATAATACAGAGAAACCTTGAGGAGATCAGCAACCTTTATTTGCAGGAGTGCAGAAACAACAAGTAATTTTTTATGGCAGACACCTACTCAAAATATGTCAATGCTTATGTTAAATAGATAGTTCATCGGGTAATTTTGCATGATTTTGCATAGACAAATCTTCCAAGGTAATTTTTCAAGGTGGTCATTGGAAATGCTGGATAAATGTAACTACCCATTATCGTTTTTTTCCTCAAATAACTCTTCATTACCATGCAATAAAAATTTTGTAGTTACTATGAAACTTGCAAAAAGAACAGCCAACTATTCAAAGTGCCCTCAAAGGAATTACACTCCCTCTAGAGCATCAGCATCTGGCTTGAGCTCATTCAAAATATTGGAGCTCATATAAGTGAGTATAACTCTTGTAGAAAGCACTAGGCTGTCAGTGGACTTTGCAGTTATTGTGGGGTGAGCAAATCAAACACTTTCTAAAGATTGATATATCAACAGATACGGCTCAGTATAGATGAGAACCATAACCTTGTCATTAAAATATGCGAGAATTGTTGCAAGTTAGTCGGTTGTTAGCCTAGTTAAGAGGCAAACTTGAAAATATTTGGCCCCTTGGTCTTAAGTCGGTTTTGGAATGTTTAACTGGGGGATCACAGACTTGTCAAGGTCAAAGAAGCATTGAAAGGGGTCTTTATTTATCATGATTTGAAAATGTATTCAAAGAAAGACAAAAACAGGAAAATCTAGCAGCAGACTGTAATTACAGATAGGATAGCTATGAACAACCAAGAAGAGTCAGTGGACAAAAGCATAATTCAGCAGCTCTACCACACAGTCTTGTTCACGCATTCGAACCTCTCAATCAAAAGTATGTTAATCAGCACTCTGAACATTCTGATAACCTATCTCAATTCTAGCGATGACAAAGTGAGAGAAAAAAGTGTGAAAGTATTTGACAAAGCCTACATTCATCAGTTTATATTTGGCTGTTAAAATACATCGTAAAAATACCACAAGGATATTTAAGCTTTGGGAATGAAAATTATTTCTGCAATTCAGCAAAGACTCAGCGATAGCTGTCCCGGAGTCAGCATTGCTTCTCTGTAGTGTTTGACCAATGTTCTTGTTTCAAACTCAGTTGCTATTCAGACAAGAAATTCACTATACGAATCGATATGCAAATCAATCATAGAGCAGCATTCTTTGCAATACCACAAAAAGGCCCTATCAATAATGGAAAGGATCATCAGTAGGTTTCCAAAAGGCGATATAAAAAATCATTCTGTCATGGTTGCTGGAACTAGTGTTATAATGAAAACTTTGAATTGTCTCACAATCATAGCCGAGCGATATTTCGATGATGAATCGCCTGAAATAAGCTGTATAAGTGAGGAAATAGCCAACTCTTTTCACATTGCTTTCAAAAAATTGAATTAAGTTTGTTCTCTTATCGATTAAAAATAAGTCAACAATCTGCTGAAATAAATCAAGGACGGTTCTTTCTTTGCCTCCAGTCACTTAGTTAACATCACCTCTCCTGATGACGTTGTTCCTTCGTTGGTTCTATTACTCATGACTTCAGCCAATCTCAACAAGTCTTTAATCAGAGTATTCCCATAGCTATCTTATGATCGAGTCATATAAACTCTGAACATCACAAATCATCCCGACTGCGATGAGCAAACCCTGCTTAAAGTAGAAAATAACATATGCATACTGCTTGAACTAGTCTATCAGGATGTGATTGCCCTCAAAGAAGAAATATGCTCCAAGAAGAGAAGAAGTGAAAATTCCAACAAAAATATCAAATCCAATCTTCTGCAGCTCAGGTAGGAAATCAATTCTGCTGCTTTTATTCATATATTGATTGAGCCAAGAAAAGGGACCGATGATATCCCCAACTCTTGCCTATTGAGAATTCTATGCAAATTGTTGGAGTACGCAAACTTTAATCAACTGATAAATCAAAGAAAAGAGCTTGTAAACTATATGATGATATGGGCTCGATCAATAAAAAAAAAAGATCAAGAACCTCTGAATCCTATTGTTGGAAGTTCTCGTCTTCAACAATAGTTGAAAGATCTAGCATAACAACTTTTGGAATCAATTAAATATGCTAATTATGCTGATCTATAAATTCAGGTGGATTTGATTGCTCATCTGAAAATGTTTTTAGGACCTTCAGATCAACCATAGCTCAGCTAAATTGCTCTTCGATACTAAAAATACTGCTATTTGTCTTTTGACAGGTATATGAAGGAGCGTGAAGAGTTCTCGAATAGCAGCAACAGCTATGATGAGGAGCTATAAAAATGTTACATTGTCCTTAATAGATGCTGCTATATTACAACCTTTCTGGTGACTCGGTATTAGTATTACTTGATCGCTAACAAAAAATTCACGAGTTTCTACGAGATATAAATTGCAGGGATGGTCAATAGTCCTGATATGTTGAAATCTGTTCATTATCGGGCAGATATCGGGACTATATAAACTACAGGCCTATTTAAGCGTGTATACAGTCTTAGTCTGAATGTGTTGGAACTTGGTGATGATGAAGTTGTTAAGAGAAGCAGATAACTATAAGCACTAAGTACCAATTTTTTGTCTGTCATTAAATCCTACTGGGCAGTACATTCCAGCATTATCTTCTCGGATGACACATTGCTGAATATTATTAAAAAAATTGATGAATCTACTCCATAAGGTTTTGCTACACTTAAAACTCTTTATCAAGTGTTTGGAACCATGCTTCCCTCCACAGATATGGAACTTCTCAATTTTATTCGCAACCAGTTCAGCAAAAAAATATAATCTTTGATTCGAACGGTCAAAAATAGTCATGAATTTATGGAGACCTGCTTCAACATTATTTTTCACTTGCTCAAAAGTGGAATGGAAGGTTTGTATGCTTACAGCAAGTATATCTTCTTTGGCTTGCTCCATTAGAGTATCATTGTCAAATAAACCGCCCTTAGGATCATTAAGTAGGTTTATACGCGCTAATCTGCAGAAAAGATCTTGTTTATCAATCTCAAAGAGTCTTTGGAGTTAGTTTTTTCTTCTATTTTTGAACTCAGTGAAATGACTCCTTTCTCAGATGTAAGGTTGACAGAAGAGCAGTAATAGTCTATTTCAATTTTATCGGAACTTACCAGGGCTAACGGAAATGTTCATTTAGCCAAAGAAAAGAAAGAACTTAAATTAAGGCTGACTTTTGCTAAGAAAATGGGAGGTCTCCTAGCCAGCGAATTTAATATGATCAGGGAAAGGCCTGTCTTCTTCACATTGATGATGAAAATTTTAAAGAGTCAAAAAATGATGGACTACTGTGAACTCATCGAACTTCTTTTCTGTCTCAACAAACTTATAAGCAACAATCAAGCTCAAGTAGAGTGCTCAATATAAAAGATAAAAGTTGAAAAAATTTTTAAAAACGAAAAGTAACTTGCAGTAGATGTCAATTATTTGTTAGCCTTCCGCGAATTGCTGAGTTGTGTTGCATATTTGGCCAAATATCAAGATCTCGCCAGTCAAATCAAACAATATCAAAATAATCTGGAGAAAACGTCTATACCCTATGTTCAGCTTGAATAGGTTATTATGATCACCAGCATCAGGGAAAAAGCATCTTTCGAGGACAAGATAAACTTATTGGAACATTAAATAACTGTTTTTTTGGAAATCGTAATAGAAGGTGTGGAAAATATGTCTGTCGATCAGTCAGGAAACTCGTTGAGCATGACTACTTAAACTGTTCTTACCAAAAAAGTAAACAAAAACTATAAGCAGCCAGAGAAGAAATAAAAGAAAGTCAGGGCCAAACCACAGTCTCAAAGCCTTGAAAAATAGTATGAAACTTCATCTTCAATTGAGGAAGCCGATGTAAAAGACAACTGTCGCACCAGGCTAAGAAAAAGGGAAAAGGTAGACTATCGAGTGCAATATGTTAAAGATTGTTGATGTAATTGTATTTATTGTTATCAAGAAGTGTAGTCCGATGATTATGAGGAATCCGAGTGGCTTTAAGAGGAGGAGTCATCATCATTGTTTTAAGAATTTGGAATAAGGTCGTCATTGATAATTTTTATCTTTCTTGGCCTGCCCCTTTGTCTTTTGGGCCTGGCCTGATCTTCCTACTTGGCATCCTTCTTCATGTCCTTTTAGCTAAATAACAACACGGGTACTAAATGATTTATTCGTCATTGAAGTCTATTTGTCCGTTCAAGAAATATTCATGATATTTTTCCATGATGTACTTCACCTGATTCAGATTCTACTTCGACAACTCATCGCTGTTTTCGAAAATATTTTTGATTTTGTTGTAGATGGCATAAAAAGAGTCAAAATCCTCTTTTTCGAAGTGCCTTTTCTTTGCTTCATAGGTCAATAGCGGTATTTTATTAGCTATCTTTTCATAATACTTCACTGATATTTTCACCCTTCGATCATCCATATTCAGAAGCTCTAGAAGCTCAAAAGGGATTTTGCAATTTTTACATTCATAGCCGGGAGTAATATTTTAATTTTTACAATTGCGGCATACCTTTTTTTCCTTGAAGTAACGATTAGGGGGCATAGTGTTAACCATAGTAGTTCTTTTCATCTAGTTCCTTCTCATTCTGGACATCTTTTTCTTCTCATTCTACTCTTTGTCCATATCTTAATCAGCATACTCATTGTTGAACCTGATGGGCTGGTAATTTCTGTAGTAATAAGGATCGTCTAGTGTTTACCTTTATTCTGGGGCCTTCTGTTTGGTGTGAGTCTTGATGTGTTGCATTATTTGTGAAAGTATTTGCTCCTTCATCTTTTAGCCATACTCGGCGGGAAGGCCTAAAGATGCCACCAACTCATTCGAAAACTCAGTAGGCGATATTTTATCCTTATTTAGATCCCAGTCGAACTTGTCCTTGATGATGGTGTTCTCATCGATTGGAATGTCCAAGTCAATCGACACCAATTTTTTATCATCAGTCAATCGTCTCAAACCCAGCTTAGGTCTGCTTTCTCTTTCCTTCTGCCTGTCTTCTTTGGAGTAAGATTCCACGAGAAAGGGCACGTTGTCGTTTTGATATTCCTGAGAAACCTAATCCTTCATGGTCTATATAAACTATATTTATATTTGGAGGTAATAGGAT
>Ga0100378_1000848_pt1 | contig 33292 bp, 30 predicted proteins | sample CryGeymeta201502_FD_81535 | JGI IMG/M metagenome (GOLD analysis project Ga0100378, IMG submission 81535) | Groundwater microbial communities from Crystal Geyser aquifers in Utah, USA - Crystal Geyser metaG 2015-02 | ecosystem: Environmental > Aquatic > Deep subsurface > Groundwater | place: USA... | reverse complement strand
TTTTATCCGCTCTAGCTCAAACGGACTAATCTTTTTATCTACAAACTTTAATCTATAACCTACCTTCCTTTCTTCGTACTTTTTGAGTTGAGTAAACGCAGATTTCTTCTGGAGCAAAGCATTATTATTCCTAATGCTTTGTATCATTTGTGATACCGAACCTCCGAAACTCATGGGTTATTTATGTTTTTTAGGTGGTTTTACTATATATCTAAAAAACCTAGATGTATCATTTAACATTTCTTTTTTAAGTACCTCAAATTTATTATTTAAGGTGTCTGACGATATTTGAATAAAATCATAAAATCCCCATGAATTAGAAACTCCTGCTATCCTACCATAGTCATCATTAAAAAAAGTTGATCCATCTTCATCTACTCCAGAATTATCTTTTTGATATTTTTTGATTTGGTATAAATCTCCATTAATTTGATAATTTTTAATCGCAACTAGCTTTTCAATTACTAGTGTACAATCTATTTTACGAATAAGTATTGAATCATATTTCTCAGGCTTTAATATCTCAAATGTTAATTCCTCTCTATTATCATTGTTTGAAGGTTTGAAGTAATATTTATATCTAATTGTATCTTTTAAACTTTCAACTACTAACTTTCCTTCTTTTTTAACTTCTTCATCAATCCCTCCAAAACTAATTACTCTAAACTTGTATTCTTTAATTACTTTCTCTTTACAAGAGAATAAGAATAAGGTACACACAAAAGTTAAAACTAACCTATTCATAATTTTTAATTTTCTCTATCAAAATAGAACCATTAATAATATATTTCTTTAAAAGCTTTCTCCACTTTTTCCCAATCTCAGATTTTTTCCATTCTTTACCATCCTCATCCATCCATTTTTTTCCTTCCTTACTCTTTAAATATTCAAGGAAATACTCCTCTTCTGATTTTATTCTAAATTTTGTAGAATCCTTTTTATATAAATCTAGGGCTTTTTTTTCTAACTGTAAAAGTGTTTTTTCATTTACAATTATATTCATTTCCTTACCCATCAACTTTAGAGACTTGAAAAAATAAGTAATAAAATCTTCTACTGGATAAACTTGGAACATAGATTTTGTATATATAAAATCAAAAATATCTTCATTAAAAACATATCCTTCTTGAAATGTTAATTTAATATTTGGGAGATAGACTACTTGAGTTAATTCTTTATTCTTTACAGATTTCATCTGTTCGCCTAAAAGAACCTCATTACGTACATCTTCATTACAAGAAATACTAAGTATCAAGTCATTCCATTTCCCCTTCTCCTCGTGAAAAAACTCAGGTTCATTTACCAAATTCATTAAAAGTTCATATAATACAATATTATCCTCAAACTTATATGGAATTGAATGATGTAAATTAACTATATTTATTTTCATACACTTCTACCTTTTATTTTATAATATCCCAAAGATTTCCTCTTTCTCCTCCAAGTATAAATACCTCTCTATTTCAAGCATTCGCTTGGAACAATTTAACTTAAGCCATTAACTCAGCACTCATAATATTCAACATTTCTTTTCTAATCAACAAGATTTCTCTAGCTTCATTTTACTAAGTTTCGTACCTCAACTTGTAAAATTTTGTTCGAAATGACAAAAAACTAAAATCAACTTCGCTTTCGTTCTGTCATTTCGAACAAAATTTTTCATCTCGAACGAAGTGAGAGATAGAAAAATGCAGTTGAGAAATCTTGTTATTTAATAGTACTAAATCACCAACCTATTCACAACTTCCCTCTTTTAATGCTTTCTACTACTTCTGGGTCGAGCAAGGTGCTGGTGTCGCCCAAGTTGGAGGTGTCGCCTTCGGCAATTTTTCGTAAAATTCTACGCATAATTTTTCCAGAGCGGGTTTTAGGCAAATCTTTCACTATCTGTATTTTATCGGGCTTAGCAATCGGACCAATTTCTTTGGTAACTAATTCCAACAGTTCTTTACGTAGTTCGTTTTCATCTACCTCTTTGGCACAAATTACATAGGCATAAATACCTTGTCCTTTAATATCGTGCGGATAACCCACCACTGCCGTTTCCACCACACATTCGTGCGTGTCTAAGGCATCTTCTACTTCAGCAGTTCCCATACGATGTCCCGAAACATTAATTACATCATCTACCCTACCTGTAATTCTGTACATGCCATCAGCATCTCTGCGGCAGCCATCACCTGTAAAATATTTGTTTTCGTAAGTAGAAAAATAGGTTTGTTTGCATCTTTCGTGGTCGTTGTAAATCGTTCTCAACATAGAAGGCCAAGGAAATTTAATACACAAATTGCCTTCTACTTCGGTTTCGGTAAGCTCGTTGCCATCTGCATCCACTATGCACGGCTGAATTCCAGGTAAGGGATAAGTAGCGTAAGATGGTTTTAAGGGCGTTAAATTTCCTAAGGGAGAAATCATAATTCCACCTGTTTCAGTTTGCCACCACGTATCTACAATAGGACATTTGCCTTTACCGATATGCTCGTGGTACCACTCCCACGCTTCATCGTTTATGGGTTCTCCTACACTTCCCAATACTTTTAATGTCGATAAATCATGTTGGTGCACAAAATTAATATCACACGCCATTAAAGCCCTGATGGCAGTTGGTGCAGTATAAAAAATGTTTACCTTGTGTTTAGCCACAATCTCCCAAAACCTGCCTGCATCTGGCCAAGTAGGAACACCTTCAAACATTACTGTTGTAGCTCCAGCCAATAAAGGACCATACACAATATAGGAATGTCCGGTAATCCAACCTATATCGGCAGTACACCAATAAATATCATCTTTTTCATACTGAAAAACATTCTGAAACGAATATTGAGCAAAAACCATGTAACCGCCTGTAGTATGTAAAATTCCTTTAGGTTTTCCGGTAGAACCCGAAGTGTAAAGAATAAACAACGGATCTTCCGCATCCATTTCCTCAGCAGGGCAATCGGTAGAAACTTTCGCCATTTCATCGTTCCACCATTTGTCTATGTTGTCATTAAAAGCAACTTCAGCTCCTGTTCTTTTCAACACAATGTTGGTTGTTACCGAAGTGCATTGTTGTAAAGCTTCGTCCACCACCGCTTTAATAGGAATGGTTTTCGCCCCTCGGTAAGATTCGTCAGAACAAATTACAATATTGCACTGAGCATCATTAATTCTGTCGGCAAGTGCCTTGGCAGAAAAACCTGCAAATACTACTGAATGAATAGCTCCAATTCTGGCACAAGCCAAGGTAGCAATAGCCAATTCAGGTACCATCGGCATATACAAACAAATTCTGTCGCCTTTTTTTGCTCCATTGGATTTCAATACATTGGCAAAAGCACTCACTTTTTCGTGCAATTCTTTATAGGTAAGTTTAATCGTTTTTTCTTTAGGGTCATTAGGCTCCCAAAGAATAGCTGTTTTGTTGGGTTGTGTTGCCAAATGCCTATCTAAGCAATTTTCGGTAATGTTGAGCTTACCATTTACAAACCATTTTACAGATGGTGTTTTAAATTCCCATTCTAGGGTGTTGTCCCATTTTTTCTTCCATAAAAATGTTTGGGCAATTTCATCCCAAAAGGCTTCGGGGTTTGCTACACTTTTTTGATATTGTTGCTGATATGCTTCGTAGGAGTTAATTTTTAGTATCATAAGTAAATCGAATTTATTGATGCTTAAAATTAGAAAATTATTTTAAACATTAATCTTCTTTACTTAAATATTACTTCAATCGTTTTTCCAGTATTGAGGTTTTAAATCTTCACTTGTTCGTTGAAACCAATAATCTTGATTAACTATTTTACCGTCAAGGGTTTTTAATCTGCGTTCAAAAACAAAAATGGTTGGGTTAAAAGTCATGTCGGTAACACCAACAGTATAAAGTTGTGGGTCTTCAGGAGTTTTTGGTGCAGGTTCATCAATTACCACTTCTAATCCATTGTGTTCCAACAGTTTTTTTAAAAAATCTTTTCTGTTGGCATCCACATTTTTCTCGATAAAGGTTACCCTTGTTTCACCAATGCTTCCAAATGAATGTTTTCCGTCTAATGTTGCCATGTCCTTATTTTATTTAAAAACTATTACTGATAGAAAATATATATTCATAAAATGGGCTGTATAATCCTAAAATCAAAATACCAGCAGCTGCTATTAACAAACCTAATTTCATGTAAATTTTACTTTTAAAATAGGGAATGGCATCTGGATTTTTTCTTAAAAACATAGCTCTAACCACTAATAAATAATAGTATAATGAAATGGTTGCATTTACAACCCCTATAAATACTAATACATAATACCCCTTACTTGCTGCTGCTGCATATAAAAAGAATTTACCAAAAAATCCTGCTAATGGGGGTATGCCAGCCAATGAAAACAGTGCCAACATCATAAGTAAACTTAAATAAGGATTGGTTCTGTAGAGCCCTTCATAATCATCAATATTTTCTTTGTTAGAAGCCGAGGATATTGCTTGAACAACTCCGAAAGCCCCTAAATTAGAGAAGATGTAAACGGCAACAAAATAAACTACGGTTGCTGAACCTAGTTGATCGGCAGATAACAATCCTAACAAAATAAAACCTGCTTGTGCAATGGATGAATAGGCTAAAAATCGTTTTAGGTTTTGTTGTCTTAATGCAAATAGGTTACCAACAAACATGGTTGCTATGGCTACTATGTAAATAATTTTTTCCCAAATTGGCATTAATGTTTTAAATGCTGTAAAGAGCACAATCATTAAAATTACCACAGCAGCTCCTTTTGATATTACAGATAAATAAGAAGCCACATTTATCGGAGCTCCTTCATATACATCTGCAGTCCAAAAATGGAAAGGTGCTAACGAAATTTTAAAAGCTAAACCAGAGAAAAATAAGATAAATCCTAAAATAGAAAGGTTAGAAATGGTGATAACTTCAGCAAAAGCATCAAAAAAAAGTGTTCCAGTTGTTGCATACAACAACGAAATTCCAAAGATAGAAGTACCCGAAGCTAAAGCAGAAGATAAAATATATTTAATTCCCGCTTCTGCTGATTTTCTTTTGTAGGTTTCGTACGCCACTAAAGCTGCCACAGGAAGTGTTGTTAATTCTAATCCTATATAAAACATTAAAAAATCGCCAGCAGAAATCATATAAAATGCTCCTAATAAAGAGGAAAGAAGAAGTATAATAAACTCTGTTGCTTTATTTTCGGCAACAATTTTTTCTTTCAACCAATCGGCAGATTGAAGTAATAAGATTAAGACACCAAAACTTAATGTAGTTTTAAATAAAACTAATAGTGCATTTGTTTTAAACATTCCTCCAAATAATTCGCCTTCTGTTAATGGTAAAAATCCAATTAAGGTATTAATTGCCAAAAGAAATAGTGCCAATGGAATTACTGCTGCTTTTTGTTTTTGGTTGGAAAATAATTCAAAAATCAATAAGAATAGGATAATTGCTAATAATCCAATTTCTGAACGCATTAATAAAAAACTTTCTAAGTTCATTTTTTTAAATTTTTAAAGTAATCGTTCCAAAAATGGTTGAATACTTGCTTTTATCATTTCACTTAATCCAAGAGGCATGGTTCCAATAAATAATACAGGAATCATCAACAATACTAATCCTACTTTTTCAAACCAAGTGGCTTTAGGTAAATCTTTATAGGTTTCATCAGCCAAAGGTCCCATCATAATTTTTCCAACCATTCTTAAAATATAAACAGAGGTAACCACAATAGATGAAACCACTACAATGGTAATAATTCGATGAAACATATCGGGATGTTCAAAAGCCCCAACAAAAATATTCATTTCGGCAACAAACCCACTAAATCCAGGCAACCCCAAATAAGCTAATCCTGTTATTACATATACCGCTCCTATAAAAGGTAAAATTTTCATGATACCTCCTAATTTAGAAATCTCTCGGGTATGCGTTCTTCCATACACCATTCCAATTAAAGCAAAAAATAATGCGGTTAACAATCCATGTGATAAGGATTGAATAATAGCTCCTGTCCATGCTGTTTTATTTAACATTAATAAAGCAAATAATACCAAACTTAAGTGACTAACAGAAGCATACGCATTTACATATTTTAAATCTTTTTGCATAATGGCTCCAAATGCTCCATAAATTACACCTATGGCGGATAATATTAAAAAGAAGTTAGTCCATGATAATGCTCCTAATGGGAGTAAATACATGGCAATTCTAAATACTCCATAACCACCTAGTTTCATTAATACTCCAGCATGCAACATAGATACCGCTGTAGGTGCTGATGCGTGACCAGAAGGTGACCAAGTATGAAACGGAAACAATGCTCCAATTACTGCAAATCCAATAAAAACCAATGGAAAAAATATGTTTTGAGCTGCAACTGGAATATGAACTTGTGCAATTTCAAAAATATTAAAGGTTAATGGACCTCCATCGGCATTTGAATTAAAATATATACCAAAAATTCCTACCGACAATAATGCAGAAGCCCCCATTAACATTAATGTTAATTTCATTGCCGAATTTTCTTTAGGACCTGAACCCCAAATACCTATTAATAAATACATCGGAATTACCGCTATTTCGTAAAAAACGAACATGGTAAATAAATCGGTGGAGATAAAAAATCCAAAAACTCCTGCGGATAATGTAATTAATGACACAAAAAATTCTTTAGGTAAATCGTCTATTTGCCATGAAATAAAAACACCTGCTAATACAACAATAGCTGTTAAAGCAATCATTACCACTGAAATGGCATCAACACCAATACTATAATGAATATTAAATGTTCCAAACCAAAGCACATCTTTGGTAAAAACCATGATATCGGTATTAACAGCTCGCTCTTTAATATAAGCGAATATTAAATTTATAGCCATGGCAAATTGAATAGCCATTCCTATTAATGATACAATTCTTGCTTGTTTTAAATTTTTAGCAAAAATTAATGCTAAAACAGTTAAAATAGGGACGATTACAAAAAGTGATAAAATATCCATTGGTTTAAATTAATTTATCCATATATAAAATACAACCATAGCAAGTACAACAACCCCTCCAACAAACGCCATGGCATAATCTTGAACTTTTCCAGATTGTATTCCTTTTATTTGATTAGAAAAAGCCATCGTTACATTTCCTACACCTATCATAAAAGCATCAACAACATATTTATCAAACCAGGCAATTGCTGCAGCTAAAATTCCAAAAATTATTTTCTTAGTGATAAAAAGGTAAATTTCATCAAAATAGAATTTATGAAAAGTCCATTGATAAAATGCACCAAATAGTTGAGTTGCTTTTTCAGACAAATTGTTTTCTTTTTTATAGAAAACGTAGGCTAAACAAATTCCAATAATTCCTACTGTAGAAGCAATTACGGCTAATGGTAAATCTAAATGAGACGTAAAAGATTTTAAGTCGGCAGAAATAAATTCACTAAATGGAATATATCCTCCAAAAACACTCATAAACGCCAAAAAGATAAGAGGGATGGTCATAGTAAGTGGCGACTCATGTGGGGTGTGTTCATATTTTTTATCCTTACCCCAAAAAATTCCAAAATATAAACGAAACATATAAAACGCTGTTAAACCAGCCACAATAACACTACTTACATAAATTAACCTATTGTTTTCGAATGCTGCTGCTAAAATTTCATCTTTACTAAAGAATCCAGCAAAACCAGGAAAACCAGCAATAGATAATGCTGCAATTAAAAAAGTAATGTGAGTGATGGGCATATATTTACGTAAACCACCCATGTCTGCTAATTCGTTGCTATGAATGGCATGAATTACTGAACCAGCACCCAAGAAAAGCAATGCTTTAAACATTGCGTGAGTAAACAAATGGAACATGGAAGCCATATAGCCCAAGCCTTCGTGTCCTTCATATTTTGACACTCCAAGAGCCAACATCATGTAACCAATTTGCGACATGGTAGAGAATGCCAACACTCTTTTTATATCAGTTTGTGTTATCGCAATAACTGCTGCGACTAATGAAGAAATGGCACCAATATAGGCAACAATAGATAATACAAATCCATCCTCAACAAAATAAAATAGTGGAAACAAACGGGCTACTAAATATACCCCAGCAACCACCATAGTAGCTGCATGTATTAATGCCGAAACTGGTGTTGGACCTTCCATGGCATCGGGCAACCAAATGTGAAATGGCATCATTGCTGATTTTCCAACTCCACCCATAAAAATTAATATTAAACCCCAGGTAAAAACTGACAATCCCATAAAAGAAGTGGCGGTCCAGTTGGTTATAACATTTCCATCTAAGCTATTTAATTCACCAAAATCAAACGAGCCAGAATAGTAGCTCACCACTAAAATTCCTATTAAGAATCCTAAATCGGCAAAACGAGTAACTATAAATGCTTTTTTTGCTGCAGCAACTGCCGATGGTTTGGTATAATAATAACCAATCAATAAAAAGGAAGATGCTCCAACTAATTCCCAAAAAATATACATTTGAAATAAGTTGGTAGCCAACACTAAGCCAAGCATAGAAAAACTAAATAAAGCCAAGTACGAAAAAAAGCGGGTGTAACCATCATCACCTTTCATATAACCTCTACTATAAACGTGCACCATAAATGAAATAGTTGTAACTACAACTAACATCATAACAGATATTGGGTCAATTAACATACCCATATCCATGTGTAATTTGTCGGAAAATATAATCCATGTACTTTTATAGGTAAATGTTTGATAAACTCCATCCAGCTTTGCTCCTAAAAAATAATGATAAGCGGTATAAAGGGATAATACAAAAGCAGTTCCTAATCCTAAAGAACCTATCCACCCAGCAATTGAAGGCGGGATTTTTTTACTAAATAATCCTAATAACACAAAAAGTGCTAAGGGAATTAATGGGACTAATATGATATAACTTATGTTCATCTTTGATTTACGATTTTGGATTTACGATTTACGATTTTTGTTATTTGCTTTTTGTTATTTGTTATTTGTCCCTTTCCCTTAATACTTCATTACTTCTGTATCTTTAACTTCAACCGAGCTAATTAATCGGTACAAGTTAATGATGATTGCAATGGCTAAGGCCGTTTCTGCGGCAGCAACAGCAATAATAAAAACGGCAAAGAAAACTCCTTGCAATACCTCAGGAAATAAATATTTATTGATAACTACAAAATTTACCACAGAAGAATTTAGAATCAACTCCACCGAAATTAACATGGAGATTAAGTTGGTTCGGGTAATAAATCCATACACACCAATAAAAAATAGTATGGATGTTAAGGTAAGAATTTCGTATATGCTAACTCCGAGTATCATGTTTTTCAGTTTTCAGTTATCAGTTATCAGTTTTCGCCCCACTACGTAGCCCCTCCTTCGGAGGGGTTGGGGAGGCTTTTGTTCCTTTTGCAATTACAATTGCTCCAATCATTGCAGCAAGCAACAACACACTAATCACTTCAAACGGCAAAATAAATCCACCTGCTTCGTAGCTTAAAAAGCCTTTTCCAATTTCATTAATTGTTGTCGAATTTGAATTTTCTATCACATTAAATGGATGCGAATAAATGGTAGTTAAAAAAATACCTAACCCTGCCAGACAAACAATGGCAGTTATTATTTTTTTAAATGTTTTGGCAACCTCTAATTCCATTTCGATGTGATGAATTAACAATACTGAAAATATCATTAAAACAATAATTCCACCTGCATAAACAGTGAGTTGTATGGCTGCTAAAAAATTATAATCAATTAAAAAATAGATTCCTGCCATGCCTATTAATACAAACAATAGATAAACAACAGAGCGGAGCATTTTACGACTACTTACTGAAGCCACCGCAAAAACAACCATGATGATTGCTAGAATGTAAAATATAATTTTTTCTGCCATACTATCTTTTTCTAATTTTTATTTCTTTCATCAAAAACACCCTCCTATTTCAAAAACACACCCCTGCCTCCCGAAAAAAATGGGACAGGCTCTCTCAAGAGGGGAATCCAACGCTCGTAGCCGTCTTCCAATTTCCAAATTTCCCCATCTTCACTCCCTCCCTTCGGGAGGGTTGGGGTGGGCTTTTATTCCTCCACTCCCTTCATTAATTTTGACCCAGGTTTATTTAAAACTCTATCTAAATATTTTCTATCGTAAACAGAATTTTCGAAGTTTTGACCCCATTTTATTGCATCAGTCGGACAAGCTTCAATACACAAACCACACATGGTACACATTCCTAAATGATAAATGTGTTTGTCAATCATTTTTTTCTTTTTACCCGTTTCTTCATCAAGTTGTCTGTCCCAAATTATTTCGATGGTGCCATTTGGACAAGCTATTTCACAAGCTTGACAACCAGTGCAACGGTGTTCATTGTTTTCATCATGAGGCATAATTACTTCACCACGAAAACGCTCAAACATTTTTAGCGTTTCTCTATTTTCAGGATATTGCTGAGTAATAGAACCTTTTCTGAAATTTAAAAAATACTTTCCAGTAATACTCATTCCAGTAAGAAGCGATTTTATGCCTTGATATATATCTGAAAAATAACTCATAACTTTTAAAATTGAATTGTTAAGCCAAGCCAAACAACTACAGCCATTACCACTAAGTTTACTAGATTAATTGGAAGTAAATATTTCCATTCTAAGGTTAAAATCTGGTCAATTCTTAATCGGGGAAACGACCACCTGAACCACATCATTAAAAATACAATGACAAATGTTTTGGCTAAAAACCAAAATATTCCTAATAATGGAATGGACTCTGTAATTCCAAAAGGTGATAACCAAGCTCCAAAAAATACAGTAGTTGCAATGGCTGCAATAATAAACATGTTGATGAATTCAGCTAAAAAGAAATAAGCGAATTTCATTCCTGAATATTCGGTATGAAAACCTGCTCCTAATTCCGATTCCGCTTCTACTAAATCGAAAGGTGTTCTATTGGTTTCGGCTGTTCCAGCAATCATATAAATCATAAATGCTATTACTGCAGGAATGTGTCCTTGAACAATTAACCAACCATTTTTTTGAACTTCAACAATTTCGGAAAGTTGTAATGTTCCGGTCATTAATACGATAGTTAATAAAGATAAGGATACCGATAATTCGTAGCTGATGGTTTGTACGCCACTTCGCATGGCACCAATTAACGAAAACTTGTTGTTACTGCTCCATCCTGCCAATAAAATACCAATAACACCAATAGACGAAATGGCTATTAAAAAGAGAATTCCTATATTAATATCGAAGGCTTGAAAATCCTGAGTAAATGGAAAAACTGATAAAGCCAATAAAGCTGTAATAATAACAAAATAAGGTGCTAAATTGTATAAAAACTTGTCGGCTTTTATTGTTCCTGTTAACTCTTTTGAAACCAGTTTAAGTGCATCAGCAATGGTTTGTAAAATTCCATGAAAACCCACTCGATTTGGACCTCTTCTTAACTGAAACCAAGCTGCTATTCTTCGTTCCATTAACACCAAAAACAACCCGGCAACGGCAAAACCAGTTAAATAGATTACGGCTATTATGGTCATCTCAACAATGCTGGCAATGTTTTCTGGCATTAAGCTAAACAGCCACTCGTGAATATTTTTTGTTATACTTAAAAGCATAAATTTTGATTTGCGATTTTGAATTTACGATTTTTGATTTTTTGCTCTCATAGTTTTTATTGATGCTACTACAATCGAAAGAATTTCATTCACTTCTTTTTTAAGTGGTTCAACTCTTGCAGTATTTATTAATCCACTTTCTTCCAAAATTTCCAACCAATAATGTGTTTCATCTGTTTCTTCTTCTACAATTTTCAATTTATTAATAAAGTCAGGAGTAGATTTTGCCCTACAAGCTGCCCTGTAATTTGCACCCACAGAAGTTGAACTCCTAACAATTTGCTTAGCAATTGCAAAAGCAGATGGCTTATTAGGTAACTCATCAATTAATTGAATTACTTCTAAACCTATTTGTTTCGTTCTTTTTTTAATTAACTCTTCCATAATCGTAAATTCAAAATCGTAAATCGTAAATTTTTACCTATCTATATCAGGAATTACCAAATCCAATGTTGCCATAATAGCTACCAAATCTCCAATTTTACTTCCAACAGAAATATGGTTGAGTAATGATAAATTCGAAAATCCTGGTGAACGGAATTTAACTCGATGTGCATTTTTTGTTCCTGTACTGATGATATAAACACCCAATTCTCCTCTGGCAGTTTCTACACGTTGATAAAATTCTCCTTTTGGCAATTTAATTACTGCGTTAGTAGCTACTTTGTGGTCTCCTTCCGGGATGTTATCAATCAATTGTTCTATAATGGATAACGATTCCCACATTTCTTCAATTCTAACTTCATAACGAGCAAAAGTGTCACCAGTTGTTCGCATCGCTTCTTTAAATTTTACTTTATCTAAAGCACTGTATGGATGATGAACTCGAACATCGCACGAATAACCCGAAGCACGACCAACAGGTCCGCTTGCTCCAAATGAAATGGCATCTTCTTTGGTTAAAATACCAACACCTTTGGTTCTGTGCTGAAAAATGACATTATTGGTTAATAACGCATCATATTCAGGGAGTTTTGTTTTAAAATGAGCCACAAATTCTTTGGTTCTTTTTATAAAGTTTGGATGGATGTCAAACATTAAACCACCAGGCATGTTGTAGTTCATGGTTAAACGGGCACCACAGGTTTCTTCAAAAATATCGTTAATCATTTCACGGTCTCTAAAGCCGTAAAAAAACGTAGTAAAAGCTCCAACATCCATTCCCATAACGCCCCACCACAACGTATGTGAAGCAATTCGAGTTAATTCGCCAATAATGGTTCTTATCACTTTTACTCGTTCAGGAACTTCTAATTGTAGTGCATTTTCAACTGCTAAACAAACCGCTTCATTGTTGATGTTGGAAGATAAATAATCCATTCTATCGGTTAAATGAACAATTTGTTGATAGCTATCTCGTTCGCACATTTTTTCGATAGAACGATGGATGTAACCCAAGTCTGGTTCAACTTTTTTAATAATCTCTCCATCAATGGTTAACAATAAACGTAAAACACCATGTGTTGCAGGGTGTTGCGGCCCCATATTGATAAAATACTCTTCCGATTTAAAGTTATTATTTACAACAATTGGTTCCATCTACGTTTATTTAACAATCATATTAATTTCATCTACATAATCTTTTCTTAGTGGAAAACCACTCCAGTCTTCGGTTAAAAAGAGACGTTTTAAATTGGGATGATTATTGAATTTTATTCCAAAAAAATCAAATACTTCTCGTTCATGAAATTCAGCAGTTTGCCAGATGTCGCAAACAGAATCAAAAGTTGGGTTTTCTCTATCGGCAGTTTTTACTTTTACCACAATGGTATGGCGGTATGTGGTAGATTCTAAATGATACACCACGCCTAATTCAGTAACCCAATCTACACCACTTAAACAAAACAAATAATCGAATTTAGTTTCGTTGTTATTTTTTAGTTGAAGCATTAATTGATGTAGTTGTGCAGGTTGCACGGTAATATTTAAAAATTGAGATTCCAATTCAGAAAATTCTAATTCTGGAATCCATGTACTGATTAAATTTTGCAACGCTTCGTTAGTCATAAAAGCCCCTCCCAACCTCCCCGAAGGGGAGGAGTTTCCAACGCACTATGCCTATTGGCAATAGAATGATGGTTTGTTAATTGGTTATTAAAAGTTACTTTTTTCATTAGTGCTTTATTCTCTTTTAATTTCATCTTTATTCGCTCCTCTAAGTAAGCCCCTCCTTCGGAGGGGTTGGGGAGGACTTATTTCCCTTCATCAAACCCATCAACTGGATTTTCTTTGTTTTTCATACTTTCTTGTCGGATTTTATCTTGCAACATCAACATGCCTTCTAGTAAAGCTTCTGGTCGTGGAGGGCATCCTGGCACATAAACATCTACAGGAATAACATGGTCGGCTCCTTTTACTACCGAATAAGAATTGTAAAAAAATGGACCGCCCGAAATTGCACAAGCTCCCATAGCAATTACATATTTTGGCTCAGCCATTTGGTCGTATAATCTTCTAAGCACTGGAGCCATTTTGTTCACAATAGTTCCAGCAATAATTATTAAATCTGCTTGTCGTGGGGAAGGTCGGGCTACCTCAAAACCAAATCTGGAGTAATCGTGTCGAGAAGCTCCAGTTTGCATCATTTCAATAGCACAACAACTCGTACCAAAGTAAAGCGACCAAAGTGAATTTGCACGTCCCCAATTGATAACTTTATCTAAATTGGTAACCATGATGTTTGCTCCGTTTCCTGCAGGAATTACTTTACCAGGAAAATCTGCTGGAATTGGTGTGTTATTTTCTATTCCCATTTTAATGCTCCTTTTTTCCAAGCGTACAATAAGCCTAGTCCTAAAATAAATAGAAAAATAATAATTTCTACTAAAGCAACCGTTCCAACTTCTTTAAACACTACTGCCCAAGGAAATAAAAAGGCTACCTCAACATCAAACACCAAAAACAAAATGGCATACAAATAATAACCAACTTTAAACTGAACCCATGTTGGTCCAATGGTTTTCATACCACTTTCGTAAGGTTCTCTTTTTTGAGTATTATCCGATTTGGGTGATATTAAATTGGATAAAAAGTTCGCCCCAGCAACTAGCACAATACCAGCTAGTAAAAAAACTATTATTGCTTCTGAACCCATTGTCTTCTTTTATAAATATTTATGCAAAATTACTGAAAAGTTCACAGTTCACAGTTCTCAGTTTTCGCTCCTCTACGTAGCCCCTCCTTCGGAGAGCCTGTCCCGTTTTTTCGGGAGGTTGGGGAGGCTTTTACTTCACTTCGTAAGTCTCTCCTGAGAAAAACAAATCATCCGTTTTTTTGTATTTAGAACCTGCTTTAATTTTTTTAGTTAACTCATCTTCTCTTTCCTCCAACGTAACATCATCAAAAGCTCTTACAATTCCAGTAGCAATTGGATATGCTAATCGAATAAGCATTTGGTGTAAGGTCGGGTCTTTTTCTTTAGCATCGTGAACCAAAATATCTTTTTCTGTTATTCCGTTTTCGCCAATAGTAACCACCTCTAATTTTAAGCCTCTCAACACCAATCCTTTTTCAGCATTTTTACCAAAAATCATCGGTTTACCGTGTTCCAAATAAATTTGTTTATCATCTTTTACTTCTTTATCAGTAACATCAGTAAAACAACCATCATTAAAAATTACACAGTTTTGTAATACTTCGATTAATGAAGTTCCTTTAAAACGATGTGCCTCAATAAAAATTTGAGTCATTGCTTTTGGATTGTTACCACCAATTCTAGCATAAAATCGAGCATTAGCTCCTAAAGCCAATTCGCCAGGAGAAAATGGAGGTTGTGTGTTTCCGTAAGGTGATGATTTTGTTTTTTGACCAACAACTGAAGTTGGTGAAAATTGTCCTTTGGTTAAACCGTATATTTCGTTGTTAAAAAGAACAATGTTTAAATTGATGTTTCTACGTAGCACATGGATAAAATGATTTCCTCCAATTGCAGTTGCATCACCATCTCCAGTAATTATCCAAACGCTTAAATCAGGATTAGCTAATTTCACTCCTGTTGCAATACCTGGTGCTCTACCATGAATACTATGAACGCCATAGGTGTTCATGTAATATGGAAAACGTGATGAACATCCAATACCTGAAACAAAAACAACATTTTCTTTTTCAACTCCCATTTCTGGAAGAGCTTTTTGCATGGAATTTAAGATTACGTAATCATCGCAACCTGGACACCATCTAACCTCTTGGTCACTTACAAAGTCTTTATAAGTATATTTTTTTACCGCTGTAGCTTCCATAATTATAGTAGTTGTTTAAATTTTTGAATAAGTTCGTCATTAGAAAATGGCAAACCTTGAACTTTATTTATTTGTTGAAAATTGAATTTACCAAAGTTAGCTTTTAAAATAAAAGCAAATTGACCACTGTTTAGTTCGCAAACAATAATTTTTTTGAATTTTGCAAATATTTCTTCGGTGTTTTTTGGCATTGGGTTAATGTAATTGAAATGAACAAAACCAATGTTATTAAATCCTTCTTCTTCTGTTATTTGTTTTACAGCAGAGTGAAGCGTTCCATAAGTTCCACCCCAACCAACTACCAATAAATCGCCTTGTTGTGCAAATTCAACTTTTAAGTTGGGTATATTATTTTGGACTAATCTTATTTTTTCGGCTCTTGTATGAGTCATTGTTTCGTGGTTTTCTGGGACATAAGAAACATTACCCGTAACGCTATCTTTTTCCAAGCCACCTACTCGATGTTCAAAACCTGAGGTTCCAGGAACAGCCCATTCTCTAGCTAAAGTTTTAGCATCTCTTTTGTATGGATGCCAATTTTCAGTAAATTTAGTTACTTTTCGGTTTTTAATTTCTGGCATATCGGCTACGCTTTGAATTTTCCATGGTGCTGAACCATTTGCAATATAGCCATCTGTTAATAAAATAACTGGAGTCATGTGTTCTAATGCTAATCGAGCAGCTTCGTAAGCATAATTAAAACAATCGGCAGGAGTGCTTGCTGCAATAACTACAACAGGGCTTTCACCGTTTCTACCGTACATGGCTTGCAATAAATCAGATTGTTCTGTTTTTGTTGGTAAACCAGTTGATGGTCCACCTCGTTGAACATTAATCACCACTAAAGGCAATTCAATCATCATAGCTAAACCTAACGCTTCGCCTTTTAATGCCAAACCCGGTCCTGATGTTGTTGTGATGGCTAAGTCTCCAGCAAAAGAAGCTCCAATAGCAGAACAAATTCCTGCAATTTCATCTTCTGCTTGAAAAGCCTTTACTCCAAAATGTTTGTGTTTAACCAATTCGTGTAATATATCAGTAGCTGGTGTTATAGGATAGGAACCTAAAAATAATTCTAACCCAGATTTTTCTGAAGCGGCTAATAAACCCCAAGCTGTTGCAGTATTACCCATAATAATTCGGTAAGTTCCTGGAACCATTTTGGCTGGAGAAATGGTGTATGAATTTGAGATTAACTCTAAGGTTTCTGCATAATAATATCCAGCATTCAATACCTTGGTATTGGCTTCAATTAATTCAGGTTTGGATTTGAATTTTTTATTAAAAAAATCAATGGTATGTTCGGTTGAACGATGATACATCCAATAAACCATACCTAATGAAAACATGTTTTTACTTCGGGTAATTGTTTTATTGTCTAATCCATCCACATCCTTTAATGCTTCCTTTGTTAAGGTTGACATATCCACTTCAATTACATGATAGCCATCTAAACTCCCATCTTCCAAAGGGTTAGTTTCGTAAAAAGCTTTTTCTAAATTCTTTTTAGTAAAAGCATCTTTATCAACTATAACAGTATGTCCTTTTTTTAAGGCATATAAATTGGTTTTTAAACCGGCTGGATTCATTGCTACTAATAAATCAACGCTGTCTCCAGGAGTACTTACTTCTACACTTCCTATATGTACTTGGAAACCAGAAACCCCATACAAACTTCCTTGAGGAGCCCTAATTTCAGCAGGATAATTTGGAAATGTAGAAACATCATTACCAAACATAGCAGAGGTGTCTGTAAATTGAGTTCCTGTTAGTTGCATTCCGTCTCCAGAATCACCAACAAAACGAATAACAACACCTTCTAATTCTTTTGGAGCTGGTTTTATACTTTCTATACTCATAAACTTAAGTTTAAATTATTTATAATTTTATTACAAATTTTATTCGATTTTGAATGCCAAATGTAGCCTGACACTAGAAATTGAAGCATGATTATTATCATAATTTTTTATGATTAAAATCAGTTATCAAAATTAAGATGAATTCTACATTTGTACTTAATTAAGATAATAATTAAAATTAATTAATCTACAAACTTACTTATTTAATAAATCATGGCTATTAGAATAACAGATGAATGCATTAATTGCGATGCTTGTATTTCAGAATGTCCAAACAATGCAATTTACGAACCAGACCAAAAATGGTCTTATTCAGAAAAAACTTCATTAAGTGGAATGGTAACAACACTTGATGGCAGACAAGTTGATGCTGATAAAGAAAATGACCCTCTTTCGGATGAGTTTTACTTTATCGTATCTGACAAATGTACCGAATGTAAAGGATTTCATGACGAACCACAATGTGCTTCTGTTTGCCCTGTAGATTGTTGTGTTTCTGATACCAATCATGTAGAAGACGAAAGTGTTTTGTTAAAGAAAAAAGCTTGGTTACATGGTGAGTAAGATGTTATCTGAAAAGATAAAAATAAGTTAACCAAAAAAGTAAATAGCGAAATGAATAATTTCTCTATTTATGCTATACTTCAATATTTTAACAGCATCATTAATGGTAGTTTTCTCAATTAATGATGCTGTTTTGTTTTTAAAACAGCTATTAAAATGGAACAAAAAAGCGAAAAAATTATTTGTGATGCCAACGAAGCCGTTGCTAAAATAGCTCACAAAATCAATGAAGTTTGTGCAATTTATCCAATTACACCAGCTTCGCCAATGGGCGAACATGTAGATGTTTATAGCTCTCAAGGCAAGAAAAACATTTGGAACAATGTTCCAAGAATTGTTGAAATGCAAAGTGAGGGTGGTGCTGCTTGAACGGTACATGGTTCGTTACAAGCTGGTGCATTAACTACCACTTTTACTTCTTCGCAAGGTTTATTGTTAATGATTCCTAACATGTACAAAATGGCTGGTGAATTATTACCAACCGTTATACACGTTGCTGCCAGAACTATTGCAACCCATGCTTTATCTATTTTTGGCGACCATTCAGATGTAATGGCAACCCGACAAACAGGGTTTTCGATGATGTTTGGAGGTTCGGTTCAAGAAGCACACGATTTTGCCTTAATTACTCAAGTAGCGACATTAAAATCGAGAGTGCCATTTTTAAATGTTTTTGATGGATTTAGGACTTCTCACGAAATTTCAAAAATTGATGCTATTCCTGATGATGTAATCAATGCAATGATGCCAAAAGACCATATTATGGCTCATAAAAAAAGAGGATTAAATCCTGATAGCCCTGTAATAAGAGGTTCTGCACAAAATCCTGATGTATTTTTTCAAGCCCGTGAAGCTGCCAATTTATATTATGATAAAGTTCCTGGAATTGTTCAAGAAGTAATGGATGAATTTTACGAACAAACGGGTCGTAAATACAGTTTGTTTTATTATTTGGGTCACCCAGAAGCAGAAAGAGTAATTATTGTTATGGGTTCTGCCGAAGGTCCTGTTAGGGAATCTATTGATGCAATGGTAGAAAAAGGAGAAAAAGTGGGAGCTATTTTTGTTCGTTTATTCAGACCATTTTCTATCGCACATTTTGTTGATCAGTTACCAAAAACAGTTAAAAAAATTGCTGTTCTTGACCGAACCAAAGAACCTGGCAGTGTTGGCGACCCGCTTTATTTAGATGTGGTTACCGCACTTGTTGAAAGCAAACGAGAAATGCCAACTGTTGTAGCTGGTCGTTACGGATTATCATCAAAAGAATTTACTCCAGCAATGGTGAAAGGAATTTATGATGAGTTGTTAAAAGACAGTCCTAAAAACCACTTCACTATTGGTATTAACGATGATGTAAGCTTTAGAAGTTTAAATTACAAACCTGACTTTGAAATTAAAAAAACAACCATCAACTGTATGTTTTATGGCTTAGGTTCTGACGGAACGGTTGGAGCAAATAAAAACTCGATTAAAATTATTGGTGAAACCACCGACAATTATGTTCAAGGATATTTTGTGTACGACTCTAAAAAAGCAGGTGCTCAAACCATTTCGCACTTACGTTTTGGACCAGACCCTATTTATTCAACTTACTTAATTGATAAAGCAGATTTTGTTGCCAGTCATCAATTTAAATTTATTGAAAAATTTAACATGGTTGCCGACTTAAAACAAGGCGGTACGTTCTTGTTAAATGCTCCATACTCAAAAGATGAAATTTGGGATAAATTATCCATCGAAATACAAAAAGAAATTATTGAAAAAGAAATCAACTTTTATGTCATTGATGCTAGTAAAGTGGCTCAAGATGCTCATCTTGGAAAAAGGGCAAATACCGTTTTACAAACGTGTTTCTTCGCTATTTCTGGTATTTTACCCAAAGATGAAGCCATTCAAAAAATTAAAAACGCCATTGTAAAATCGTATTCTCACAAAGGAGAAAAAGTGGTGAGCATGAACTTTAATGCGGTGGACAAATCATTGGAAAATTTACAAAAAGTTGATTATCCAAAAGTTGCGACCAGCAAAAAACACTTGTTGACCGCCATGAGAAATGCTCCAGCAGGGTTTGTTACTGATGTGTTAGAAAAAATATTAGGTGGTTTTGGAGATGAATTACCAGTTAGTGCTTTTACTGTTGATGGAACTTTTCCAACAGGAACAACTCAATACGAAAAAAACGGAATTGCTGATATTGTACCCGTTTGGGACGATGAAAAATTGTGTACACAATGCAATAAATGTATAGCCATTTGTCCTCATGCTGCCATTCGGGCAAAAGTGGTTTCAAACGATTTGTTAGCCAATTTACCTTCGTCTTTAAAATCTGTTCCAGCCAAAGGAAGACCTTTTGCAAGCGATAAAGAATCGTATATTCTTCAAGTTTCTCCCGAAGACTGTACAGGTTGCGATTTGTGTGTAGCAGTTTGTCCTGCCGAAAGCAAAGAAATTGAAAACTTTAAAGCCATCAACATGAGAAAAAAACAAGATGTTGAGGTGATTGAAAATGCAAACTGGGACGCTTTTGTTAATTTACCTTATTACGACAGAAAAGAATTGCAAGTTTCTACCGTTAAAGGCTCTCAATTTTTAGAACCATTGTTTGAGTTCTCAGGAGCTTGTTCGGGTTGTGGCGAAACTCCTTACATTAAAATGCTTACTCAATTGTATGGCGATAGTATTTTAATCGCCAACGCAACTGGTTGTTCATCTATTTATGGGGGTAATTTACCAACCACACCTTACAAAACAAACAAATCGGGTAGAGGTCCTGCTTGGGCAAACTCATTGTTTGAAGACAATGCAGAGTTTGGTTTGGGAATGAAATTAGCGTTGACCAAAAAACAAGAAATTGCTTTTAACTTGTTAGAAACATTAAAACCAATGCTTGATGCTTCTTTGGTTGAAAGTATTGTAAACAACCTAGAAGAAACTGAAACTCAAAAAGAAGAAAAATTTGCTCAAATCGAACTTTTGAATAAATCTTTAGCGAAAATAAACAACAAAGATGCTGCAAAATTAGCTCAGCTTTCGGACTACCTTAGAAAAAAAGCAGTTTGGATTATTGGTGGTGATGGATGGGCTTACGATATCGGTTTTGGTGGAGTTGACCATATTTTAGCTTCGGGCGAAAACATTAATATTTTGGTATTAGATACAGAGGTTTATTCAAATACTGGTGGACAAACATCAAAATCTACTCCATTGGGGGCAATTGCTAAATTCTCAACAGCTGGTAAACGAACTAGCAAGAAAAATTTAGCCCTACAAGCGGTTTCTTACGAAAACGTTTATGTGGCTCAAATAGCTATGGGAGCTAAAGATTTACAAGCACTTAAAGCTTTTGAAGAAGCTGCTGCTTATGATGGTCCTTCAATAATTATTGCTTATTCTCATTGTGGTGAACATGGATATGATTTAAAAAATGGAGTTTCGCAACAAGAAAAAGCAGTAGAAACGGGTTACTGGCCATTGTTTAGGTTCGACCCATCAAAACCAAAAGGAAGCAGGTTTAAATTAGATTCGAAAGCTGCAACAGCTCCTTTAAATGAATTTATGTATAACGAAACCCGTTTTACCAGATTGGTTAAAGACAACCCAGAATTAGCAAAAGAACTATTGGCTCAAGCTCAAGAAGATGTGCAAACCAAATGGGAAAAACTGGAACATTTAAGTAGTATGTAGCCTCCCCAATCCCGATAGCTATCGGGACTTGCTTAGAGGGGAGAAAAGCTTTCACAACCTCCCGAGTACTTCCCGAGAAATCGGGACAGGCAGGGAAGGGGCTACGTAGAGGAATGAGAAAATGAAATTAATTAAAATTAAAAGAGTATAAAAGCAATAATGAAACAATAACTTTTAATAACCACTACAAAATCAACTTGCTCTCGCTGATAGGCACAGTGTGTTGGATACTCCTCCGTCAGCTGACGGAGGCTGGGGTGGGCTTAACTAATAACTAATTAATATGAAAACTAAAGCAACCAAATTATTTGATGATGCAGCTGCAAAGTTAAATCAAGCAAAGGAAGAAATTTTTAGACCCCAAGAAGATTTAGTATCATTCGTTGTATGTAAAAATTCTCAATTTGCTATTGAAAATTTTTTGAAAGGATACTTAATGAACAACAATGTTGATCCAAGTAAATATAATACCTTAGATCTTCTTCTTTCAAAATGCAAAAAAATTAATAAAAAGTTTGAATCTATTAGTTTAAGCCCTCTTCAATGTACTTCTCATGATTTAGAAACTAAAATTTGTTCTGATACTGAAAAAGTTTGCTCTTGTTTTAATGTCGCAGAAAACCTAAGTATTTTCTTAAAAAAAGAGAAAATAATTGAATAGATGTTGGTTTATAATTTGAACATTTTATTTATAATCATTTTTAATAAGAGATAATTCCTTACTTTTGTGGACTAATTTTTACACTTCAAAAGAATGGATAAACAGTCCTATTTAAGTAATGCAGATGGTTCTGTAATTGAAGAATATTACCAAAAATATCTTATAAACCCTGAAAATGTTGGCGAAGGCTGGCGAAAATTTTTTGAAGGATTTGAGTTTGCTCGTAAAAATTACGATACAGATGTCCCTGAAGGATTTGATAAAGAATTCAAAGTTCTTGCATTAATTAATGGATATCGAACTCGCGGTCATTTGTTTACCAAAACCAATCCTGTTCGAATCAGACGCCAATATTCCCCAGCATTAAATATAGAAAACTTTGGATTATCCCAATCCGATTTAGATATTGTTTTTCAGGCAGGTAATGAAGTTGGTGTTGGAGCAACAACATTACGCAACATTATTGCTCATTTAGAACATGTTTATTGTAATTCTATAGGTATTGAATACATGTATATTCGGAAACCTGAAGAACTTGCTTGGATAAAAGAAAACATCGAATTAAAATCGTTAACTGTATTTGATACTCGACAAAAAAAATACCTTATTCATCAATTAAACAAAGCAGTAGTTTTTGAGCAGTTTTTACATAAAAAATTTGTTGGTCAAAAACGCTTTTCACTAGAAGGCAATGAAGCTTTAATACCCGCATTAGATGCCATTATAAAAGTTGGAGCTGATTTAGGAATCGAAGAGTTTATTATGGGAATGGCACATAGAGGTAGATTGAATGTGCTAGCAAACATTTTTAATAAATCTTACGAAAGTATATTTAGCGAATTTGAGGGAAAAGAATATGAAGACCATCTTTTTGATGGGGATGTAAAATATCATTTAGGATATTCTTGTGATATAAAAACAAGTAAAGAACAAAATGTTCATATCACATTATCTCCCAATCCTTCACACTTAGAAACAGTAGCACCTATTGTTGAGGGAGTTACTCGTTCTAAAATAGATGCTTATTTAAAAGACGAAAACAAAATAGTTCCAATAATTATTCATGGCGATGCAGCAATTGCAGGGCAAGGAGTTGTATATGAAGTAGTTCAAATGGCTCAATTAGATGGGTATCGAGTAGGCGGAACAATCCATATTGTAGTAAATAACCAAATTGGTTTTACTACCAACTATACTGATGGACGTTCAAGTACGTATTGTACTGATGTTGCGAAAGTTACTTTATCTCCAGTTTTGCATGTTAATGGTGATGATGCCGAAGCAGTTATTCAGGCAGTTATTTTGGCTTTAGAATACCGTCAAAAATTTAAAAAAGATGTATTTATTGACATTCTCGGCTATCGAAAATATGGACATAATGAGGGTGATGAACCTCGATTTACTCAACCCCTATTATACAAAGCAATAAGTAAACACCCAAATCCAAGGGATATTTATTTAAAACAATTAGTAGAAGAAAACATCGTTTCAAAAGAAGAATTAAATGAAATAGAAAAAAGTTTTGACACTCTACTTCAAGATCGATTAACTGATGCCAAACAAATTAAAAATTCTTTTGTAACTCCTTTCTTAAAAAGAAGTTGGAAAGATATAGGTTATTGTAACCCCGGTGATATTGAAAAGAGAATTGATACTACTTTTGATAAATCAAAATTAATTGCCTTAGCAAAAAAAATAAACACACTTCCTTCTGATAAAAAATTTATTAATAAGATTTCTCGATTATTTGATGCACGAATTCAAATGGTTAATGACGATAAATTAGATTGGTCTATGGGGGAAACCTTGGCTTATACTACCTTATTAGAAGAAAGGCATCCTATACGTTTTTCTGGTCAAGATGTGGAAAGAGGTACTTTTTCTCACAGACACGCAGTAGTAAAAGTAGAAGATTCTGAAGAAGAATATACACCGCTAAATCATATTTCCGATAATCAAGGTTATTTTCACATCTACAATTCATTATTGTCAGAATATGGTGTTCTTGGTTTTGAATATGGTTATGCTATGGCAAATCCAAATACACTTACCATTTGGGAAGCTCAATTTGGTGATTTTAATAATGGAGCACAAATTATTATTGATCAATTTCTAAGTGCCGCTGAAGACAAATGGAAAATACAAAACGGGTTGGTAATGTTGTTACCTCATGGTTATGAAGGTCAAGGAGCAGAACATTCTAGTGGAAGAATGGAGCGATTTCTTCAGCTTTGTGCCGAAGAAAACATGATAATTGCAAACTGTTCCACTCCAGCTAATTTTTTTCACATACTGAGAAGGCAGTTGAAATGGAATTTCAGAAAACCACTTGTTGTATTTACACCTAAGAGTTTATTAAGGCATCCAAAATGTGTTTCTACTATTGATGATTTAGCCAAAGGAAAATTTCAAGAAGTAATTGATGATACTAATGCAAAAGCCAAAGATGTAGATACCTTGGTATTCTGCACAGGTAAATTCTACTATGATTTATTGGCTAAAAAAGAAGAAATTGGCGTGGAAAACATAGCATTAGTTAGACTAGAACAACTTTATCCATTACCAACTAAACAAATAGAAAAAATTATTAGTAATTATACAAAAGCAAAAAAGATAATTTGGGCACAAGAAGAACCTGAAAATATGGGAGCATGGAGTCATTTAATGAGACATCTTTCTCACATAAACTTAGAAGTGATTTCATTAATAGAAAGTGGAGCTCCAGCAACAGGGTCTTCAAAAGCTCATACTGTTAGACACACTACAATTATTAATAAAATTTTTGAAAACGCATTAGTTAGTTAGAAGAGTTAGAAGAAGGAAGCACGAAGACAGAAGTTTTAAAATCTTAAACCTTAAACAGTAAAAACATGGCTTTAGAAATGAAAGTTCCCTCACCGGGAGAATCTATAACAGAAGTGGAAATAGCACAATGGTTAGTTGAAGATGGCGATTATGTTGATAAAGACCAAGCAATTGCTGAAATTGACTCAGATAAAGCAACATTAGAGCTTCCTGCTGAGCAATCTGGCATTATTACTTTGAAAGCAGCAGAAGGAGATTTAGTAAAAGTGGGTTCAGTAGTTTGTTTAATTGATACGGATGCTAAAAAACCTGCAGGAAGTAAGAAGTCAGAAGCTGGAAGTCAGAAGGCGGCATTGAGCGAGGGATCTCTCCTTGAGGAGAGAGACAGAGAGGTGATAAGTTCAGAAAATAAGAAGATAGAAAACCAAAACACAAAGGCGACAGTTGAGGTTAAAGCAACTCCATTAGCTAAAGAAATGATAGCTGCTAATAATATCAATACTCAAAAAATTTCAGGAAGTGGAAACAACGGAAAAATTACTAAAAGTGATATACAAGCTTATTTAACTAATGGAATTGACTCTTCCGCTATTGTAGGTTGGGGAGGTTCTCGTGAGCAAGACACTCAAAAAATGAGTATGCTTCGCAGGAAAGTAGCACAACGATTGGTTGCTGTGAAAAATGAAACCGCCATGTTAACTACTTTTAATGAAGTTGACATGAAGCCCATAATGGATTTGAGAAATCAATACAAAGATAAGTTTAAAGAAACGCATGGTGTAAGCTTAGGCTTTATGTCATTCTTTACCAAAGCGGTTACCGAAGCACTTCGTCAGTTCCCTACTGTTAACGGAATGATAGATGGAGACAATATGATAACTTATGATTATGCTGACATAGGAATAGCTGTTAGCTCTCCAAAAGGCTTGATGGTGCCTGTGGTTAGAAATGCTGAACAAATGAGCTTAGCCGAAATTGAAGCTGAAATAAAACGACTGGCTGTGAAAGCACGTGATGGCAAAATTGATATTGCTGATATGGAAGGTGGAACTTTTACCATTACCAATGGAGGTGTGTTTGGTTCAATGTTGAGTACACCCATTATTAATCCTCCACAAAGTGCCATTTTGGGTATGCACAATATTGTTGACCGTCCAGTTGCTATTGATGGAAAAGTAGAAATTAGACCTATTATGTACGTGGCATTGAGTTATGACCATAGAATCATTGATGGAAAAGAATCTGTTGGGTTCTTAAAAACAGTAAAAGAGATGCTTGAAAATCCAAGCAGCATCATTTTTGGAGGTAAAAACCCTGAAGAAGTATTACTTAATTTATGATTACTGATTTCTTAACAAAAAGCTGGAATGAAATTTCATCTTCCGACACAATAAAACACTTACTTTTTGTTGTAATAACATTTGCCGTTGCATCTGTTTTGCTAATTATTTTAAGAAAAATAGCCACTAAAATCATTAAGAATAATGCCGATAAACTTAAAGTTGATCCTACTAACTTTTCTTTCTTAAAAAACTCGTTGAGTTTTATCATTTACTTTATTGCCTTAATTGTTATTTTTCGCCACATTCCGGCATTGCGTTCTTTTGGTTCAGCCTTATTTGCTGGAGCAGGAATTTTAGCCGCCATTATTGGTTTTGCCTCTCAAAAAGCTTTTTCAAATATCATTACAGGGATTTTTATTCTGATTTTTAAACCCTACAGAGTGGGTGATGTAATAGAAATTAGTAATGGTAGAATTGGAACTGTGGAAGAAATTACTTTGCGTCACACCATCATTAAAGATTTTAAAAACGAACGAATTATTGTTCCCAATACCGTAATTAGTGATGATATTATCATTAACAGTTCCATTACCGATTCTAAAATTCAATGCAGAGTAGAAGTAGGTATCAGCTACGATTCTGACATAGACTTAGCCATGCAAATAATGAGAGATGAATGTGAAAAGCATCGGTTGTTAATTGACAATAGAACGCATGAAGATTTAGCTAATGAAGTTCCTTTGGTTAGAGTTGCTGTAATAGCGTTAGCAGATTTTTCTGTAAATTTAAGGGCTAATGCATGGACAGAAAGTTTTGCTGATGCTTTTCAAATGCGAACAGACTTACTCAAAAGCATTAAAGAACGCTTCGACCGTGAAGGGGTTGAAATTCCTTTCCCTTATAGGACTATCGTTTATAAAAAAGATTTGGAGAAGAAGGAAAAAGAAAATTAATCTTTATGTAAAGTAACATTATCTATCAACCTTACATTACCTACAAAAACAGCAACAAAAGCAACGCAATAATTGGTTTCGCTCCAATTGTTTATAGATAAAAGCGTATTTCCATCAGCAATTTCAAAATATTCTAATTGTAGTGTGGGTATGTTTTTAATTGAATCAACAAAATTATTTTTTACCTCCTCTACCGTAAGCGTTTTAGCATGTTGTTTGGCATGTTGCAAGAACTTATAAATATTGGCTGCTTGTTCTTTTTGTTCGGGTGTTAGTCGTTCGTTGCGAGAACTCATCGCTAAATTATTAGCTTCTCTAACAATAGGGCAACCAATAATTTGAACAGATAAGTTAAGTTGTTTTACTAAATTCCGAACCACAGCCAATTGCTGAAAATCTTTTTCTCCAAAATAAGCTTTGGTTGGTTGCACAATATCAAAAAAACGTTCGATAACCATTGCTACACCATTAAAATGCCCTGGACGATGTTGTGCTTCCATTACCAATGATAAGTTTCCAAAATCGTAGTTTTTTTCTATTTTGTTGGGATAAATTTCATTTTCAGATGGTAAAAATAAAACAACTCTTTTTTCTTCATTATCACAATCAAAACAAGCTAAAAATTGAATATCAGCCGAAATATTTCGAGGATAATTTAATAAATCTTCTTTATTATTAAACTGAGTAGGATTTACAAAAACACTACAAACAGTTAGCTCATTTTGTTGTTGTGATTTTTCTATTAAAGAAAGATGTCCTTGATGTAATGCTCCCATAGTAGGCACAAAACCAATGCTATTAGAAGCAACTGTAGATAAAAATTGTTGTAATTCTCTTACGGTTTTAAAAACAAGCATACCCAACTAAAAGAGCACAAAATAAAGTAAAAATAATAAGTTACCATAATAAATCTTAGGAATGATAAATATTAACTTGTCTTTTGTTATAAAAAGTCGTAATTTTGTTTACTTAAACACAAATTAGTTCCATATTTTTTTATTGAATTAATCTATGTTTTTAATTAACAAACACTAATTATCTAAATCTTATTCGTTGATTACACAATTGATAATAAGCCGCAAGAAGCCTTAGCCATTTATTAAAAAGAATTCTCCTTTCTTATTAAAAAGACAAGGGTTTTTTCTTTTTGATTTAATTTAAAGTAGCAGAAAATAATTAAACTAAATACTATGAAATAGCCACGAATCGAAGCACACACCAAGTGATGAAGATAACATGGCGTACTCCTCCCGATAGCTATCGGGAGACAAATGAAAAACAATAAATATCTACATATGAAAAAGAAAAAAGTATTATTTATTTCCCAAGAAATTTCTCCTTATTTAGAAGAAAGTGAATTAGCAACCATTGGAAGACATCTACCTCAAGGTATCCAAGAAAAAGGAAGAGAAATTAGAACTTTCATGCCAAAATTTGGATGTATAAATGAAAGAAGAAACCAATTGCACGAAGTGATACGACTTTCTGGTATGAACCTAGTTATTGACGACAACGACCACCCACTCATTATCAAAGTTGGGTCAATCCAACAAGCACGCTTACAAGTATATTTTATTGATAGTGAAGATTTTTTTGAACGAAAAGCTATTTTTCACGATAAAAAAACAGGAAATTTCTTTAAAGATAACGATGAAAGAGCCATTTTCTTCGCAAGAGGAGTGTTGGAAACTGTTAAAAAATTAGGCTGGGTTCCCGATATTATTCATTGCCATGGTTGGATGACCAGTTTAATTCCTCTTTATGTGAGAACATCATACAGCAAAGATCCTGTTTTTGAAAATGCAAAAATTATTTATTCGTTATATGACAATGAATTTAAAGGTGAACTAAACAAAGATTTGGTTAAAAAAGCCTACATGGATGGGATGGAAGATGAAAAAACAAAAGATTTTTCCGACACCTGTTTTACTGGCTTAAACAAAGCAGCTATGAATGCTTCTGATGCTGTAATTAAAGCAAGTAAAAATATCCATAAAGATTTACAAAAACATTTTGATGAATTTGCTAAACCTAAATTAGATTATCAAGATCCAGAAAATTATGTTGATGTTTATTCAGATTTTTATGATGAAATTTTTGAAAATGTAGAAGCATTAGTAGAATAAGGTATTAATAATAACTTTATAAACTCATAAACAATAACAATCCATTGAACCTAAATAGATTATTTTTTATGCGAAAAGCAAATTTGCTTTTCGCACTCTTTTTTTTAAGTGTTTTATTTTTTTATTCTTGCAAAAAAGATGGGGAATTAATTCCTGCTTTTGATAGTGGAAATGCTAATTTAGTAGCCGTTGATACTTTTTCAATAAAAACCAGTTTAGTTCGTGAAGACTCTATTCGAACAGATTTATCTGCCTACAATCTTTTAGGCTTATATAACGACCCTATTTTTGGATATACATCCGCTTCCATTTATTCTCAGGTTACACTCAATGGTTTAGATGTTGATTTTGGTGCTGGTGCTACCTTAGATTCAGCCATATTAACACTCCAATATCAAGGAATGTATGGCGACACATTGTCTGCTCTATCTATAAATGTGTTTGAAATTATTACGCAAATGGACAAAAGCACTAATTATTTTTCCAATACATTTTTAGCTCATGACCCTACCCCTATCGCAAGTCTAAACTTTATTCCCAATTTAAAAGATAGTGTTTTTTCTTTATTCGATAACAAAAATAAAGCTCCTCACCTAAGAATTAATTTAGGAAACACTTTTGGAAATAAAATTTTAGCAGAATCTGGAGGAACAAATTTAGCAAACAACACCAATTTTACTCAATTTTTTAAAGGGTTTTATATCACAACTACAGACTCAGTTCAAAACTCAACATTACCTTCAGGTCAAGGGTCAATTGCTTATTTTAATATTAATTCATCACTTTCAACAGTTACTATTTATTATAATGACACTTCAAAATATAGTTTTTTAATGAATGCCGAAAGTGTTAAATACTCTCGTTTCAATCATAATTATACTGGCACAGATATAGAAGCACAATTATTAGGCGGTGGCGATACTTCAGTTACTTATGTTCAAACCTTAGCTGGAGTTAAAACAAAAATTGAAATTCCACATATCAAATCTATTTTAAACGAAGGAAATGTTGCTGTAAATCAAGCAAAATTAATAGTTACCATAGAAAATAATTCAGATGTTACTTATGCTGCTGTTCCTACCTTAACATTGGTAGGAATTAATGATGATGGAACCTCTGTTTTTCTTCCTGATTTTTTTGAAGGACTTAATTTTTTTGGAGGATTTCTCGATCAAACTGAAAAGACATACACCTTTAACATTCCTAGACATTTACATAGTATGATTTATAATTCATCTGATAATAATGGAATGTATTTATTAGCAACAGGACAATCTATTTCTGCAAATCGTTCTGTTTTAGGAACTCAAAAAAATCCAAACGCTAAGCTCAACTTAAAAATTATTTATACTAAACTATAAAATATGTGTGGAATTGTTGCATATATAGGAGAAAAACAAGCTTATCCTATTTTAATAAAAGGATTAAAACGATTAGAATATAGAGGCTATGATAGTTCGGGAGTAGCTCTTATTGAAAAAGGAGTGATTCATTTATATAAAAAACAAGGAAAAGTAATTGAATTAGAAAATTTAGTCGCTACCCATGATACACATGGAACCGTTGGAATTGGTCATACACGATGGGCAACACATGGTTTACCAAATGATATAAATGCTCATCCACATTATTCGGGTTCAGAAAATTTAGCCATCATTCATAATGGAATTATAGAAAATTATGCTTCGCTAAAAGAAGGTCTTAAACTTAGAGGGCATCTCTTTAAAAGTGAAACAGATACAGAAGTGTTAATTCATTTAATTGAAGACATACAACAAAACACCCATGTTGACTTAACCGAGGCTGTGCGAATGGCTTTAAATAAAGTAGTTGGAGCTTACGCCATAGTTATTATCGACAAAAACAATCCTGACACACTAATTGCTGCAAAAAAAAGTAGTCCTTTAGTAATAGGGATAGGTAACAACAATGAATTTTACGTTGCCTCAGATGCTACACCCATTATTGAATATACCCGGAATGTTGTGTATTTAGAAGATGAACAAATAGCCATTTTAACAAAAGGCAAAGAAATTGAACTAAAAAACATAAAAAACCAACACATAACACCCTACATTCAAGAATTAGAAATGCAATTAGAAGCCATTGAAAAAGGTGGTTATGAGCATTTTATGTTAAAAGAAATTTACGAACAACCCGTTTCCATTCGAAACAGTATGCGAGGAAGGATTGACTTAGACAAAGGAATTGTATCGTTAGGAGGAATTAGAGATTACGAACAAAAAATAATAAATGCTGAGCGAATTATTATCGTTGCTTGTGGAACTTCATGGCACGCTGGATTGGTTGGAGAATATTTGTTAGAAGATTTAACCCGAATTCCTGTTGAAGTTGAATACGCCTCAGAATTTAGATATCGAAATCCTATTATTAGAGAAAGTGATGTTGTAATTGCCATTTCACAATCAGGAGAAACAGCAGATACACTCGCAGCCATAAAATTAGCAAAAGAAAAAGGTGCTACTATTATTGGTATTTGCAATGTTGTTGGCTCAACTATTTCAAGAGAAACGCATGCTGGCTCATATACGCATGCTGGACCAGAAATTGGAGTTGCTTCTACCAAAGCATTTACTTCTCAAGTAACGGTTTTATCTTTATTAGCGTTGAGTATTGCACATAAAAAAGGAACAATATCTGAATCGAAATTCAGAAGTTTGTTAATTGAATTAAATTCAATACCTGAAAAAGTAGAACAATTACTTGCCTCCGACATACAAGTAAAACATATTTCATCCATTTTTAAAGATGCCACCAATTTTTTATATTTGGGTAGAGGCTATAATTTTCCTGTAGCATTAGAAGGAGCATTGAAACTAAAAGAAATTTCTTACATTCACGCAGAAGGATACCCCGCAGCCGAAATGAAACATGGACCTATTGCCCTAATAGATTCTAATATGCCCGTAGTAGTAATCGCCACAAAAAAAGGAAATTACGAAAAAGTTGTTTCCAACATTGAAGAAGTGAAAGCCCGAAACGGTAAACTCATAGCCATTGTAACCAAAGGCGATGTAGATGTTAAAGCTATTGCTGATTATGTAATTGAAATTCCTGAAGTGGAAGATTTGTTTAGTCCATTATTAACTTCAATTCCATTACAATTACTATCTTATCATATAGCGGTAATGAGAGGTTGCAATGTTGATCAGCCAAGAAACTTAGCGAAATCGGTTACTGTGGAGTAGGAAAAAGTACTTAGGAGTACTTAGAAGTGCCTTGAGTACTTAGGAGTTGAAAGTTTCAAAAAAAATTTGGTGCTTTCAAAAAAATGTTTTATATTTGTTAGGTAACTTCTAAACTATTGATTATGAAACTTCAAACTTCAAACTTCAAACCTTTAATTTTAATTCTTAGTATGGGTTGGCTCAGCTCCATAGCAATAGCCCAAAACCCAAATAGCAATGCTGGTGGCATCAACTGGAAACTAAGCGGAAACCAAGCTACCTCTTCCGATTTTATAGGTACTACCAACAACCAAAACCTTGTGCTGAAGTGCA
>Ga0100378_1000835_pt1 | contig 33576 bp, 24 predicted proteins | sample CryGeymeta201502_FD_81535 | JGI IMG/M metagenome (GOLD analysis project Ga0100378, IMG submission 81535) | Groundwater microbial communities from Crystal Geyser aquifers in Utah, USA - Crystal Geyser metaG 2015-02 | ecosystem: Environmental > Aquatic > Deep subsurface > Groundwater | place: USA... | reverse complement strand
TACCTCCATCACAAGAGCCCTCAGAGAAGGAGCTTCTATCTGCCCAGCTGAACGACTTAAAGAAATTGACTCCATCACTCTTGAAGACATTGTAGCTTTTGCCAAGCAGTGGGCGAAGAAAGTCTACTTGGAATTTTACATGACTGGAAACCTTAAAGAAGAACAAGCAAGAAGAATTGCTGAACATATTGAAAAATTTGCAAGCGATAGAGCTGCTCCCCTAAGTAAAGCTTTAATCGGTGCTATTAGACCAATTTTCTTGCCTGTCGGAAAGGTTTGTGCTGTTGAAGAACCTCTGACCTCTCAGGATGAAAACAATAATTCTCTGATTGTTCATTATCAATATGAACAGTTCAACCTGAAAACTAAATTGATGCAAGAATTAGCTCACTCCTTTGTCAAGGAGCCCGCATTTGATTTCCTCAGAACCAAGGAACAGCTTGGCTATATTGTGATGTGCCTTTCTGATGACCATAGAGGCGTCATTGGACTGTCTATCTTGGTTCAGAGCAATATCAAGAACACATATGAACTCCAAAAGTATGTCTCCAGATTTGTCAATGAAATTCTCAAGGAAGAACTTAACAAACTTAACGAGGAGACCTTCAAAGAGTTCAAAAATGCTTTGTAGAGCACCAAGAGTCAGAAGGATAAAAATTTGACAGCTGAAGCTGGAAGATTCTGGGAGGAAATTGTCAAGCATTCTTATGAGTTCCAGAGAAAGGAAAAATAATTGGAGACCATTCCTACAATCACCCTTGAAGAGTTCAAACAGTAACATTTTATTTATTTAGGTTCATCAATCATATTTTCTACCAGAACACCAGAATTTTCGAAATCCACCAGATCTCCAAGGACAGCAAAGAAAAATCAGCCGAAATGAGAGCCGAGCGTATCAGCAGTTAGCCCAACTTCCAGTTGTTCAGTGATGTCGAGACCTTCAGAAAGAAAATGCCTCTTTATCCTGACTACTATAGTCATTTATGATGTGAATATATAAACATCATTACAAACCAATAAACAACCTTTAAAAAGGAAGATAAATATTCTCAATCATAATTGTATTTTATCTTTTGTTGGATCTGAGGAAAGAAAAATCACCTTAACCCATTCACTCACTTATTTTATACTCGTCTGACTGTTCTGACTAGATAGTCTTTATAATGCAGTAAACAAGTCCCATAATGCTGGCGCTCTACTTCGACAGGAACCACATTGGTAATTTAACTTTGACATAGGTCTGAGTTTGTTTGATTAAGAAAGAGTCAGAATTCAGTGTAGCTGTCTCTTCAATTTGTGCTACCCAGCCTATTCCATCATCAAGAGATTGGTTGCTCAATGTTCCCGTCTACTCTGCAACAACTCTTCTCATGAAATCTTTAGTCACTTTGACCTAGATCATGTTCAGCTCCAAATTATTCCTGAAAAATCTTTTGAAGCAGAGATCATTTAACACATGCTCACTCAAATTTCAGCCCACATGACAGTTCACAAAAATCCCAAAGCTTTTGTTAAGATGTTTTTACAAAACAGAATCAAATGCAATTCACTAGGAATGCTCCTCACTCAGATATTGCACACAAATCACCATTCCAAATTGTACCTTGAAGATATTGACTACTTCATTGATTCCTTGCTTCTGACAGTTCAATACAACAAAAAATAGCTGTAATTTTTGGAGATATGCAAAGAAGACATTCATCCTAGTTTGATAAAAGGTCAAGGGAATAGCAAAGAAGGCTATTCTGTGATTTCTGCTTATTAATCCTTTTTGATAAGCACCGGAAGCAAAAGAATTCTCAGGTATATTTTCACTAATCCTACCTATGATCAATGCAAACTGACTGAAAGACAGGAAAGAATCTATTGGATGAAGCAACACATGAGAGACAGCCAAAAGTACAACAAATATTTCAGAAACATTCACGTCTTGGAAAGCATTCTCAAAAAATACAGAAGAATGAATGTAGAAGAGGAATAATGGAGAAAGCTACTCAACACTATGGAGTCCATGCTCTAAATCAGAAATCTTGTTGATGTGGCTTCAGCTCCTCCTTTGATTACCGAATATGTTAATGATCCCAATTGGCAGGAAGTCAAGGAGCTTTTCAATGTTTTCAAATCCACTCTTGAACTTAGTCCTCTTAGCATAAAAAATGGGATAGATGGCACTCTGGACCATCTCAAAAGGACTTTCGACAATATGTCTCATATTCTGACCCTTATCGCTAAGTAGCAAGCTTGGCCGATAGAATTTTCCATAGTATTTATGACCCAAGTCGGCTATCTGATCAAAATAAGCCACAACTCTGAGCTTCCACCTGAAATGGACTCAACTGACTGGACTCTTGAATTTTCAAACAATAGTGGAAATTTTTACTCTAACAACCTAACACAATCTCTGGACTCTTAGTATGGCGATCTTTACGGCTAAATTCAAGACATATAAAAGAAAATCATCTTCGATATGGAAAGTCTGGTGATTTAGCGTGAAAATATTCTCCTAGATCTTTACTGGAGAGTTTGTTAGATCGAGTGTTATTGGGGTATCAGCCAATTGAGTAAAGGCATGTGTCAGCCTCGAATGTCCTCAGAAGCCCTTATTATTAGCAACGGATGGCATTTACTCCTTACAGGCAATGTGATAAACAATCACACATTTTCCTTCCCTCAAAGCCAGGCCCCCAAGCGCTTCGGTATATAAGTCCTAACTTAGTCAACAACAGCTAAAGAAATCTTGTAAATGAAAGATACTCCAATAGATGCTCAGTTATCACAGGTCCAAATGCATCGGGAAAGACAGTGTACATGAAGCAGCTTGGAATCATTGTTTATTTAGCTCATCTAGGAATGTTTGTTCCAGCTTCCTTTGCATAAATTCCTCTTATTGATTCAATCAATTTTGTGGGAAAGGCTGAGTCCATTTACACTGATCAAAGATGTGGATGCTAGTCAGAACTGCTATCGCTCAGCTCTGTTGCTCAGCCCAGTAAAAATAACATAACTTCAGATATAATTAGCAACAAAGCTTTAGTTTTGATTGACGAGCTAGGAGCATAAGTCGACTACGAAAATGCCCTCAAAGTAGGCATCATATTATTCAGCTTCTCTACACGACAATCGATTACCTTACAAATATATGCAGTCCTTTGTTATCAAATCACCACCTCAGTCAATGCTCAGATGAATTCAAGACTCCTCTTGTTTTTATCATCACCCACCTTTCGGAAATTTTGAGGAGTAGTGTGCTGGAATAAAATTATCTGATTCGTTTTTTGACAATGTCTGTGGAGCCAACTGGCCTTCGATTGTTCAAGATCAAGCCAGGCTTGGTTGCTAAGGGGTACGGAATCAAAACTGCAAGTCAGATTCTTCCCTAGAAGATCATTTCTTCAAGTTAGAAGTACCTATCTTTGATCCAATAAATCTGAACACTTTATTATAAATATACGTTAAAAAATACTATGTATCAGGCAAGACAGGCAGCCAACTTCAAATTTATTGACCTTTCCGATAGCGAGCCTGAATCTGATGAAGACAAAGAAAACAACCCAATCGCCCATAGCCAACACACTTACTCACATAAGTCCAACCGACCTTGTACACATGAGGATGGCCTCAAACATCAGCACTCCAGCATTATCAACCAAGCCAGAAGCATGATGCCAGCTAAAGATCTCATGCAATATAGTACCCTTAGTCTCTCCGATCACTCTGTTGATTTTGAAAATAAAATAGCTTCACTCATTCACTAGAAGGAGTATTTGGTGAGAGAAAACAATGAATTGAAACAGCTAAATAGAGAACTTCAAAAATAAGTCAGCATTATGACACAGAGCAGCAACAGTTTTAGTCGATAAATCGGGCAATATGAAGACAAAATGAGTCTTTATGAGGATGAGGTTAATGACCTCAGAAGCAAGATCAAGAGTATGTAAACTATTCAGAAAAAAACTGTGAAATAATATGAAAACAAGTTGCTAAATTATGAACTTCCAGGAAATAAGCATTGGGTTGATGAGGTAGGAAAGATTCACTCTCAGCTAAAGTAAAAAATAAATGCTATCATCAACAAGTTTGTTGGTGAATTTTCCAAATAAAAAATGAACATCAAAGTTTAAGAAAAACTATCTGAGTTCATCAAAGAACTTGTCACTATTGAAGTTGGTAACCCTCAAGCTAAAGATATCGGCACTCCGAATAAATTCAGCCAAAGAAACAACAGTATCAAACCATACCAAAGCAAAAGAATCAGTTAAATGGCCACCGAATAAACAAAAGAACTCACAAACAAAGATCGTAATATAAGTGAGGACTATAAATTGCTGTCCAAGTCTATTGAAAAACTGAAGCACATGGAGAAGGAAATTGACAAGAGCAGTGGCAGCTACCTCAAACGGCAAACAGAATAATAAGTCAATACAGTTAATAAAAGTAGTGCTTTGGACATGAGTAGCTTGAGTAATTTGGACCGCAGCAAAAGCCGACGAAAACGAATATTTCAGTGATATGCTCAATAATTATATTAAAATACCAATCAGTTTATGCTTACCCTTAATAGCGTTTCTCTGGTTATTCAACCCCACAAATCTCTTGAAGCGCAAGAAAACCTTGACTCATATCTCATACTGATATTAGACGGTCAACATCATTTTTTAAAAACAGTGAAGCCCGATAACAATAACTACAGCTGGTCTTCATCAACAGAATGCATAAAGATAAACTCCAAGGAGACTACATTCATTTAGGGGGCTTTAATTCACTATGATAGCTGCCAGTAGCTGTGGAAAGAGAGCATCGAAATCAGTCAAGCAAATTTAATAAAGCGTGCTCAGATATTTTAGTATTTATTTAGGAGTGAAGATAGTGAAGCATAGATGTTGTTTACTTTTAGTCAGAATGAACTTCAATAACCCTTGAGCAGTCAAAACATTAGCAACTACTCCAGAAACAGTAAAAAAACAAATACTACTAATCTGTAAGAGTCTAATCCTTCATTCCTCATGGAAAAGGTTCACTCTCTTAAAAATATTGTTAGCCATCAAAGAGAACTACTAACTCTATCGAATAGCCACAGTCCCAAAAGTATTGCAGAGTTGGCTTACCTTCGTTCATTCCGGCAAAATTTAGAGAAAAAGTTGTTCACATCGATTGAGATGAACAGAAAGCCTCGAAAAAAATATATTGTGTGATATGTTTTAACTTCCTTGCTATAATTTTTACTACTAAATATAGTATATGCCTCAAGGAGTCGCCATCCACCGACAGTCTCAACAGTTCACACTCGCTGCTCTTTTTGACTTCCATGAAGCACACCCACAAGCCTAGTACATCATCTCAGTTCATAACAATCGCATCAGAACCCTCATGGTATAATCAAATAGTATGAGTTATGAGTACGAGCAAGAGGAAAGCAAGATAAATAGCGAGGATGAGGAAAGGAGTGTTCAAGTGAGGAGAAGTGGTGGACTTTTTGCTAATCTGATCAAAAATATGAAGGAAGTCCCTAAGTTGCCTGCACAACTTCTGATCCAACAGACAAATGCCAGAAGACCCTATACATTTTTCTATCCCAATCTTGAAAGACAAGCCAACGAGGTTAGTCCTGTTCGATAGGCTGCTTCAGCTAAAAAAGTAAAGGAAAGAGCCACTGGAATTGTCGATATGAAAAAATTTAGAAGGGAAGAAATGAACTAAAACTCAAACATGTTGAATAGATAACAACCAGGCAAAGTCAATTTGCCGCTAATTTTCAAAAGCAAAGAGAAGAAGGATAGTCCTCCTAGACCTTTTGGAGAGATTGCATTGAATTTCAGCTTCGATGAAAAAGAATCTCTGATAAAACAGCTGGATTCTTAGAAACACTAAATCAAAATCACTGATCTTGAAAGAATTCCCCAGGAATAGGACAGAATCTCCGAGATATTTATTCTCAAAGAAGAATCAAAAGTAAAACAACCACAATAGAAACCTGAGTAAGTGATTCCTTCAATAGTTATTCATGAAGAAAAATAAAAAAAGAGAAACGTGCTTTCTCCAATTCATGCCAAAGGAAATCATGAGTTCAAAGATAGTCGATATGTTCTCAGTTTGAAGTCCAGATAGGAAGTCAGCGTAGAGGGGGCTAAGAAGACTTAATCATATGTGATTGATCATCAGAAACAGGATCCCAAGGATATTCGAATAGATTTTGATCTGGACATTAATTTTATCTGACGATCAAAAATCATTATCATTTGATTAAAAATCCTCTTCCTAATTTCGAGCATTCATCTTTACTGGTCAGCGTATGTAAAAATTGTTTCTTCCATGCTATTGACTCCTCCAGTTATTCGATGCTCATATCATAAAGATTTTTGCTATTGAATGTGGCAAAACCCTTGTCTGTGTTTCTTATTATCTTTGTGGCCTGAATATTTTATTGAATGAATATTGGCTCTGTGTGAGGTTCAATCCATATGTCCTTTTTGGTACCCTTTCTGATTCTGAAATCATTGGTTGTTTTAGACAAATCAACAGAACTTTAGGGAGTGTAGTCAGCTTCCTCTTAAGGACTATTGATCAAAAAGGGATGCATACTATGTCTTTCTTTCCGATCAAGATACTGTCTCAATAGTCTAACAGGTCTATTGGCCTATACTTTTTTCAAGCCTTCCTCTTATTTTCTTGATTTTTGACAGCTGATGTACCACACCTTGGATCTGTAGTTCTTATCCTTCAACAGAGATTTATGATTGAAGGCGTTTCCGAAATTATGGAGGGGAATTTATCTGTTGCCTATCTTGGGGATTCTCGATTTGGCATTATTCAGTGGAGTTGCCGTTTCTTTATGCACTTTTGTTATATCGAACTGATACATTTGACTCTCGGTTTATTCTTTTCTCTTCGGCATTATATTTATTTTATAGCTAGTATTAGTATTAAATCCTTAGAATGCAATCATGATACTCTAACATCGTGCCCCTTGTTCCTTTTGTGCTTGTTGTGATTGTTCCCCTTTCTCTACATCTTCTGGGTCTTTGGTGTGCCAAAAACTGAGGGATTCGTTGTTTTTTGCTTAGGTCGGTCTGAAAACATATTTTTGATATATTCATTGTCGCAAGGTATGTTGTTGCCAGGTACGGCAGCAGTGAAACTCATACGTTGAGCTGGATTGATAGGCTGATCAAAGGATTGACTCTGTTGAGGTAATGGTTGACTGTATGACATCCCATAATTATTCGGATTAGTTTGAGTACTAAAAATTCCTGAATAAAGTTGCTGAGGCTGGGAAGACCACTTTATGGGCTAATTGGAGCCATTTGAGGATTGTTTGGGTGGACTGACATATTGATAGATATTCCTTTGTTGAGGAACGTTTATTTTCTATTGTTTTGTATCGAATAAACTGTTTTGTCCAAGGCTAAACATTGAGGAGAACTGAGATGGTCTGTTTGAAGCTATAAAATTCTTCAAATTTATTCCCTAAGTTTATTTGAAAAAAGGATTGCCACTCTTCTGTTATTCAGAAATAACCGGTAAAGCCATCGTCTGGCTATTATCAGCTTTCTTCTCTTCTGTTTTAGCACTTGAGGCTTATTTGTCCTTTTCTTCAACAGGTGGCTCATTCTTTTATTTGTTGTCTTATATTTTGTCTGTTTACCTACTCTCTGAGCATTTGTCGTCATTATTGGACTGTGTTAGGCTTTATTCAGAGTTGAGATTCGATAAATCTAATCTTCTCACCATACTGATAGCCATGATGTTATTGAAAGGAGCTATTTCATTGCTTTTGAGCTATTATTTTGAAGATGATTATTCTTTTTCTTCCTCTTTCTGGCTGAGCTCATCTTTTTTCCTTTTGAGTTAGGTAAACTTGCTTTAGTACTTCGATAGATTCTCGTCTTCAAGGCCGTAACAAAATTTTGGTTCAGGTAGGTCATTGTCAAGTTTATATGTCATTCTTCTAGCCAATTTTTGCAAGTTTTACTTCCTTTGAGATGCATATGTTTCAAGGAAATCTTCAAGCCTTTCACCTTCCTATTTCTTCGAGGCCTATTATTGGGAAGCCCATCTTTTTGCCGACTGGCAAATTGGTTCGAAACCATTGTGGATGTGCTTTATCATTTCCATGGTTGCTCTGGAAGGTTTCTTGTCACTTCTATCAATTTTCTTTTAGTGGTTTATCTTTGCAAAAGAGTATTGCAAATCTCTGGATATTTTCTTGAATGTGTTCTTTAGCTTTGACAAACCTGAGGAGGTAACTCTTTAGACTTTTTCCAAGGCGGTTTATTCTTCGGTGTCCTTTTCGGTTGGTTCTTTCTGAGGTCCAGGAGTATCATCTACAAGTATGTAGTGCTTCATAATTGATTATTGCCGAATAAGGTCAATATACTATATGAAAAATTAAATGCTGTCATGCATTTCAAGAAATCTTCCAATTCAAAGCCTAAATTGCAAATAAATAAAATCAAATACGGGTTTCTCTTCTCGCGAACCTTTAGTTTCGGTCATGGATTTTATCCTTGACGCCATCTATTCTGATACTATTAAGTTTAGTATCGAGCCTTTGACTAATGACGTTTTCATATTTAATCAGCTACTGATACTGTCTTCTATTCTTGTCCCTCATTTATAACTCTTTTTTATTGAGGCTTTTGTGCCTTCCTCTCCAGTTGCCCATTCCTAAAGTTGAAAGCAGATTTCCTTTCTCTTTAGAATTATCAGGACCTCCTCTAAAAGCGTGACCATAGAGAGACTGAAACATTTATTTTTTTGGCGAAGGATGTTCCTTAAAAGCACTATTCGAATTATTTTTCATCTGAAATTGATTGGATCTTCTGATGATGTTACCCTTATTTTTAGGTTTTCCCTCATCGGCCTGTACAACCCTTCCTCTTTGAAGATCGAAGTTCTAGGAATACTAGGAAAATTTACTTTAAGAGGTTGTACAATAAGGTCTTGATGTGAATGCTAATCGTAATTTTACTCGTCCATTATTTATGTGATGACGTAGTTGGCCAGGGGAGCTTAAGGCTCACATTCCAAAAAAAGATCATTTGTTTATTCTTCCCTAACATACTATCCTACGTCTTCTGGACAAGATATATCCCTCATATAGTCAGACAGTGATATTCCTCTAAAAAAAGAGCTAAACTTTTTCTCTTACGTCTCCATCAATAATTATAATCTGCATTCAGTTGATTCGTCTAGTACAAAGTTCAAAGAGAAAAAAAAAGTTGCAAACCAATACGAATAATCATCAGTAGGACCGAGGATTGGCAACCAACTGTAAGGCTCCATCTTATGTACCTGCCACTGCGATTTTTGAATTGAAGCAGCATTCAAAGCAACTGATCCTGAAGTCATCTCGTTTGACCTTAACTTTTCGCTTGAGCTGCATAAAAGGCAAATCCCATATGTAGAGCTCTCTTAGACCATTGAGGTACACCTATTATAGACGAAGAAATACTAAGCTTTCTGTGGAGTCAGTGGAACGAAGAATTGCCATATTATAGACGAAGCCTGTTTTCTAACAGAAGTGATCCAGCAGTTGTCCGTTGATGGAGTACACATAGACTGTGCTATTGTCTTTGGAGTAAAAAACGACAGAATAGAGAGGGCTGGTGGTTATTTGGGCCAGGTTAATCGGATGGCCTGATGGATGCCTAATTGTTCTGACAATTTCGCCTGAATAAATCATTAAATACCTGAGTAACAGTTAAAGAGAGATAGGGTACCGTCTTCTGAGCAACTTGTAACTAAATTAGCTTTTTCAGTCACAACAAGATCATTAATCCTGCAATCGTGTGCCTTAATATTTTTTACTGAAGCGAACTCGATTTGCTTGGAAAGGATGGTGACTTTATAGATGTGAAGGTATCCTCCAGAATCTCCAATAAACAGATGATTGAACTGTTCATGGTAAGCGAGGGCTGTGATTGTGCTGGCAGGAAACCTGAATATTCTGTTGTATTTTGTTTCTTTAAGGAAAAGAATCTGGGTGTTTCCGTGATAAAAGCCGCCAACCAACATAATATCTGGTCCAAGGGCCACCACTGGAACTTTGGTGGTCAACTACTTGTAGTTCAAACTAGCATTCACTGATTACAACTCATAGCCAACCTAAATTTATCGAGATAGGAAATTGGTTTTTTCATTCAGAATCTGGAATAAGTAGTATTCGTGCTTCCGGAGCACAAAGAAAAGCTCTTAGCTCACAAACTTGATGGCTAGAATGGCATTTCTACCCTCAAAAACAGACTGAAACAGAAATTTTTCTTAGCTCAGAGGGGCTTTAGAAAGGAAGCATTTTTGAATGACTAACTCTTTACCATCGGCTACTAGCTTATCTTCCCATTGAGCCTTACCTTCTAGTCTTTTCGGATGCGGGTTGTTTCCGATGACCTGAGCAGGATTTTGTCCGAAGTGGGCAATTTGAGTCTCAAATGATTATTTTTCCTCCCATTCTTAAACTTTATCCAGATCGATTGAATTTTAGTATGTCAGCGGGTAGAAAATATTCATGTGTTAAATGGCGTCTTTCCCCCTTTGTTTGTATCCGTAGACCAGGTCGATCCAGTGATGGATAGTCTCCGATACATACTTACTTTATAGCTGTTTCCTGATCTAGCTAACAAACTTATATGGGTTTTTATCAGCCCATTTGGGAAGAATGACATTGTCAACTACTACTTTTTCCTGAGTAGTACCATACTCATAGTTGTTCTGGTTGATGAACATTTCTGGCAAGGTGTATATTTCTGGAACTAACTCTCTCAGATCAGTTGGAGATGAAATGGCGTTGTTCCAAGATCCACAGTAGCTGTAGAATATTCTATCAGCTACATCAAATCTTCCGCTTTGAAGGGTCAGCGCTCCAATGCTGTAGGGTCTTATTCTAATCAAGAAATTAAAAATGATGGCGGATGAACTGTAGTGGGTTCCAAAATGATACTAGTCAAACAATTATTCCTCATTTTTGTTCTCATATTTCTCAATGAAGTATCTGATTCTGTCTGAGTCACCCTGCATTCCCATATTCTTATTAAGATCTCTGAAGTTATCTTTCTCTACAACTTTCACCTCATCAGACACATAAGTCCAGGGAATAACTGGATACTGGGTGATGTCAGTGTAGCTCCGGCCAGCAATTTCATTCAACCACTGCAAGTATTCATAATTTGACAAATACTTGTCTATCCATTTGTATGGTTCTTCTCCGTTTAGATAGTTGCTCAGAGATTATTTTTTTATGTCCACACTGTTGCCAATTACAGAAAGAAAAGCATCCGCATTCTTCTCATAAAGATGCAACATTATCTCCCTGCCATCTTTGAGCTTCACGAATAAAGCATTCGGGGTCGCGTTGAACCTTTTTCTATATATTTTTAGCACATCTGAAAGAGCAACGCTGAAGTAGACAAAGTACTAATTTTTGAAGGCTTTGACGCACATATGGTCGAAACGCTTGGTATCATGCTTTCCACTAAAGACCAAAAACCCATCTTTTGTGATGCGGACTATTCCAACTACTATTGTTAAAATGTCGATAAAGAGGCAAGGAGCCTCAAATTATTTGAATTACGTTTGTTGTTTCTGTTTCTTGGGAATTAGCTCTTTTTTGTCTGCCACTTTCAATAATTTGCTTTTGATAATCTCAAAGCTTGAGTTAGATTTCTTGTCGCAAATGAGAATTTATCCTTTTCTGACTTTGTACAGTCTCATTTTAAACTCCTATCTAAAGCACTCCTTTTGAACGTACTATTTCTGAAATTGATCCAAATTTCCATATTCAGGAGTCACGAACTCGGGTTATACCAGGCATTTGCAGTAATCAGGAGTCACAAAATTCATAACTGACCACTCTACTCTTCCTTCTCTGTCTTTATTGTGAAGATAGATCTGAGGGTCATATTGTTGATTTTTTTGTGTTTTGAAAAACAAAGGAGACCACCATCCTTCGAAACCTTGCAGTTTATTCCAAGTTGTTTTCCATTCCGATTCTAACAGAAACAAGAATATTCTCTTTTCCACGGGATTTTCAAAAGGTTCAACATTTTAACTTATCTTCAGGCCTTTACTTGTCAAAAAATGCACATCTAGATACTTTACAACTGTCTCAAGCTACATAGAATCATATTTACATAGAAGTTGTCATACTATTCATTGTACTCATAGAGGAGATTCAGGGTCGACTGGCTGATCTGATACTCATTGATTTCCAAAAAGTAGAGGAGGTACAAAATGCTTCTTGTTTCGTACTTTTCCTTTCCAACGATAGATGTGATATACTGAAGGACAAGGTCAAACAATTCCATCCACTTTTCATCCTTTTCTTTAACCAAGGCTATGTCAGTCAATATATACTCAGCAAGTAAAGAAATGGCATGAAGACTTCAATGATCTTGTCATCGTACTTGTGGTACTTCACTGATGATATTCTGCCTTCGTAACAGCCGTGATTTTTTTCATGAACGTAATTAAGCAACAGACCTTAGTAGTATCTCTCAGCATTGAATATGCATAGGATAGAGTCTATTTTCAGAACTTTTTTGTCAATGAACTCCCAAACCAAAGCTTCAGAGCAAATCCCAAATTGTGAAAACTTAGAAAGTTGGTCAAAAGCTGATAGTTCAGGACGAGCAGTAATAATGATGCTGTAGAGGTTTCCTATAAAATTTTTGAGAAGTGAGTATTAGACAACAAACTCATTACTTTCAAATTTTGGAATATTAGCAGTCAAATTTTTATACTCCTTGCCATTTATATTGACCTTTGTAAAATAAATCTTACATTCAACAAATAGGAGGTTGATCGAAACAGACCTTCGCTTATAGGCTATAGTTCGATTCCCACCATGTTGACTGTATTTGTGGGAAATTCACAAATTTAGAATGAACTTTTCTATTAGGACTCTTCATATTTGTGAATATACCTCTGTTGATGCCATCAATAACTACTTTCCCTTACTCGACTTTAAGGACCAGCTCGTTCCCATCTTCTGTTTTCAGCCAAAGAAGTTGGCAATTTCTTTGTTTGAGCGCATTCACCCACATGAATAGGGTCATTCCTTTGGTGAAAGGCCATCGATTGTTGCTGAACAGCACCTTAACACTATCATTTCTATTATTGTCGATAAAGTATAGATATGGAGTGATTGTTCTTTCTTGGAGCCCTCCGTCCAGTAATCGGAAAGTATGACCGATGATCTGAGTACTGAGCTTCTGCTCGTAATAGAACTGAGTGAGATTGTTTGTGATAAGCTTAAGCTCTGATGTTTTGAGAGTGCAGACCATGCAAATCAAATTAAAGATGCTGCTACACAGTTCGATGTATTGCTCGTAAATCTACTTATTCTCTTTACTTTATTGCAAGTATCTGAAGGCCTGGGCTATATCTTTGGTCAGATAAGTTACAAAATTGACTTTTCCGCTCTATTCGACTACCAAAAAGGCTTCCTCGTAGATGAACTTGGCATTGAGAGGAAAATCCTCCAGTAGGTACTTCAGGTATGCTAGTACTTCCATCTTCAGCTAAATTAATCAGTGTATACTTGATAGTAGAGCTCCAGCGATTATTTTTTGGTGGCATTGAGGAAGTTAGATTCCAGGAGATTGAAGAACATGCTGGGATTGATTATGATATTCCTTTGCTGATGCTTGAGACTGACATTCTGATTAGCTTTGGCTCTGAACAGATCCTCGACTTTGCCCTTGTACTCCTTGTCTTTCGATAACTATCATCAGGAATGATCTACGATTCGAGGAAGATACTTTTCAGCTCCTGACTAAACCTACATTTTCGCCGGTATTGATTATCTCAATATTATTAACACCAGCCTTAAGGTTATCTGATCAAATATTCTCAAATTTATGAGTGACAAGCCGCAGGGTTTATAAATAGAAATCAAAGTCAAAGCTCCCGAGGAAAAGAACAATCCTAGCCCAACCTTTGGAAACAATAAACCTGCAAGAGGAAAATTGCCTGAAGATATGGAGAAGGTTGGAAAACATGGAAAATCACATCACACATATATGAAGGTTATGAGCCAGGTGAAAGCACCCAAGTAGATGAAGAAAGTCACATTGGAATAGTTAGCACAACACACCAAACGCGAGGAAGCTTGGTTGGCTCTCAATGGGGTCGTTTACGATGTGTCAGTCTATGTGGACTATCATCCTGGGGGCTAAATCTTGCTTAAAGGAGCAGGCAAAGATGCTTCCAACCTATTCAGTATATTTGTTTCTATTCAGACGCATACCATCCCTGGGTGAATGCCAAACATCTTCTTGAAAAATTCGCTGTCGGCTACTTGGTGTCTCACTGATCCTTCATAAAATTGTTTCTAACAATGAATATAGCTAGCTTTTCGGATTAAAGAAATGCAAATCACACAACATTGAAGCATCTTGTCAGATAAAATCAAATCACACCAAGAACACTTGTTTTATCTTTCTTGATTTTGAAAAAGAAAGAATAAGACTCACACAATTGTCTACCAATGTTCCTGAGATTTTTATCAATCAAGATCATTATTTTTATTTCATAGCAAAAATATTCTCTCAGGACAAAATAAAAATCAGAAGGAATCTGAAGGGTTTAATCGATTCACCAAAAGTGTTAACTTAGATTGCTCTTTATGGGACTGAGCTAAAAAGGTGCTTATCAATTGGCTTAAGCGTGTTTCTGAGTAACTCTGGATCGAACCATGTTAGTCTAACAATTTTTTAAATCTGTCCAGTCTTTTCGCTACCTTCGAGTTTATTTCTACGCCTTCTTCTAATGATTCTACTTCTTTTTGGACCCACTGTGTGATGTGGAGTAGTGTAACGTCAAGTAGGTCCATCTTAATAGCCCTTTTGATAAACCAGAGGTTCTTTAAATGCTGGGCCTTGACCTGACACTGATCTTCGCTTCGACCTTGCTACACCCCGAAAATGTCCTTAAGATGTTGCGAAACAAAAGTATAGTATCTATTAGGTTTCCAGGACTGCCAAGAAAGATCTTTGTGTCTGTTAATAATCGAAAATTTCAGAGTGGCATAAAAGAACTCTAGCTCATGCAGCCCCGCCCAATATTGTTTAGGTTTCATCATCCTACTTTTTCTCTTGATTGTTTTTTTTTGTTTTTGAGGGGGAAATGATTATTGCTAAGTTTTAAGTTGAAACAACGCAGAGGTATTTAAATTTGACTTTGAAAATTATGTTTAACGAGGAATTTAGAGGCACCTCCGTTGATCCAATGCTGAAGATGCATAATTTGACTCCAACAAGCACTAAAATAGGTAGTCTTCCCTTATCATTTTTTGAATACTTCAGATTATTTTTATAGAAATTTAGAACTCAAGCCAGCACATCCTTTGATTTCCAAGCTTTTCTGTGAAAGAGATTAAGCTATTCATATAAAAACAGTGTTACATCTCCAGTAGTGGCAGGCCAAGTATCTGCCTGTTGATTTATATATCTTTTTCATAATATTTTCCTTTCACAAAGGAGCATTCATGATGGATAGATAGTCAATAGTAGAAAGATATAGTGAGTCAATGTGATAAATATGAGGGTTTTCACTTCTCCTTAGCAAGCAAGCTGGCAGAATCTCGATACTTGATCAATTTGCTGAGATAGCTTTTCCCTTAAATATATTTTTTGAGAGATAACTCGTTCTTATTCCGAATTTTCTCCAGGCGATCGGCTTCATGCTCGTATGATGATAAATTATAGCTTACTTTTTTGCTCATCTCACTCTCATCTATGGATACTTTCCTCCACTAGTGGTAGTTATTCGAGTTTTTTATAGACTTCTTTTTATAGTAACTCGAATTCATTAAAAAAGCATCAGATATGGCCTCTGTTTTCACTGGCTTTTTGCCAAGATCCAACTCCTCTATAGAAGCAAAGGGACTTGTGCAGTTGTTTTTACCAAGATAGGAGCTGTATGATATTTGAGCTGGTTAATCAATGAGAGTGCTTGACTTGGACTGAGATTTTTCTATGATTTGGTTGATCTTTCTGAATACTTCATGTTCTTAGGTGACACATTTGGGAGCTTTTTTTGGGGTTTGTTTTTTGGTTTCATTTTATTGAGTCTGATGCCTGGGAGTTCTGTAGCGAGGTTTGTTAATAGCAATGCCTATTCTTTTTCTATTTTACTTTTCCTTCTTGATGAGGACCAAATTCTTCTCGATTTATCTTTTCAGATTGTGAGTGATTTACGTTATGCTGGCTTATTCCTGTTAGTTTGAGGAAGCAAAGGTATCGTCGTGGTTGAGAGCAGGAGTATACAATTTTTTCTTATCGTGCGCTGACCTCAACTTTTCCTTGAGTAAGGGTTTATCATGCGAGACTACTTTAGATCTAGGGGGAGGATAGGCATATGATTAATGATGGAGGAGCTATGGTATTTTTGTGAGACTGCGATTTATAGCTTTGGATCGGGGTGTGTAATTTCTTGGTTGAATGTTTTTGAGATAGGGAAGGAGAAACTGCTTTGCATTGCTATTTGATTATTTTAATTTTAATCTCATCTATTGTTTATAGCACGCCTAGTCCATTTATTCATCCGATTTACCAGATATTTACTCCTTTTGATTCCTTTATTTTTTCTGATCTTTTGCCCATTTCTGAGAGAAAACGCATTTAATTGACCCAGTTGGAGCCATCTCTATGATCGAGTTAATAATATAAGCATCGAATATGGGAAATTGTCTTGGAAGTACTGAAAAAGATAAAAGGAGTGATGACTTCTAGACACTTGCCACAAAAGAAAGTATTATAACAAAGCTGAAATGGTTCAAGTTGCTTAAAGTCGATAAGGTCAGCTATGGATAATCTAACTATTCCCGGCAAAATTATGACCATCAGTCCTTTATCCAAATCGATAAGGATATCAATCGTACATACCCGAATGAACCTGTGTTTCAAGTAGCCGAGAACAAGGCCGTCTTCAAGGCTGCCCTACAAGAAATATCACTATATTTTCCTAAGCAAGGGTATATTCAAGGCATCAATTTTGTTGTAGGATACTTCATCCTTGTAGATATGAATCAGCTCGAAGCAATCAAAAGTTTTATTGGAGCAGTCACTCATCCAAAACTGATGCTTATCGGAAACTACGAAGATGACTTTCCTTTAACTCGACTTAGTTGTGAACTATTCTGGAGTATCTTTTCTGAAAGATCTCCGGATTTTTCTAGCAATATCAAAGAGCTCAACATACCAGATTAGTTATGGATCTTCCAATGGTTCTTGTGTCTATATATATACTCATTTCCAACACTCTACGTCAAAGACATTTTAAATTTCATCTGGGAGGAAAAGTAGTTTAGCTGGGTCAGAATTGCTTTGGCAATCATGGCTCTTCTCTAGCCTGTTATTACCAAAGATAAAAATAGATTCGAGGATGAATTCATTGAAAGCATGTAGCTTGTGAAAACAGATAACTATGTCAATAAGCACCTCCCCATTCCGAAACTGCTTCGAAAGGCCCAATAATATCAGCCTTAGGAAATAAAAAAGCATCTCAAGAAGGTTTCGATCGATAATTGGTACAGTCGATATTTTTTGGCAGACGAAAGAGGAAAATATTACCTTTATAAAAAATTAGAGGAGCAACTAGATCATAATAGGAAAGAACACTTCAATATGCAGAGAAGCGGAATCAAAAGTTCCAGACAGAACAAGAGTATGACCATCATTGATGACATTGAATAAATCAGGGCTTCTAAGGTAGGAGGACATATCATCAACTCCTTGAGCAATAAAGTAGTCAACTCCTCCTTTTTGAGGTTCAAACAGACTTACAGCTTAGGAGAGAAAGGATAAATAAGCATGGTCGAATCTTACTATCAAAAGTGATATAAACTGCATACTTATTCAGAGCAGATATAGATAATTGATATTCAGATAACGAATACTAATATTGTCAACTCTCCTCTCGAGTCAAATCTATCGATAAAAGAATGTGGAACAGGATTGGTCAGAGCAACGACTTTTCTAGAATTTAATAGACTATTCTAGAATAGTCTTTATAATATAGATTGGAGCGTAGTCTAAAACTGATATAATTTTTTGACAATAAGCAATGGACGTAGAGTATAACCCCATAGCTCTTAAATACAAAGAACAAGGTAACCAAGCATACAAGGCTCAGGATTACAGTAAAGCTCTTGGTCTCTATTCCAAAGCAATCTAGATCCAGGAAGATCCATCTTTCTACTCCAATAGGGCTATCTGCTATTTCAATCTCAATCGCTTTGAAGAGTGCATTCGTGATTGTAATAACGCCCTTAGGATGAATCCTCAACTTTCTAAAGCCTACAAGAAAAAATACCAAGCATGCCTCAATGTGCTTAAGTTTGACGAGGCTGTTGATGCGGCCAAGGCCTATGCCAATCTCTAAAAGAACCACTCAGCCAACAATGAACTCGAGGAGGTTGAAAGCTTTCGGTCTAACTACCAAAGATTCATCAGTGCTGAAATCTCCAATGATTTCTCGGAAGCCCTTTCCTGCATCAACTACTTGGTCAACAAGATTCCTGCTAATAAAATGTTGAAAATGAACAAAGTTGAAATTCTAGCTAAGACAGGCCAGACTGACGAGGCCGGGCAGCTATTGAATGCTATGCACAACGAAAATACTCCTGAGTTCTATTACCTCAAAGGAATCATTTAACTATATAGCGGAAACAGTGATAAAGCTAAAAAAATGTTCACCGAAGGCAGCCGTCTTGATCCTGGTAATGACAAGTGCAGAAAAGCTCTTAACAAAGCTAAAAACTGTGAAACCTTCAAGGAGCAAGGAAATTAGTTAATCAAGCAGAAAAACTATCGAGCAGCTGAGGCAAAGTATACTGAAGCTTTGAATCTCGATCCATACAACAAAAAGCTCAACTCAGTGATTTATTCAAACAGAGCTCTATGCTACATGAAAACAGGATAAAAAAACAAAGCTCTGGAAGATTTGAACAAATCTCTTCAGCTTGATCCAAACTATATGAAATCTTTGGTGAGAAGAGCTGAGGTCAACATGGAAAAAGAATAGTATACTGCAGCAATTCATGACTATGCTAAAATTCAAGAGCTCGACCCAAGCACTAACATGAAGCCTAAAATTGAAGAAGCAAAGAAGAAATAAAGAATGGCCAAGAAAAAGGATTACTATGCCATTCTTGGAGTCTCAAAAAATGCTACAGCAGATTAAATCAAGAAAGCTTATAACAAATTAGCCCTCAAATATCATCCAGATAGAAATAGAGCTAAAAGCTAAGTTGAACAACAAGAGGCTGCTAAAAAATTCAAGGATATTGCTGATGCTAAAGCTATTCTTTCTGACCCTTAAAAGAGAAAGAAATATGACTGTGGTGGTATGGACTTTGAAGGAGATGGAGGGTTCGATATGGGGGGATAAGGAGGAATGCCCTTCAATATGGGAAACATGGGAGGAGGTGGATCAACCAGAGTCTTCATGAACGGTCAAGACATGAGTGGAATGGGAATTGATCCCAGCCAAATCTTCTCCATGTTCTTCAATCAAGGCGGATCCGGAGGAAGCGAAGACTTCGGATTCGGCAGTTTTGGAATGGGAGGTATGGGAGCTAGAATGAGAGGAAACAAAGAAAACAAAGGACAACAAAGTCGAGGCTCTTCAAAGGCCAAAGGCTTCCCGGGCTTTGGAAACTTCAGTAACTTTGGCAAACAAGGTGCCAATTTCAATTTCCAATGATATGAATACTTTTTTGAATACTATACTTCTTTATTTATTGATCTTTTCCGACTTACCAATAATCTTATTGAGATCAGTTTTATAATAAAACTATGAGCATAAGAAAATCAAATACTCTTCCCAGGTATGACCATTGTTAGTAAGGAACCTCGAATAGAAAAAATAACTTCTTGACAAATTGACAAACGCTATAGTGAATCTTGAAAGCGACATCAGATAAAACAGTGAGGATATTAGATTGGTGATCAAATGTTAAGAGGACGTTGAAACATTCAGGTTACGTCAAAGATTGATCGCCAAATGTGGATAGCTGAGTTTGATGAGACTCAGTCATTTGTAAGAAATATTCAAGCACTACTGCACGCATATTTTCAAAACAGGAAAGCATATGACATTCGAGAGACTTTAATACGAAAAGGTGCATATGACAATGGAAAGGTTCTTTTTGTTTCTCAAAGACTTCAAGCTTACAGTTGCAAACATCGATGCCAAAGACAGATAAGTCATCGACAAACAAAATATAATCACAACTTTCAAGAAGGTATCGTCAAATGCCAGAGAACTTTCTTTCGAGGAGTTCATCCGAGTGATATAAAAGTTAGCAATACTCTACTGGGATGAAAAGATGAACTACCATCAGAAAAAGAAAGAGTATGAATTGAGGATGAAGAGAATAAAGAAGGAAAACTAAAAGAGAAAGAAAAAGAAAGTGGGATTGCAGGCATCTGAAAGTTAGAATTAAAAAAGTAAAGAAGAAGAAGGCTAAAAAGTTGACGGGTAGTAAAGCTAACAATAGTAATAAAATGAAGAAGAAAAATCAATGTAAAAGAGTAAAGTTAACAATGAATTGAAGCCTGAACCTGAAAACGAAAATGATGATTTAATTAACGATCTAATGAAAAATGGAGACATTGAAGATCCTAATGAATAGGTCAAAGCAGTTGCTGAGAAAGCCAAGCGGGAAAACGAAGCTGTCGAGTCTATCAGAAAAATATAGAAGGAGGATTTCTAGAGCATGCTTCAGTTATCAAATTAGTAGAAAATTTAGTTTTATTATCAGCTTTTGGGAATCGATAGCATTGACAGCTATAAAAGGAAGCTAACAGAACTTAATCTATCAAACTATATTGTTCATCGCAAAAAGAACGAAGACAACAATGTCAAAGCTTTATCTGAATCCAAGCTTTAGGCAGCGATGCAGCATGAAGAATAAAGTAAACTATAGCTAATACTAGGACTCCATAAATTGAAGGCAAAAATGAACGAGAAAAAGTAAAAGTTCAAGGATAGGCCTCTTCCTAAACCAAGTAACGAGCAAGCAAAGAAAGAAGAATAAAACTCCAAACGAAGAAGATAAATGAAAAAAGAAAGGGAGAAAGCTGTGAAGGAGTTCCAGGTCGACTAAGTTAAGAAAAAAGAGGAGAAGATGAAAAAAGGGACTCCGATTGTGTAATATAGAGAAGGAGAAGTGACTCTTCAGATGTTGGAGAAGTTGACTTTGGATCATCTCAAGCTCAAAAATTTTAATCCGTCAAAATACTACACCATAGACGAAGAAGATAAATATTTTTTGGATGAATATGGCGGTTCAAGACCGAGGTTTAGCCAGCGTTTTCAGAATAGATAGAGGCAGTCTATGTCAATAGTCGAGGGCACCAAAATGAGAGCCAAGTAAATTGAAAAAAAAGAGAAATAAAGTCATAATAGGCAAAATTCATCTCTGTCTCGTAATAGAATTTGATATTGTCACCGCTTTTTGGGTCCTTTGACTTATTATAATTAGTAAGCAATAAATACACTTATGAGAAATTTACGTCTTTCTCGTAAGTTGAGCAAACCTGTCCGCAAATAGTTTACCATCAATGCCCGAGATATCATTTTGAGCATATTTGCAGTTGAGACTCAAGACTAGAAACTGGAGTACAGTAGAACCAACTGGAGGAGCACATCTACTGGAAGCAAGACTCGCTTATAAGTAGACTCTTTAATGAAAATTAACTACCAACCTCTCAAGTATCTTTTTCCTTTCCTGGAAAGCATTGCCAATCAAGTTGATATTGACACTTGCAACTTTCTATTCATTGACGGTAATAGCCTGAAAGTTATACACAAGGATAGAAAAGTTTCCATCAACAAGACTTCATACAGTGGTAGTAACCTAAAGTACTGGCTGAGCAATATTTATTTTTCAAGGTACCGAAAGCATCAATCAGATAGAGTTCTCACGGAGCCAAAAGCTACAGAGAGAGAAGTGGTTCACGTGTACTAAGAAAATTAGTATATGCCTAAGGTAATAAGGGGTGTGGCAAAGGGAAGCACTCCAATAGTCAGAAAACTAACAGTGAGTAATGAAGGAGGTTACATGAGAAACACAGAAAAGGAGAAGAAACCTTTTTGCATAGTTTACAATAAAAATGGCTCTGAACAGGAATTTAATTTTTCATAAATTCTGTCTTTTGTCGATTATCCTTTCAACTTAAAGGACATGATTTATATCAAGATTCTTCCTTCGAACATCAAAAATAACATTCCGATTTCTCTCAGATTCGTCAAAAGCAATGCTTCCAATGAAGATATCCACAAAATAGTGAAGTTCTGCCATATTTACGATCGGGTGTAAGGCTGGGAGTTTGCATAGCAATAGATGGAAACCCTCAAAATCAACTATATAGCTAACAAACAATATTAAAACTACTGTTCGCTTCTAGTGCTTGAAGTTGTGGCTTTTTTGAAGATAAAAAAACAACGGTAGGTCGAAATGTTAGAATCAGAATGGATAAGAACTACAACTAAAGGAGTTATCCTCACAAATGTGTCTAAATTTGTTACGAATTAATTAAAGAAAAAGAAAACTCAGGCACAATCTGGATTATAAACTCTCTATAACAAGATCTTTCCAACTCCAAGAAGCCCCAAAAAAACAAAAAAATATAATCCATATTGCAGAAGCGACAAAAGAGTCAAATCGTAAGAAAAATAAAGCATCAGCTTACTTTAAATGCTTAAGATGCCCCAATCAACAACTCATAAAACAAGATAGCCCAGCAGTCGGATTAACACTCCTGAAGAACTCGATCTAAAGCGCAGAAATACAGGTAAAAGCTAGGTCCTAAGAGATGCCATGAGTTTGCTAGTCCTATGATTGTTTTAAGTTAGTACTGATTAAAATTATTATGGAAAGCATGCAGAGATAATGGAAACGCTTTGTGGAGGAGACCCAAAAATCACAAGAGGTGGTCGGGTAGCTTTCTAAACTATATATCATCATTCATGAAAACGTTCGAGAGGCTATGACCAAATGTACACTCAATCTCAAATACGACCCAACTCCTGAATGCACAAAACACCTCGCGACCATTCTTGACCTTCTCAAGCGCATCAACAATCCAACTGATGCTTATCTCACTGGGGTTGATAACTCTATTTTGACTAAATTCTAAGAACAATTATATGATCTTTCGGGTCAAGTTCAAAAGCTATTGAAGTGCTACAACAATACAACAGGTATTGATGTTAAGCAACTCTAGAGGATAAAGAAGGCAAATGAGAAGGAATAATATGGGTTGAAAGATGAGCTCAAAAAATCAGAACAAAGAAGAATAAGATCTCGATCAGGCATACGCAGAAGCACACCCAACATAATGGAAGCAGATCCAACTCAAAATTTAATTGAACAGTTTTCAGAGTACAAATAAAAATTTAATCAAAAAAGAAAACGACTTCAGATGTAGATGTAGGGACATATTGCAAAAAAGGACAATCAGGTGATATTTTCTAACAAATACTGTGGCAAGAACCTTTAAAACTATTTTTCTCTCCGCAAAGAGCTGTTTGATCTTCAAATGGCAGATCAGTACACAAAGAGAATCATCCGTGAGCATGACTAAAAGGAAGTTGAGAAAAACGTCTAGATAGCCAATGATTACGGGTAGAACAAGCTTTTCACAGAGTTCAAAATCAAGACTAAGTATATGAAGAAGCAAGTCAAGGAAAATATTCTGAATGCTTTGGTGGATGTCAAGATGCAGTTGCTTTAGTAGTACCACAACTCTAATGTATGACTAGATCTATTCTTAGATGAAAATATTGAACGAGGCTAACCCTGATACCCTTGTAGTGCTTGGCAATAACAAAAATAGCAAAAACAATAGTGCTCTTCAAAAGGCAAAAACTTTAAGCAATACTAAGCACAAACATAGCTCATCAGCATCAACGCTTCATTAGCACCCTCAAGCATCCCCTTCACAAACTAGAGTCACCCGTCAGGCCTCTTTGACACGATATCCCATGGCTCATAAAAGCTGTAGACCTCTTGTTTACAAATCGGGCTGGTCTTATGAAAAGTAAGACGATTTTAGGATGACAATGAATGCTCGTTTTTCATAGGGCCGAGTACCCAACTGAGCATTTATGTTGATACAACTATTCAGAATAATTAGTGATAATTAAAATCAAGATTTTGATTTAGAAGATATTTTTCTACTAGTGATCTTTTTTGGAACCTTTTTGATGTGTTTCTGCTTAGAAGTTTGGTTCTAAGCGCTAGTCGAATTATCTTCGATATATGGGTGGGTTTTCTATTGTATTTTGGGTTCACATTCTCCCATCTGTTTAAAAATAAGAGCATTTTCTGATGAATTCAGGCCGACTTCCGCATGGAAGTTATATTGCTCGCTTTAGGGCTAGGGAGTGCTAGCAGAAGAGTCGCATGACATCATAGCAACACTTTTAGCTTCCAAAATGAGTTCGTTCCAAAGTTTGGTGATGTATTCTGAGGTTTTTTGTTCAGGTTCAAGCAGACTCATCATGTGATGCCTGAACTGGAAGTAGTTGATGAGGGGGAAGTGTTGAGACGAGATCAGCATATTGGAAGAAATACTTTTGTAGATTTCCATCGAAGAGTGTTTATCGAATGATTATAATAGCATCAAAATCATCCAAAGTTATAAAGGTAAAGACAATTCCAACATTTTCTATGGAAGTAATTCGTTCTCCTGACTAGAGGATCTTTTCAACGCATAAAACTCTTCATTAGATCTGCTTAAAACTATATTTATTGAGGAGTAGATATAGACAATCGCCCACTTTTGTCTAACTAATAATAAAAATAAAAAGAAACAGTAGCATATGCTGATGAGAAGCTTGAGGTTAAGCTCAACCACCTCTATTTTCTCAGCAAAAATAAAATGATGTTTTTCAAGTGCTGATCATCATTTTTAGAGTTCTATAGACTATTTTCAAGCATTATCAGTTTCAGTTGAAGCTGGCTTGTATCATTTGTTATCGCAAAGTAACCCCTAAGGGATTTTTTCTTTGGAAGATTGTCGAATCATGAAACTTATTGAGAAGATATTTAAAATCGATCCTAATTACCCATAGTCAAAGTAAAAATATTATCAACGATCGCCTTTGAACTTGTTTATCAGCTTTTTGCTTTTGTTAATGGCGCTTTTGACTCTGTTCTCCAGCTATGAAATATCGGGCTTCTCGGCTTTTACTTTCTCTTCTTGTTCATAATATGAGAGCATTCTGTGACCTTCTCTGTTGGTAGGCAGAGGCTCATAAGTGAGAGCTGCTTGTTTGGGTGGCTCGAGGGCCAACTGACCTCCTTTTGGTTTGTCTTCTAGTACCTGAAAGAAATCCTTGAAGTATTAGTCATCAGATTTCTTCATTTGTTCATATTCCTTAGCCTTCAAAGTTTAGTTTTTTTTCATTGGAAGGGCTTTTGTCAGTTGCTTGGCTAGGTTCTTCTAAAATTTCTGAAAAATAGTTTCTTCCTGTTGTAAATCTCTCATGATGTTTTGGCAAAACACCTTGGGTTGAATTGCTTATTGTGAACCAATGGAATTTGTATAGATCTTCTAGGTTGAGTCCCAATTGAAGGCGATCGAGTTTGGGTTCTTTTCTATGCTTCTCTGTTCAAGACGAATATTGGTCTGATCGGGAGAATACATGTGCCTGAGTCTACTTTTAATAGCCTCCATTCTTCTTCCCAATCGATTGATCTTTACATTTGAAACCGAAGACAGGATTGATTGTTTTCTACTTTTTTCATTTGGATACATATCCCACTGAGCACTAACCACACTAATGCTCTAATTCTTTCTTTCCTTCTGAAGAGCTACAGCTTTCTATTTAAGTCTCAGGGTGCTACTTGTGGAATAATTATCACCTTTGGGTTGTCTGAGGGCTAGTGCTTTGCTGGGGCTCAACTCAGACTTGTAATCTATGGGTTATCGATGCCTGACTGGCTTTGGGACTATTTTATGCTGGACGTAGGGCGTAAAGAGATTAAGAATTTGTTGGTGATAGTTATTTTTCAGTACAGTTTTATCGAGTGTTTAATTGAGCTCAAAGTCCAGATCCAGAAAATATTTTGGCCGATAATTCTAATCCATACCAACATTCTCGAGAGTCAGATTTACATCAATGTAGCATTTTGCCAAATACTATCCCAACTAAATGAGCTGTCGACAGAAACTTTCAATGAATTTTTAGTTGATATTCGATATCCAAGTTTGCATGCGAATGGGAACATACTAATATAGCAAGTTAAGTCCTTCCTCCTCTTCTAAAATTTGTTCCAAATGAATGATGCACGCTTGATTGAGCCTGCGGAAGAACTGAGCACGTTATAGCAGACTATCAGGGTCATTTCCCCATGGCAACTATCTCCTAACTAGCACCTTGACAGTTTGGTCGTCTCCTTCTGCACACTACCCGAAAGGATAGTCCTTCTTCATGTTTATTATCATTTGTTTGGGCATAGCTATATTAATAAATATTGTCATCAAAGTGAAGTAATTCATCCAATAAAATAAAGACAAGCATCATCAGCGACTTTGGCGATCAAAATATTGATAATCTGGACATTGCTACCCAAACAAATCTTTCAGAATCGTCTTGGCCAATGATAGATATTACCTTTATTGTTAACGTTGACCTAATTATTTGTAGACCAAGCCTAAGTTACCAATGGCCACGGCTGTGTTTTCGTTGTGATCGTTTCCGTATGCTCTGCGGAAAACGTCAATAGCCTCATCATAGTGCTTGATTGCCTTGTCAAATTATTTCAAGCATTTTTCAGAGTTCGCTAAATAGGTCAAACATTCTCCAACTTCAATACTCTCTCTCTTTCCTTGAGTGTGCTGTTTGATGATGAGAGATCTGAATAGAATAATAACTACTTTTCGTAGGTTTTTTTAGCTTTTTCGAAGTCTCTCTTGTCAAAGTATATATTTCCCAGAGCCATCATGATGGTTCCAACTAAAGGGCTGATATTTCCTTCTGAAGTTTAAGCAAGCTGAAGGGCATCAAGAAGACACTCCTCTCCTTTTTTTCTGTAGACATCCCCTTTTTATCTTCGTTCAAGAGCCTTCATTCTGTAGTTGCTACCGAGTGCCTCAAGAAGCCTGACTTTGATCTTATTTTGCTCGGCGGTTTCATCTTTCTGTTTGTCCATTATCTTCAGCCCAGCCTTCAGCATATTTTCGGCTTGCTTGAACTCTTGAAATTAAGATTAAATTCGAGCTGAGTCGATAAGCATTTAAGCATAGTAAGGGCTGGTAGTATTGTAGACTCTAAGTTAAGTTGATGATTTACTGTGCAATAATATCTAGACATTATTCTTGGAATGCCCTTGCGATTTCATAGTCTCCCTTTTTGTGATATGCAAGAGCAAGTCTATTCAACAAATAAGCTAAGTCATGGTTTGGCTGACCTCTTTATCCTTTTCGATTACAGTCGATGCCCTTTTCCAGATATTTGATGCTCTCTTCAGTTTTGTTCTCATCAATACACTCCTGACTGATCATCAGGTATGTTGAGCAGGCCTTTCCATAATATTCGTGCATCACTAACTAAAAAAACACTTACTTTCGATCTGATCATGTTCGTAATAAATATCAGCGATTTGCTTGTAGACATCTCCCAGCTGCATGTAACACTTGTTCATTTCATAATAGTTGACAACTTCATTGATCTCATCAACCCATTGGTCATACATGAACATGCTGTAGTAACTCTCAGCTATCATCTTTTTGCGACCAACAAACTCATTGTCCTGGGGTTTCATCCTGAAACGCATCGATTCAATGCTTGATCGCTCATCGATGAAAGCGTCAGATACTCCGAACGCTTTGATGACCTATTAAAGGCGAGGAGGGTTATCAGAAACCATCTATTTGACGTATCTAAGAAAAGCATACTTGTTGTAGTATTTTTTCAATGAATCAGCCAAGATGTGAGGAGCTGTAAACTGATCGAGAAACAGACAATTGAGAAGGGTGACGCCCAACGCATAAATGTCAACTTTGAAAGGATTGTAGTTATAATATTCAGAGAAATCTTATCTTTTGCCAATTTCAATCAGCTTAGAAGGAAGATAGTAAGGAACTCCACATAAGTTATAGCCGACTTTCGGATCGTTCTCGATCTAGGCAGCATTGCTGAACCCACTGAGAACGAAGCTCTTTTTAGTTGGGCTGTATACAAAGTTGTGAGGCCGGATATCTCGGTGAGCAATTTTATGCTTGTGAAGTTCTAGAACGCTTCTGATAAGGTTGAAGCATAGATTTGTGTACTGTGATTCAGTCCATGGGTTTTTACCCATCTTTCTGTACTGAATACATTCATAGAGGGAGGCTACTGCATTCTATCCGAATATGACCAGACACTTGTCCTGAGCATCTTTTTCGAGTCCGGACTCCACCACGAAGGCATCGTTGTAGACATAGCCATAGCGATTGTTTTCTTCAGTGAGACATTTCTGCATCATGAATACTTCATAGAGGGCCGTCTTGAATTTTTCTTCCTCATATCTGTTGAACGAGATATACTTGACGATCATGTCGTTGGGTTTTCCTTGCATTTTTCCCACTAAAAACTAGGAACCAAATTGGTTGGGATCTGATACTGGTGTTTCAATTTTGAGGCGGTTTCCCTTTTCTTCCAAAAACTATTGAGCAGACTCATAAATTTTGAAGGAATGATTGGCAACTCTTGATCCTCTGTTGGTGTAGAATGTTTGTAGGATAAATTAAGTCTTCATGCCTTTCTTGTATAGGAGGTCGCCATAGAGTTTAAGGTTGGATTGCTTCAAAAAATAGTCTTCGGATGAATATCGAGGGCCAATCGAATCTCTAAAGAGTCTCTAATCAAGGACTAGCTTCATTCCAGGATCTCCTTCACAGCTTTCAAGTATGCCCATCCGGTATTATTAATCAACTTAAATTAATAGGTGGTTAATCATGATATTGATAATCACTTGGTCGGGAACAAATCAAATGCACGGTCGCACTTCACCGATAAAATAAATGTACCTTGCACGTTCCTATCGTAAGTGCTTGGCATTATCAAGTATCCTCCTTTCAGAATGGGATTATCAGCTCCGCCAACAGTAGTTTCCAAGGTTGTCGTCTTTACTGGTAGGAAGCTAGTCTGGGCTATGACTGTTTCAGGTGTATAGTATAGCTTTCCTTATCTCTTCTATATGAGGTAGAGTCCAATCATACCACTTACTGTGTTTGGGTTGATCTTCTTCCAGTTCTTTTCAGCGATCGCTAAGGTTATTTTGAGTTGACTAGGCTCTTCCCAAGCCGTTTACTACTCTTTGAATGTCAATAAAAATTTTGGATTCATGGACCAGGTTCTCTGGATAACAACAAAATTACATGAGAAGCTTCTTTTTATTTTTAGTTCAGGTGACATCCTCCAGCTGAAATATCTTTTTCCCAGTGCCCAATACAAACCTGATTTTTTGAGTCATCCAACCTGACCATTTCAACAGGATTGTTGCTGAAAATGGTCAGCTTGTAGCTGAAAACTCTTTCAACATCATCTGAAGAAGGAATGATAATGAAGGGGCCTTCGGTTGGGCTCCATTTGAAGAACAAAGCTGATACTTATTCGCTGTAATAACCTGATTCTTTATACTTTTCATGATTCTCGATAAGAAGCTTTCTCTATATATCTCCCAGTACTGGAGGTTTCAAGAATTCACTTGTCTGTTGGATAAGTCTTTGAAGATTGTGACCTCCAGTATTTTTCTTTTCTCTTCTTGGATCTTTGTCCAATTTTTTTTATTCAACAGCTTCATACCTGCATACATTCATTCCAATTTTCCATCCTTTGTATTTTTTAGTGCCTAATTTCCTGATGATGATCTTAGCAAGGGTTGGCTGCTTGACGACCACAAAGTACTGAGGATTCTTGCACCAGCAGGGATTATCTTTGAGGTCTCCTTTCTTTTTGCCGTTAGCATCTTCTTTTTGCTCAATCTTTCTTGATCCACCCGCAAGGGCATCATTCCAAGTACCTTCAACTGTCAATTCAATAGTTTCAGGTAACTGAGTGACATCAATCGAGTCAGGAGTGAAGATTCTTAAGTAAAATCTTCGGCTTTATTCTTTTTTGAAAGATTCTTTGGTTTCATTGATATTTGGTACAATAATAAAGATCCCTGAAGATTTCTATCCTTTTTTTAGGACAAACATTTGAGTGATTTATCTCTGAAGAGGAAGCTGGCTATGGTAGTTGACCTCCGCTATAATGTCAGTCTATGCAGGCCTTTCCCAAAATCTTTAAGTTTTAGATTTGCTAGCAGCAAGCATATATCCACAGGGAGCATAAGGCTGCCCACTGAGACTTTAATCTTCAAGCATCAAACTGATATAAATTTTGGTATCCTTGTTGATTTTTATTCGAAACTGAGGATTGTTGAACCATCTGTCATCACTTTCTGGTTGCAAATGTTCATTTTTGAAGTTTTCTTTTGTTTATGTTCCTTTGTCAGTATTTACTGGACATCTTCCGCCATTGGTCTTTGGAGTCCATTGACCTTCAATTGAATATATATCCCAGTTATCTGAAAATATCTTGTTCACAGCCACTTTATCGAACTGAAGTAAAAAATCAGTAAAAGACATCCACCATGAACCATCCGATTTTTTTGTTCGAGGAGCATTTTTAACATCTTCTTTTACAGCTTTGTACTTCTACCAATCGTCGGCTTATTAGCAGAAGGGCCCAGTCCAAACACCCTCGTTTCCCCAAGGATTTCTAAGTCGGACCAATTTTAAATTATCCTTCGGGTAATCTCTCATATCGATGATGGTATAATGATGATTCTCGAGGACTCCTTGTTGACCTTGCTCAGCATCTTTAAATCCTCTCTCCTCAACACTATTTACTGTCGAGAGAAGGAATTTTTGTTGAAGATAACTGTAGATAGTTTGCCAAAGAGCTGCTGGATCTTTTTTATCTCCTTTACCTTGAAGCTCTACTTGTTCAGACAGCCCTCCAGTCAAATCAACCAGAATATCAAGTGTATTAATTTTTGTGATACGTTCATAATTTCTGTGAAGCTTTGCGTATGCTTTTTACATGAGCTGGATCCAAAATTATTGAACATTACTGCAAGAGCTGTACAGACAGGTTCTGCTGTTTTGTTCTTTTTCATAAGGAAGTAAAGTATCGACTATGACCTGACACCACTTTCCATTTTTGAAGAATTGAAATGAAACGAATCCTCTGTCGAAGTATTCCTTTTCTACAATAAGTTTCTCAACTAGGTTTGATCTGCTTCCGACTATCGATAAAGCTGAAATGAATTCACTTGCTGCAAAAGCACCATGTTTAGCATCGATTTATATGTTTCTTGAGCCTTTCTCATCTTCAATTATCACAAACTTTGCATCTTTGTTGATTTAGTCAGGGCGGCGCCATTAGAGGTTTTTGAATATCACTCCCCATTATGGTAGATTGGCTGTATCTTCATAAAACTGGCTTCCGTTGGCTGGAAAATCTTTATCGACCCACTTTTGTCCAGGGTTGGATGCCAGCCATTGGATGATTGCAGTTTACTTCTAGTAGTAATCTCTCATTGGGTCATCCTCTAATTATTCTTCTTTTCCTTCACTTGTCTTATCATGGGATGGATCTTCGACTTGAAGTTCGGAGTCAGATGAAGCTACATCACCGTCAGCATCCTCCATAAGGTTCTATTAATCGTCATCGTCCCCGTCGAAGATTCCTTCGTTATCAAGATCAGGTTCAGATAAAGGAGCTCCTTATTCAGAGTCACGTTCCATGAAAGTTTCAAATATTATATTGATCAAAGATTTAAAATCACTTAGCCTTAGCATTGTAGCAACCCAAACTCCACGCCTTAGGGTTCTAAGGATTCTCAGCATAGCAAGTAATGGTTAAGGCATGTATTTGTTTCATCGAATCTCCAAGAGCAGAGTACACAAGTTTATGTTGCTGCACTTTTGTTAGACCTTTGAACTTATCTGAGACAATAAGCATATTAAAATGAGTATCTTCTCCTCGAGAATGACGATGGCTTTCGTTCGTGATTTGTAGTTGAGTAGGCTGCAGTGATTTTTCGATAGCTGTTCTCAGGGAAGATTCGACTGAGCTGAACCCAAAAATTACGGTCTTAAATATTCTAAACATAATTATTATGAGAACCTTAATCTGGTAGCTTGACAACTAAACTTAGTTTGTTGAATTAACAGAACTTTTATCAAAACAAAAAAATATCCCAAAGCACACTCTTTCCTTGATAGGAAAAGCAAATCTAGCGATTAAATTAGGCTCTTAGCTTTAATTAACCCCTGTCCTGTGTAATTTATGATTCAATTGATCCTTGTGAGTCTACGTGTGCAATCTCTAAAAAAGAATTTTGTCCAACATGTCCCGGGAACTGGCACGGCAAAATAATAACTCAGTATTAATCTAAATTATATTGAAATACAACTTTCTCAATAAGCAAAGGTGAAACAATCATTATTCAGTCGAATTCTTTCTTCATTTGTTTTCTTTGCGATAATACATCCTGCAAATGAATCAATGTAACATACCCTTTAAAGAGTCAAACAATGCTTAAATATGTACATTCTTTGAAAAATGAAGCAAATATAGCTTTGGAAAAAATTCTGATGTAAAGTAATATAACTTTTAAACAACGATCACATCATTTGCCAAAAGTAAAAGCTCTGGATAAATGGACAGAAGGGATAAACTTCTGGACAGATGATCGGGTTAGTAAAATGGCCAGGATCGGCAAAAGCCGTCCGATTTCTTTAAGGGATTGGAAGCTGGATTTCAATAGCTTCATTATTGTTTCTTGTTTAGTTTGATAGTTCTGCTGCGGACTCTTCCGATTGACCACTATATTAGTTCAAGCTGAGCTTTCGGGAGTTTCTTCTTTGGAGAGTATTGCTTTCCCGATAGCGTTTTACAATGGCTTTAGCTGTAGAGTACTTTAGTCCGATTTCTATTGCCGACTGGTGAACTGATTTGGAATTCTCAAAGACAGCTTATATTAATTGTATTTTCAACTGCATAGTTGTCTACGTACGTTTAAGGGAATGGCTTTTCCTTTTCCTCTTGAGTATTTGCTTCGAGGCATTATATTATAATGCTATAGGAAAGGCAGCAACTATTTAAGGACCTGATTAACAGTTATTCATTAATTCTCCAAAAGATTCTTTTTCCAGCTTTCGAAGCTGCCTGACCATCCTTTCTCCACTAATTTATCAAATGCAACTTTTTTTTATTTGATATAATCATTTGCGATTGATTGATATTTCTTTAAGTAAAGCCATTTTTAAGTATATTATGGCCCAAAAATCATCAACAAAGTTGGTCAAAGGAAATAACATCAAATCAAGTGATCATTGATTAAAATCCCTTTTTCTAAATAGTTTTTCCATGTTGCCTTATTAGTAAAATATAATTGGCAGGTAGGAATCATAGAAAAAAGAGGAAGGCTGCATTAGCTTAACTTCCGGAGAGAATAATGTGGATAGAAAAAGGCTGCCAGGTGTTATATTCACAATGCAACTGATATGATAAAACATATATGAATAT
>Ga0100378_1000825_pt1 | contig 33715 bp, 26 predicted proteins | sample CryGeymeta201502_FD_81535 | JGI IMG/M metagenome (GOLD analysis project Ga0100378, IMG submission 81535) | Groundwater microbial communities from Crystal Geyser aquifers in Utah, USA - Crystal Geyser metaG 2015-02 | ecosystem: Environmental > Aquatic > Deep subsurface > Groundwater | place: USA... | reverse complement strand
TGCAAAGGTTGTACCTGCCAGGTTATACGTCACACTAGCAGTATCCGCCGACATGAGTATATTGCTGGTTACATTTGCGTATGCTCCGCCATCAGTAGGAGTGGCTGGACTTATATTAGATTTTACGAAAGATACTATTCGCCATTTACCATTCGCTAGTGTTGTTGTGGACGTGTTCGTGGACGTGTTACCGCTAGTAGAGAATGTACCAGATACGTAGTCCATGGCAGTAGTACCGTCATACATGTATATAAGCGTACCGCTGTCATTATAGTCTGTTACAGTACCGTCTACTGCTGCCGAGAAAGTGTGTACTTCATTGGTTAGAATAGCTACTACAGAATTTTCACCACTTTCTGCAAATGTGGACCACAAGATAGGTGTAGAGAATGGCTGCCAGTCGCCGTCTACCTTAGTACGTTTGGCTGCAAACTCATAACGGTTTATAGCGCTTACACCTTGAGGATCATCTGACCATCCGTCTGGAACATAACCTGCAGTTGCTTTATATGTATCTGTAGATGTACCTCCAACAGGGTATGTGATAGCCGCTACGCCATTGGTGATGCTCTGTTTGAATACAAACTCAACACCAGGGCCATCTTTGCCATCCTGACCATGAATACTTATTATTCTTTTGCTTGAATAGACGGGAGTAGCTGAATCTGTGTAGGTTATTTTCTCACGATTCCATAAGTACCTGTTGTCTTGATTCGTATATTGTAAATCATCAGTGAAAGCTCCATCAAGAGGCGCAGTAGTCGAATTGTTTATTGCATATTGTTCAACTATACTACTTATACCTCTACCATCTGCAGAATATGTCCCAATTATAGATGGAGGGGTAACCGTTGGATCTCCTGATGTATAAGTTATTTTCTCATAGTTATAGAGATAGGGTAACAAAGCAGTTGGAGTGGGTACTATTTTACTTGTACCTACCATAGCGGTTGTTACATTTGCAGGATTTGGCTCAGCGAGAATCTTGTAATAGTTGTCCACACCTGTAATACTAATAGTAGGTGCTGAGTACGTTGCCCATAACTTTGGTGAAGTATAACTACTCCATGTACTAGACCCTGTATCTTTTGTACGCTTGGACATGTACTCGTATGGAAACGCTTCACTTACACCTTGCTGATCAGCTGTCCAACTTCCGCCTACACTGGTTGGAGTTTCGGGTGGCGTACTATTAGCAACTCTGCAAAAGATAAACTCTATACCTGCACCGTCATCTCCAGTATCACCGTATACACTTATTATTCTTTTGGTAGTATTCTCTGTACTAGTAGGATCTTTATAGGTTATTATCTCATAGTTCCAAAGATATTTACTGGTAGTGCTATTCATAACAGGGGGTTTGTCAACCCACACTGTTGGTTGTGTAGAAGCGTTGCTAGATACTCCATACTTTTCTTTTATAGAAAGTATACCTCTACCTGGAGCACCATCAGTTACATACTTAGCAATTACTTGAGGAGTACTCTTATATGGTGTGCTGCTAATCGTATAGGTTACGTACTCAAAAGCCCATAGAAACGGCAAGCTTGTGGTCGGAGTAAGTACGCCTGTGCCCCAGTCCGTTAGATTGGAAGTAGACGGCGCGCTAGTTCCGCTAGAAGAGAGCTTGTAATAGTTCACCACTCCTGATATACCGTTACTCGCTGGTCCAGTATCGCCGTGAGTTCCTATTATTCTTTTGGTAGTAGAGCTTGTAGTAGTGTCTGTATAAGTAATTACCTCATAGTTCCATAAATACTTGCTTGTAGTTGAAGTAGTAGGTATAGCGGTTGGTGGTGAAACCCATCCAGTTGTAGGAGCATTAGTTGAGTTACTTACTGCATAGTATTCCTTTATAGAAGAGATGCCTTTACCAACTGCACCATCTTCAGTATACATGCCAATAACACGTGGGTCAGTTGTTGTACTCCCTGTAGTAAAAGTTACCGTTTCCCTGTTCCATAGATATGGTTTTAATTTAGTAGGGGTTTGTACAGCAGAGTACCACGTACCAGGAGAACTTGAACTATTGCTAATAGAATACTGATTAGTCACTCCGGTTATGGCGTTACCGGCTATACCCTGCTCTCCTTTGATCTTTACTTTTCCTGTTACCGGCTCTGTCCAAGAAGCACCACCATTGTCACTGGTCTGAGTAGCCATATAGACATCATTGACAGCAGGCATAACATGCCAGTAGTTATCTCCTGATGCTACAGTCGAATACGTGCCGTTTACAGAAAACACATGACGCACGCTACTTGAAACATCTCCTATCTTCTCAGTTGTGGTCCATGAGGCTTGATGCGGTGGCTCACCTGATGATGTGAATATACGAGTGGATGCCCACAATGGCGTAGCAGGGGATGTTTGAGGAGGTATACCGTCTGACCAACCTGTTGGAGTAGGAGAGTCATAACTACCTTCAGCGTCTCCTGGTTTCTCCGGTTGACTGACGCTACGCTTAAACACTATACTCTTAAGTATAGCTTGTGATGCTATACCTGCCTCTACAATATTATCATCTACTTGGCCATCTATCAGCGTTTTTAACTCAATGAGCGCATCAAAGTAATACACACCTTTGTTAATAAATTCTGATCTGTCGTCCAGACTAGTAGATGTAGTTATTTGTTCATCCTGTATCCATAGCGGTAGATTTTCATTTGAGGGTGGGTATGATGGTAGCTTGACTGAAGGTTCCCAATTAATACTATTATTTAAATAAGTACCCCATTCTTTAAATCGTGTATACAGCATACCATACTCAGCACTGTTATCTAGTTCAAGAATAGCTGCACGCGCTCTTACCTCAAGATACTCAGCTGATCTTTGATACCAACCGTCTTGCATTCTGCGTTTCTCGTCAACAGTAAACCAACTATCAGCTGCCCACTCCTCAAGTGTTGCATTAGCGTTAGCTGCATCTTTCAATGCGAAATCAATTGAACCACCAATACCATCAGCTGTATTTATCTTTATTGCAGTTAATGCTGAAAAATACACTTCTGCAAAGTTAACAAAATCTACTTTATTTATAGCTTGTGATGTAGCAGAAGTGAGCCAAGAGGGTGTTGTATTAGAAGTTACATCCCAACCTACCCCACCATTAAGATAAGTGCCCCAAGCATTTATTGCAGAGGTTAATCCAGAAGTAGCTATCTCTTGGGTGTCTGCCAGTGCTTTGTAATTAGAATACTCTATAATCCTATCTTTCCACCCACTCAAAAACGTAGTCTTCTCATCCACAGAGAAAATACCATCTGAAGCCCAATCTTCTAGATAGTTTAAGGCGTTGTCGGCGTCTGCTTGCGCTATATTTGTGACAGTATTGGTGAGATATATCCGAGTCTCTACTGCTAGGTCAAGCAACTCTTGTGAGAGTAATAGTGCTTCAAAATAGCTTTGAGCATAGTTATTGAATTCTACTCTATCTACATTCGAAGTCTTACCCATTTGACTTGGCCTTAGTAGCAGTGGTAGTGCTTCTTCAGAGACGTCATAACTTGGAGGCGGTATCCACGCTACTATGGGTGAATCTCCCATCTCATTATTAAGATAAGTTCCCCATGCGACAAATGCAATCTCAAGTGATGATAGTTCAGTTCCTTCGTAGATATCTGACTGAGTCATCATAGATAAGTACTCTACTAATCGCTCAGACCAATAATAGAAGAAAGCACGCTTCTCCTCACCAGTAAGTTTTCCATCTGCAGCCCAATCATCTAACATGCTGTGTGTAAAAGCTGTCACCGGAGACTTAACGCCTAGCTCGGTTACATTCTGTAACCAGTAATAGCGCATACCTGAAATTGAAGGTGCATACTCGTGAAAGTTATAATCATATACATCTGCAACTTTCTTTGATTCATCAAAGTCATCAGATGCCGCCACATAAAGACTCGTAAATAAATGATCATTGTATGCAGTACCATCAAGTCTTAGTTCAGGTACTTCCCACGTTATCTTTACGGTATTTGAGTACTCCCCACCTACTTCTGCACTAATAAAAACTGGAGCTGGCGGTATTGGCCTCTCTAAACTGACAACAGCTGTTGTTGTCATTGTTGATAGGGAGCCTGTTATCGTGCGTGAGCGTACACCGAACATGACAACATTCTCTACAAGATTGGGTAAATCATAACGCTCGTTTGAAGATGAGCCTAATGTTTGCCATATTTCTTCACCCTCTATCTGCATATATAGTACATATTCAACAACTCGACTATCGTATACTTCTGTCCAAGTCAAATATCCGGGTGCATTAATTACGCTAGATACTCCTGGAACATAGCTAAGATACGCTGGTGCGGGTATGATAGAGCTAAAAGCTGTGAATGGTCTTGGGTACTCGTTATCGTTTACATTCCAAGCTAACTGCGTCCAGTCAAATCTGACGCCTTCAACAGTTACCGCCCTGTCACTCACCACCTCTATATTTAATATACGAATATATACTGGTCCTTCCTGTCCCAGACCAATATCCTTGGCTGACATTTCAACAATATCCCCTGGTTCAGGATATTTATCCTCAAAGTGGTAGGTAAATTTTATAGTAAAGGCTGACCTGCTCATTCTAACTTCTTCTTCTGCTTTAGCTAAGGCATGGTAGTAATCTGTAATCCCGTTAAAGCTAATATCAGCCTCTAAAGCAACATTATTGTCCTCTTTTAACATCGCTTTATATACAGTGGAATCTCGTTGAACAAGCTCATAACCATCATAAGCAATGCTTCGAGTAGACCAGGCGACAATGTTATTGGGGCCAATGAGTGCTCCTGCAATATTTGCTATTGTAACACCCCAAATAGAATTATCAGGGAGATCGATCCCTGCTGTTGCAGTTATGGTATACTCTACATTCTCTTGCAAATCTACAGTTGTTATTATAGGAGCATCAACAGTTACAAGTACATTATTATAATAATCACCACCATCACCTGAGTGTGCAAATTGCTCTTCAAACCATTGGTATTCTGGGAGTGTCAAGGAGACACCGTTGATAGAGATCGTGCCATACAGACTTGCTAGCATTTTTAAAGTATATGTTCCCGTGGTTTTTGCAATAAATGACCATGAGATATCTAACGTACTAGCTCCGGTATTAATACCGTAATCACCAAAAAATGTTCCATTTTCATTACTACCGAAACCAATAGAAGCTTTAAAACTCTTACCTCCAGTACCTACATAAATGTCTGAGTCAGTTTTATATGGCCAGGAGACTGTATCTTCTTCAAAGTCAATAGCTTCATTATTGAAACGTACAAGTACATTGTTTAACCGTTCATCTGCTGTTGGCCACTTTATTGAAATGTCCTCTCCAAGTACTATACGATCTTCTGTGATAATATCTGAAACTATAATACCAGCATTGTCCACGCCGGGGTACTGAAGCAATAGCTTGTAACTACCTTGAGACCATACAAGAATAGCGTCACCCATTGTTTCCAGAATTTCTTGAATATTCTCTCGATAAGGTTTAGAGGTATCTAGCATCAGATTAGCTTCATATAAAGGTATATCCCTCTCTCTTATCTCTCGGATTCCATCTTTAGGTTGCCAGATAGAGCCTGAAACAGGTCTTGGTACATCACTAACAATCTTATCACATACAGCAGCAGCGGCTTCAAAAGAGGTTAAATCAATGCTCTCAATTGGAATACCCTTTTCCATTGTAAGATAATCTAAGAGAACTAGCGCTGGGTTATTGCTATACACTGGTTCCTGTAGTACACCACCCACTATAGGCCTAACTCTGCAGCCTTCAACAAACATCACTACATCAGGGACGCCATTGAATTGAGGGTCATCACGATTCAACCGTGCACCTACTGTTATATGGGAGGCGCCTGTAAATTTGGCTGTGGATCGCTCTGGACAGGTTGCTGACATAAAATTACAAGCAGTAGGCGTTATACCTGAGTAGGCCTCTATCTTAAAGCTGTCATGAATTTCTGGTGAATCGTAACTGAAATTATCATCTATAATAAAATCATAAAATGTTGTTATTTCTCTTTTTGACAATACTTGGTCAAAGATTAAATAGACAGGCTTATCAGACCGTGTACCAACAGTAAGGTGACCTGGTTCAAAGACTTTATCAGCATTGCTTATGTAATTTTCGTAACGATTGATTACTTTATGAAATGTACGAACACCACCTACCTTAGCTCTGCCATAGATTATAGGAAGTGCCCTAATCTCACCATCTACTACAATTTCAAATCCTTTTCTTGCATCGGCTTCAGCTTCCGCTTTCTTTTTAGCCCTTCTTGCTTTCTTTGCAGCAATTACAGAGCTGGTTACGCTAAATACTACAGAAGCAATTACAAATAATATACTGAATATATCCATCAGTCCTTACCCCATTTTAAAGTGATGCTTTCTGAACCTTCATAAATCAGATCATATGCAGTATCTTCAATATCTAACTCACTCATGAAGCTTTTGCTTGTATAATAAGGACCAGAGTCGTCTAATGACGCCATGAGATTAGAGAAAGTTATTGTAAAGAGATTCTCTCCTTCAGTATTTGTGTCTATTGCTGACTCGTAGCTCTCCACCACGCCCTTGTATACAATAAAGAAGTTAGTAAGATCAGGAAGACCTGTAGTCTCGTCTACAAGCCCTATGCTTACTGTTGCAGAGGCGCCTGTCATGCCTTTATCAAATAACTGACTGAACTCGCTATTTGGATCAGCAAGCGTTACTTTATACAAGCTACGATCAACCGTGGATGACATTTGAGGTTTATCTGCCCCTACAATAGCGCCAGATGAGTAGTATGTGTGTCCATCTATTACTAAGTCTCTATAGAAAGTAGTCATATGGATGTTCTCAATACTTTCATCCAGTGCTAATATGCCTATACACAGGAAGGTTGAGGTATTAGCTCCTCTCATATACTCTATTATCTTGTCATTTAATTGTATCATAGTGCCTCCACAAATCTTACTTCACCATTATCCATTAAAATACCATCTGTGAAGGACATACCAATAGCGGTTTCGTTGTCTAGAAAAACACGCATCTCTACATCATCTTGCCATTTAAACGGGGTACTAGAGCTGACAGTCGCTCTTAATGGTGGATATATGCCAACTGTAGCGCCACTAGCATAGTTTTTATCTGTGGTTGTCATATACACTTTATTTTGTCCTTCGAATTTGATAAATGTTCCCTTAGGGATATCGGTGAATGTCGTGAGGACTACTGTACTCGCATCAAGATTACCTTGAGCTACAGCATCAGCATTGAAACCAAGCTCTCGCTCTCTTATTACCCCTATATTTTGTGGAACTAGAATATTTAGTATGGAGGTTAAACCAGTTGTAACTAACATTACAAATAAATCGTTTGCTGAGGATGTCAGTGGCTCAAGGTTCGTGGTGATCTCCCAACGTTGCGCAGGTCTTTCACTAACAACTCGTTTTAATGACATTGAGTCTGATATAAATGAAGGCTTGTTACTTCTAATACTTAATGGTGCGACAAATCTTGCGATTACTACTCCGCCATCAGATAGCGGCTTATCTAGTATACCGTAGTTCATATATTTCTCCTTAAAGGGGCAGGTATTTCGCCTGCCCCTTTAACATTATTTATAGCCTTTCTCTCTATTGTGAGCATTAACACCATTAGCGATAGTAGGCAGCATTTTGAATATTTCAGATTTAGTCTGACGAGATATATCGCCAGTTATAGTTAGATTTATTACTTGTTGTCCTCTGCTTGAATTGCCATTAGACTTTGTAATTGTACTATCAGAAGGCATTGACAACTGGCCACCCACTAAGCCACCCTTACCGAATTTCTTAGCTGAGTTTATTCTCTCAAGTAGTGGTAGAAATTTCTTAGTTGATTTAGCATTAACTACGAATTCTCTGTTAGAGAGCCATGTAAGGATACTGTCAGAAGTGCCTGTACCTTGACCGGTTATAAGGCCACCTTCCGCTCGACCACCCCAATTCATGCCCTTCAAATCTATTAGACCTGCGCCTGATGATGTAGTGGCAGATGATACACCGCCAGCAAAAGCTGAGCCGATTGACATTAGACCTTTAAACAATATGCTACCAATGCCTGGCCCTCCACCATCGGCCATTGCAGATTGTATTGACTTGAATATATCAGATAACATATTGAATATACTCTCACCAAGATCTTTTAGTATTTTACCCATATCGGAGTCTGGCCCCATTAACTTAGAAGCTATACTTTGCGTGAAAGTATTGATGACACTATCAGTAAAGCTATTAGCTAAACCCTTAAGAAAGGTGGTGAATACTGACTCATCTTCATCAGATTTACCTCTCATCAGATCACCTACAGCAGATGAGAATCCTTGAGCTAATGAGGAGTTAAACTGAACTCCAGCTTGTTTTGCTTCCTCTCCTGCATAAGTTATGGCAGCTATTGAGTTAGATAGACCTTCTTTTAGATCCTCTATAGCCAACTGCCTAACCGCTGCTTCGCTGTAGAGCCCTGCTGTCATTAATTCATCACGCTTTTGTTGCTCGTCGTAAATAGCTCTTGCAGTTGCATTAAGCCTTGTTAGACGCTCTTTACCTGCAAGAGCAGCAACACCTTTATCAAGACCTTGTCCAGTTAGCGCAAGATTAGCTATTAACTTATCATACACACTCTCTATAGAATCAACACCTAGCAGCTTAAGCTTTTCTCCGGCTTTGAGTGTCGCCTCATGAAATTCAGATGACATGCCCTCATTATTACGTGTTTCAGTTTGCGCTCCAGTTTGTGGAGCTTTCTTTTCGTCAATCCCATACGTACCTTGCACACCGCCATTAAATGCTGGAGCATTTACCCAATTGGTGAGTACATCAGCAAGTCTCTCAATAGTGCCTGCTAATTTTTCAGTAGGTGACTTGAGAAGGTCTTTAAGGTCAAAGTTGAATTGCTCTTTAAATTTTGCTAATACATCTGCAGCAGATTTACCTGTTTTAAACTCCTCTAGAACAGCTCTATACTTAGGGTCAAGATCGTTAAGATCAGCAGCTTTTGTCAGAATACCTAGATCCGCTGTTTCTCTTTTAAGTCTCTGCTTAATGTCTGAGGGTAGTTTAAGGTATGTAGTAAACTCTAAGGTATTATCACCAAGAATACTCTTTATATTCTCATATGCGGTCTTTGCGCCATTAGTCAAAGCTGCAGTAGTTTGAGTACGCATCTCTTCAAAGAAAGAGACCATTCCTTTAAGTTTAGTGAGTTTAGAAATATTGCCTAACCTTGCAAAGAACTGATCTATGTCGCCTTCATAGCTATTGGCGAGTTCTAGGCTCTTTATTTCAGCATCGAGTAGTATAATTCCTCTACCCTCTTGTGTACCATATAGTGCCACAGCAGAATCTATACTCTCAACTCCTATTCTCTTAAAAGCCTCCAGTAACCCATTACCTGTACTGTATAGTGCCTTCAGCATCTTAGTTCCAGCGGCTTTGAGCTTAGCAGTCCTGCTCTCGATTAATGCATTGAGCTCACTACCAATTGTGCCACTGATAGCTGCTTTTGTTATTTTATCATTGATATCAGCAAGAGCTCCACCTAGTGCTATTAGCTCTCTCTGCAGTGGTACAGTTAGTCTGGAAAATGATAGATCACTAATTGCAATGCCTGTATCACCAAGAGTATTGAGAAGCTTTGAGAATGTTAACTCTAAATCTTTAACCTTATCGTCTACCTTACTCATTTCTGATATTGCTTTTTCGGCTTGTAATAACTCTTTATAAAGGCTTGCTGCTTTTGTGTCTATACCTTTCTGACTTAGTGGCGAGTTGAAGCTGGGATCATTTAGAGAAGCTATCTCACTTTCAAGCTTTAACTTCTTAGTTAATAGTTCATTATACTCTTTTTGCTTACCTCTAGCGCCAACAATAGTCGGCATTTCGACATTGGTAAGTTGTTGGAGTAAATTGCCTTTTCCAAGATTAGATGTAGAAGTACCCATTATACCTTCAGCTGTAGTGGCTTTGAGTATAATCCCGCTTATCTTTAAATTATTTTGAAGAGCAATTAGCTCTCTTAAGTCTGCCTGACGTTTTTCTATAGAAGGATCAATAGGAAAAAGCATTGTAGTCGCTATATCATACATCTTACTTTCAACGCTATCTAGCAGGGATTTGTGTCTATTGAGCTCAGCTTCTCCTGAAAATGCATAAGTAATATCAGTCAGTATCGGCGCACCTATAGCCTGAAGATCATTGTTTAACTTGTCAAGCCATACACCATCTGATAGCTGAGCATTAAGAGAGTTATATAGTAATTTTAATTCATTTCTTAATCTTGCACCCTCTTCTGCTTTTGCATCTAATGGCAAGTCCTTTATTCTCTTCTCTAGGTTAATGATCTCATCAGTTGTCTTGCTCACCATTGTCTCTATTGGATTCGCAAACTTCTTAAATAACATACTATCTGTGCGTTGCATACTGAATGTCTGCTTGGCACTGGCATTTTGTGAGATATAGGCACGATTTAAGGCTGCTTCAGATATGCCTTTCGATATTGCCTTGGTATCAAAGGCGACTCTCAGTGCTAAACTTTTACTGGAGTTTATCCTCTCCACCATCATCTTTATATCATTTTCTAGATTCTCTTGGTCTATTAATAGCTTAACTCTGCCTTCATATGTTGGTGGCTTCATCTCTCTGAGTCTCAAGAGAGTATCGACCATATTTTTAAGGACAGCAGATTCTTTAAAGTTAGCAAAAAGTTTAGAGCCATCTTTACCTATATCTACAATGCCTTCAAGACTACCCGCAAGATTCTTAAACTCATTACTGATTTTCTCGTACTTAAACAAGTTCTCAGTCTTTCTACGTAATGTTTCAGCTCTGAGTTCTAGCAGGTCAAAGCTCTTATCAAGGGCTTCTTTTATCTTATCATAGTCGAATAGCTTAAAGTACTCCTCTCGACTCATCTTCTGCTCATACTTCTTATAGCCTCTCTCAGCTTGTTTAAAGAGAAGCTGTAACTCCTCTACTTGCTTTACTGTGTTCCTGAAAAGCTCATCATCCTCTTGTGGCAGATAGCTGCTATATTTTGCAACCTTACTTGTGGCATCCTTTAACCTTTTAGCACGTTGCTGCTCATCTTCAGTAGGCTTGTCTATGCTACCACTAAAAAGCTCTGCAAATAAGCTTCCACTTACATCTCTCTTATCCCGATTTTTATCCGCTATCTTCTCTATTTCTCTAGGCAAAGCTATGAGTGCTCTTACAACTGCTGTGATTTCTCCTCTCCAAGGTAGAGCAGTTTTCAAGTTAAAAAGATCAGTAGCTATTCTCTCAACTGTAGGCGTAGCCTTGCCTTCTTTAATCACATCCTTGGCAGTCTTACCTAGCTTACCTATCCAACTATTCAGTCTTGCTAATTCGCTTGCAGTCATCTTTATATCTGGTGTCATCCCAAGCGCTCGAAGAAAGACAGATGACATTGAGTTATCTACTTCTAGAATACGTTCTGTCACGCCATCAATAAGCCCGCTATAAGTTTGCTTTCCCTTTTCAGGCATCTTTAAGTTAATAGCGTGCTGTTCTTTTATAATTCTCTCACGTTCTGCAATTTGAGCATCAGTGAGTTCACCTTGCTTTATAAATAATGCTTCCAGTGCATTTAAGGCATCTTTTGTGGCTTTAGAAGATTCTTCCAATACATTAAATTGACTAGAAGACATCTCATCAAAATCTATCTTTAGGAAGTCTTTTACAAAACTAACCCTTTCGCCACCAACAGAACTCTCAGGTAGACTCTTAACTATCTTTTGAAATCTACCTGTAGCTGATTTAGGTGCCGCACCAAATATACCTTTTATCTTATCATAAGCCCACTCGAGATTATTTAGGAACTTATCATCTGGACCAAATAACCACAAGCCTATTACACCTATTGCAGATATCGCTGCCGTAATTATTAGAATTGGTTTTATCAACCACATTAATGCACCAATGACCCAGCCCAACCCTACAGCTAGCTTGAGCATAAGTGCGCTTGCAAGGGAGGATACTACACTTATAAGTGGAGCAAACAGTGCGCCAGTGGCTAAAACTGCTCTTCCAAATACAGCAAAGCTTTGTACTAATGTAACTCTAAGAAGCACACCTAATGATTTAAAGATCTCCATAAAACCTGTCATAGCTGTCAGAAAGCTACTAAAGCTAAGCGATATTAAGGCTAGTCTAAATGTAGTTGTAGCTCTGGTTAAACTAGCCAACTGAACAGCACTCAACCTCAATCTACCTTGGAAGAGGTGTAAGGTATTATTCATCCAGAGCAACATATCCGCCGGCCTAGCGATAGCACCTAACATACCTCTAAAAGCATTTCCAGCGCTTCTCCCTATATTTCTGAGGCCGGTACTAACTGCACCCGTAACCCCTGCAAGTCCTGCTAATGTCGCTTGAAGTCCTGTTATACCTGTTGCAGCTGTGAATTCTGATTTTGCACTAGAAAATATTACTAAACCTTTTGCAGCAACACCTAGCGCTAATATTAAGCTTGTTATAGCTAATAATGACTTTGAAAAACCCATAGCAGCGGTTCCAGCTTCAGACATCACGTCACTGACGCTACCTGCTGCATTAGCGATGCTACTAAGACCAAAATAGGCAATAGTGAATACACTACCCACCATTATCCATTTAGATAATGCTGTCCTTCTTAGTAATCCGAATCCTGCAATAAATAGACTAGTTAACTTGGCAAACATCGCCTTGACACTTGCGATAACACCGGAACCCATCAGTCTTGCGCTTAATGCAGAGAAAACAAGTTGCAGATCCAGTATGCCTAATGTTATTGCAAATCTTAATTTTCTGAAAGCAGTAGTTATAGCAGCTTGATGGCCTGTCATATTTAAGGCAGCCGACATGAAATTGTTGAAACGCATACCTAGCAGCGAGCGTCTTCCTGTCTGATTACTGAAGATATCAGTTAATGATAAAGTACCGGCAGCATATGCAGCTATGTTCGCTCTTAGAGACATAAAACTACGCATCAACTCTTGACCAAGTAGTCTTGTTGTTCCTCTTAATCTTTGTCTAGCTCGACTTACTACTCTTGGCCCTGGAGTAAACAAATTAGAGAAGACTGCATCTAGCCCTGTTCTCGCTCCAATGTACCTTCCAGCCATAAATACAACGTCCCTAAAGAGTCGCCCACTAAATGCGATTATCTCTCTAATAACTGCAGCACCTCTGTTACGTCCAAGAAATGCGAACAGCAGCAAAGGACCACCAACAAGTGCAGCATCAAGAAAGGATACGCTCTCAAATCCTATAGATGCAAAAATGAGACCAGCAGCCACAGCTAGAGCAGGGCTTGCCATAGCAGCAATGGCCCTTCCAAGTATTGTGGGCGAGGGAAATATGCTATTAAAATAACCCATCACACTTTTCTTGCTTCTTGTCCCATCATTCTTCTTCTTTCCAAATATCAGTTCACCTATGGTCTTGAAGCCTTTCTTTGCAAATATTGCATATGCTAACCCCATAGCCATGATTGCTTGAACAACGGTATTCTTAGCATACAACGCGATAACACCTAATTTATGTGGTATAGATAAGAGTAAAGTTGTTACGGTTGCAACATGCGATGAAATCATACCAAAAATATCATCAAATAAACCAGTGATTGGTGATAGTCCATCTAGAAAGCCAACTAGGAACTTAGGTGCTATCAACAGAACAGCATCAAAAGCTCTCAACATACTTTCAGCAATACGTGCTCCCATAACGGCCATTGAAGCACCAAGGAAATTAGCCATAGCAGGACCAATAGCTGACATTGACTCGCCTATGGCGTATACGAATGTCGAAGAAAAGTAAGCAGCAGCTGCAAACTTAAGCTTAGCTCCTCCAAATACAAACATGATAGCAGCCAGTAGAGATGCACCAAGATTAGTTGCTAATCTCTTTAACACATCACCCCAATCTATATCAGCGAAGCTATCTACTACGACCTGAAAAATATCAGTGCCTTGTGATAAGGAGTCTCTTGTATACTTAAATATCTTACTAAAAGACTCTAAAACTCTTTTACCGAAATTCTCTATCTTTGGAATTACGCTATCTAGATCTCTCGTACTATCTAATATTCCTTCCATAGTATCTGGCCAGTATGAATGACCTACAACCTTATCCCAGATATTCCAAAAGACTTCCTTTACGGCATCACCAAAACGGGTGACTACAGACAGCACTCTACCTAATGTTGCTTTAGCGATCTCCTCAATCTTAGCTAATGTAAGAAAAAAAGCCTTAAATGCCTTCTCAAAACTATTATCATCTAGGCTTGGGAAAATCTCTATAACTAGTTGGCTAGTGAAACCCTTAACGAAATTAGCTAAACTCTTGGTGATACTGAACAGCCCTTTAACAAAATTAGAAGCCAGATCAAGCTCATTTATATCTTTAAAGAGACTGCTAAAATCTAAAGTGCCAGTAAATAATGCAGATACTGCATACTTCAATCCTTTGAAAATAAGTACTATACCATTTACAAAAGCCTCAGCAGTTGCTCTACCTGTCTGTTCATTAAAAGTGTTACCGAATGCATCTAGAAGTGCTCTACTTATTGGTGCTATTATAGCATTTAGCCTTATTTGTATCTTTGTAAGATTTGGAGCTATGATATCACTAAAAATCCTGGAAAGTACTTTAGCAATATTTTTAAAGTAGAGTACGATTCGATCAAGCCTTACATCATGTATTCTTATTAACTTATTTTCAACTAAACCTACACTAATTAATACATTACGCATAGAGCGTAATACACCTTTTAATGGTCTAGTGATTTTCTCCTCATAGATAAATTGCTTATCGTCTAGCTTCATCGACGATCTTAACTTATTAAGCGAAAGTAAATTCTCTCTAAACTCTACTAAACTGTCTGATTTAAAAAGTCTTACCCAGGTGTTCTCTAATCGCGTATCTTTTAGTGTGGTAAAGAAGTTTAAGAAACCAAATATTTCCTCTGCTCTCCTAACTATAGGCATCATAGCATCAAACATACTCTTATTGATGTCAGCGTAGAGGCTCACTACTGCTCGCTTTACTTCTGAAGTATAATCTATTACAGGTGCAACCAGCGAAGGCATTAGGGATAAAAGATTCTTTATTGTTATAGCTATTGCACTAAACATCGGTGGTACTATGCTAACCAGATCAATGAGCTTCTCTTTCAATCTGCTCGAACTTTTTGTTGCATTATCTACATCTTCTTCTGGAAGAATATTACTGGTCACAGCATTTAGATTAAATTTACCTATGAAACCATTAAAAGAGTCAATGTAACCTTTAATCTTCTTCAACTCCTTTCTCTTTTCAAGAAAATCAAATGGAGAGATTTCCAAGTTAAGCATTGCCTTTACTGTCAAATCGAATGCACTAAAAGCCTCCAGTTCCATGAAAAAGTTACGGATTTCTTGAGTCACAATATACAAACGACTGGTTAGCTTAAAACTCAAACCATCAAGATTATTTGTGAATCTTATGATATTCTCGGAGGTTCTTTGTGAGATACCGTAATGACTATTTATGTCACCAAAAAAGTATGCGAAAGCATTCTTCATCTGAGACAATGCTGCTGACACAGCTATTGCAGATCTATTAAAGTCTTTTTCAGTACCATCAGCCATTGCTTCAAACATTCTGACTATTTCCATACCTGCAAGATTACCACCTTCAGCATACTTCATAAGACCGCCCACACCCATCTTGTAGTGCTCTTGCATCTTGAAGCTCATGTAATCCAACTGCTCGAATACTGATCTAAGCTCTTGCCCTCTCAACTCAGAAGTAAGACCCTGTCCCAACTGCACTAAACCTGCCTTTTTGGACTCAACTGAACCACTAGACATAGCTGTCTGTTTCTGAATAGTCTTAGTGATATCCATTATTCGTTTTTGCGAAAGTCCGTATCTTTCAAGACCCTTAGTGAGCCCTGCGTAAGATGCAGTTGTAGAAGCCAGATCAGACCTTGTCTCTCTGGATAACTTGTATAGCTTATTCTGTGTACGAATCAGATCATCATAACCCTCAGTAACTAATCTCAATTTGTTCTGTATACTAGTGAGATCATCCGCCATCTTAGTTAGTGCTGTAGTTCCCTTAATAGCTAAGAAAGCACCACCAAGAAGACTCGCTGTTCTTACTACCTTATTTAAGATGCCTGCAGTAGTTTTGCCAGATTGTGAAGTCTTATCCAGAGCTGTCTTTCCCTCTGAACCCATTGATTTCAGAGAGGTTCCAGTCTTTTTAGCCTCTCTGTTTATATCTTTTATACCCGCAGTCCCTGATCCAACACCATTAAGCGCTGTTTTTGTTGATATTGAGCCATTTTTTATTTTAGAAAGCGCTTTCTCAATTCCAGAGAGTTGCTTCTCTGTGACTGCTGCTCCTTTTGTTTCAAAATCTATTGCTACACCTGCCATAATACTTCTCCTTCAAAATAAAGCCCACCTGGGTAGGTGGGCATGTGACGGTCATTAGTTAGACCTTACGATTGTTCCACGAGACTTCAAGCCTTCTTGTGCTAACACCGTCTTTTCAATAAAATATTTTGGAGCTTGTTGAGAAGAGCCCTTATTTAAAAACTCAATATGGTCAACATTATTTATAATAGTATCTTTATCTCTTATCCAACCTTCACGCGCCTCTCCAGTATCAACCGGTGTATTAGCCTTAAGGTCAGTTATAGTCTTAGCAAAGATATCATCTTTTATTTTCTTACTAGCATTTTCAAACTCTTTTCTTATGTCGCCTTTAATTCTTATCATAAGTCAAGCTTATCTCCTCCAGTAGCTGTTAACATGTTCTGAAATAAGACAGAGTGCTTAAGCGACATTACGTCAGTTTGTCCAGGCTCAAGATTTGAATTGCTGCCTTCATAGATTGCTTTTAAAGATGCAAACAACCTAGCTGGCTTCTCTTTGACACCTTGCGCTTGAAGTAGCTTACTAGCCCTATCATCTGCTCTCCATTCATAAGGTCTTCTGTCAAGATAGTTATACCAACCTAAGAGTTCTTCATACGGCATCTCAACAAGTTTATATACAGGTGTATGGAGAAAGAGAGCTATCTCATATATAGACATCTCTTCGTCTGTCAATATTACTTTCCCGTATCTGCGCCCACACCTGAGAATTTCATAATATCGTTGGCGATATTAGACAATTCGTCCATAGGGAACTCTTGAAAATCCTCATCAGTCAACTCAGATGCACCTTCAACGGCTGCACGGATGACTGTGCGGATAATCTCAAGACCTGCCATATCATCGACGTCGTCAGGAGAGATACCCAGCTCTGCAGCTTCCTCAGCGGCTTTAATAGCAGCCTTGGCATCCTTATCTACTCGCTTTGCAAGTGCTTGAACCTCAGTGACATTGGCTACGGAAAGCTTGGATATCACAATATCCTCACCCATGAATTTTACTTTCTTGGTGATACGCTTACCTACGAGACTTTTAATTCCAGACATGTTAAATTCCTTTGATTTGAATGGTGGCATTACTGCCCTCTTTATTAGTATTTGCTGCTTGAAAGTCATCTATTTGCTTTCTCATTTGATGTAGGCACGAAAGAGTCATAAAGATCTCTTCACCTTTTGCTTGATCTCCTTGAAACTCTGGGAGTCTCTCAAAGGTCTTTCTAATACTCACATCAATACTCTTTCTCATATGCTTTGCAGTTATATGCAAAACGTAACCCATGCTAAACGGTTTAATCTCTTGTTCCATAATGGACCTTATTTAATAGGCCACTCCGTTTAAAGAGTGGCCTATGTTATTAGATAGTGTAAGCCCCGTAAAAAGAAGACTGAATTGTGATAGTGATAGTTGCAGTGTTAGCGTCAGTTAGTTGAGGATTAACCTGAAGAGCTTCAAGTTTACCAACCCAGTACCACTGGCTGTTTTGAACAGTACCAATACCAAGCGCATCAGAGGCAAAAGCAGTGGCTCCAGCACCAGTAGGTTTAGCATTCAACAATGCAAATCGGAATACATGCTGCTTACCGTCACCGACCATACTACCGAGGATATTAGTGGCTTCTTTAGCCCAGTCAGATGCAACAAAGTTAAGGGTAATTTCCATAGAAGGTGCATCTGCCTGTCCCTGAATCTGCTGAGAGGTTGCAGAGCCATAGACTGGTACGTTAACAACGTTAGGCGGAGTACCCATTGCAGGGAACTCACGGACGTTCTTAATGCGAACAAAAGTACCAGCTGCTTTAGTACCACCTACAGTTTCAATTTCTGTTTCAAAAAGTGCTTGAAATTCAACATCAGTGTCCAAGGTATTAAAATTGGGAGGTGTAGCAGGTGTAGCAACAGCGAGGTCAGAATACATACCTGCGCCGATAGAAGTAATATGTGCCATTTTTAAAATACTCCAAAGTAGTTAAACGGGATTGTATAAGTAGATCTAAACAAAGTAGTATCAGTTTTATCAATACCATCATGTGAGAGTGTACTGTCAACGAATTGCGTAGTACCTCCTGATGTAGTATTGAGCGATTTACCTTGTAAGAAATCATCAAGTTTGTCTGCTATGACGGAAGCTCTGTTCGGACCCTTCCCTGCAGTTGTAAATATATCTATAATTAATACACCAGACGTAGACTTAAAGTTTATCCCAAAGCTGCTAGTGATTATATTTATTCTTATAAATTCAGTGCTATTTTCGTTTATAAAGTTAGCTGGTGTAGTCTTGATACTCTCTAAGACCCACGCCGCACTTCCAAATATTGAAAATATGTCTGCTTCTACATTGCTATATTTTCCCACATCAACCCTCCTTTACAACTTCGAGGATCAACACTGTACCATTATTTTCAATAGGCACACCGAGTTTCCATACAACACCATCATCCAGTATGCTGTCATAAAGTCCTGCATCACCAATCTCTTGTTGTAGTAACATTATTTTCCGTTTAGTGGTATTGGTGTTCTTATCAGACTTCTTGGCAGCTAACCAGACTACTTTTGCTGTAATACTCTTAGTTGTTTCAGTTGTAGTTGATGCAGTTAAAAAGCTAAACTCATTTCCAGTCTTTTTAATGAAGGTAACTTCTTTAGCTAGATCTTTTAACTGCTTAAAAGCCTTAATACAAGCCTTATCAATTAGCGACTGGTATCCCATTAATTAGCCCTCCACCAAGTTTGCATACCTTGATTTATTAAGAGAGGTTTAAGAATACGCCTTATAGCATTTGGCATCTTAGGCGCATCCTTCATATTAAATAACTTAATAGAATCAATAGCTAACCCACTAATACTGGAAGAATTCTCCATAGCATCCGGGTTGTCTAGCAAATGTAGAGCCAATTCCATTGTAGCCTTTTTGACTCTCAATGGTGTAGGGTTTAATGCTACACCATATCCGAGACGTGGGTCAAAGTATAGACCCGTACGTGGAAAGGCAAGACTCTGTGATTCACTAACAGCAACACTACACCAAGGCATTTCCTCAAGAGCAGATGTTGCTGATACTAGAGCTTGTCCTTTGACAGTATTGCTGGCTGTTCTCCAGGTCTCAGCGTCTAATCTGTCTTCAAAATAGGCATCACCTTCAGCAACATCTACATGAGAGTTAACACCTTTAACGAGTGCCATTAGTTACCTCTTATGAGTGAAAGATTGGCAAGATTCCGAGAGACAATGCAGATTGAGCCTTACGTGCCCAAGTACCGGTAACATCGGCAAGGAGATCAGTCGTGCCAGTGAAAGCAGTAGGAGTACCTGCCTCAACAGCGTAACGATACTCAGCATCACTTGGGAACTTAGCATCACTGCCGATCCAATTGTACCCAACAGGAGCGAGTACATAACCCCAACGATACCAGACAGTAGAGGTACCACCACCCATATAGGCAGATGCATCTCTTTCAATCTCAGTTGGCATAGGGACTTTCAAAGGCTTCATTGCGAGAGCACCAGGGAGAACGATAAAAGAAGTCTTAGTACCAACGATATCAACACCAGCACCAGTATTCAATTTGGTGAGTTCTGCAGTAGAGAAACCCTGGGAAGCACGAGTTTGTACCAGTCTGAACTTACCACCAAAAATAGTGCTAAATTCTACATTACCGTCACTTACTTTCTCTTGATCAACCAGGTTAGCCGAACGGAGAGATGCAACAGTCTCAGGAGACACGATAAGGTATGCATATTCGGGCTCGTAGTCTTTGAAAGCTTTACCAAATGCATTCAAGAAACCTTCAGCACGAGCAGCACCCTGTGAAGTTGTGGTAGCTGCAATAACGTTCTTAGCTGCACCAAGGTCTACATAGAAACCATATTTCTTGTCAGTAGGATCATTATCAAAAGTCTGTCCACCAAGACCAGCTGCACCAGAACCTGCACCGGCACCCATAATAGCTTCAGAGAGAGCAACGCCCTTCAGAACTGCAAGGATACCATTATGCTCATCTTGACCACGGGTTTCAGCGAAGTCACGACCTACTTTAGCGAGTCCGTCTTCTTGAGTTACAACCTGCTGCATGTTTACTTTAGTGGCACCATGCGTACGGACAGTCTTGATATAGGTCAAGAAGTCTTGTGCAGTAGTTGTGGTAGAACCGTCTGTTGCATCAGTAAGCGATGCAACGTTGATGACTGGGTTCAGCGGCTTGTACCATCTTACTTGACCGATAAAGGTCTCAGTAGATGTATCGATATTAGGGTTCTCACCTACAATTCCAGTACCAGAGAGCTTCTTGGCATTTGTGTAGGCTTCATCACTATATGCGGAGATCGCCGATTGGAGAACATAATTTGTTGCTCCAGCGAGATCAGTTTTAACTGCCATTTCAATAGTTCCTTTTGATTATTACCGAGAAGGTAATTTACCCTCTGCGGCTAGTTTAAGCACATCTGCTTGTGACATCTCGAACAAAGATTTTGGTTGTGACTTGAAATCACCATCCTTTACTTTGCTTCCGCCACCACCAGAATTAAGCTTTTGTTTGAATAGAAATTCATTACTTTCTGTTTCAGCAAACGTCTTGACAAAGTCATTAATAGACACACCTGATTTGTGAACCCACTCACCTCGTTCATCTCTGACTAGTTGGTCTACAATCTCAACTGTTGCCATCTTCATGGCGCGTTCGTTACGAAAATCAAGAGTTGACAAAGCGCCTTTCAATGTAATATCACGAGTTAACTCAATATTTTTCTTTTCTAGTGCTTCTCTCTTTTCTCTTTCGTTCTTAAGTTCGATATCAAAAGCTTCCTTATGCTTTCCTTCTTCCTTAAGACGCTCTAACTCAGCTTCTCTTCTTTTCTGCTCAATTTCTTCAAGCTTGGCCTTCGCTTCATCTCTTTGAGCATAAGCTTTGTCTAGATTTTGTTTAATTGGCTTAAGAGCCTCATCGATACCAGCCTGTATCTGCTTCTTAATGAGGTCTTCTTGTGAGAGTTCCTCATCTTTACTAGCTGTACCATTCTCTTTTTTCAATTTCTCTTCATCAACTTCAATTTCTTCTTTTGTTGCCATTTTTAAAATCCTTTGAGTACAACTCAATGTTTAAAGAATGAATACAATCCATTCAAATTGTAATAGAGAATATCTCTCCATTTGGTTTCCTATCTATAACTAAATCCTTAGGGTTAATTTAACAGGTTTTGACTACCCCACGCCGTACCATCCGTAGTCATCCTCGAAGCCCTCCGGCAGTACCTTCAGAATGTCCTCTTTTGTGAGTATATCTGAGATACCGATTACCTTGCCGCCTATTACAGAACGACCAGGTACTGGTATTAAGCCTGTATCTATTGCTTCATTTAAATACTTGAGATAAAGCTCTTCTGGAAAACCTCTAGATAACATCTCATCTAACGTTTTCTTGATCGTATTACTCTCTAGTGTACTAGCCATTAGTTCTCTGAGAGCTTTTCTGGCTTTTAGCATATGAGCAGCATTCGCAACAAAGGCATCATGTACTGAAGATGTCTGGATATTATTTTGCTTACCCCAAATATGAAAGTTCTTTACCAAAGTTGCGTCATTACTATGGTTTGCATTAACACCTAATGCGGTTCTAGCTCTAGTTGCGTCTGCAATATCATTCACTTTACCAGAAGTATTAGCTATCTGATCCCACCAACTCATCTCAGTCTTTTGTGGAACTTGTAGAATATTTGTTGTCCAGTTTCCAAACTTATCTTTATATACTAGTTTTTGTTCAAATACTTGGGTAAAGTTCTGCTCTATTACCTTACCATCAAAATTAACTGTTGGTACATTCGTCCAAGACTTCGGTAGCTTATTAGCAGTGAATACTTCAAGCTCGAAGACTTTGACCTTTTTACCTAGTGCTAATTTCTTAAGGTTTATATCAGGAGCTTTGATACCCACACTAAAGTATTTACCACCTGTCCTTCTCGTGTCTGGTGCTTCAATGCCATTAATTATTTCATCTAAAGTGGCCCCTGGTTTCCACCAACCAAATCTTCTAAGGAATTTCTCTGATACAGGCTCACCTGGTCTTATTCCGAATATCTGACTCACAGAATCAGGTAACACATAACCTTTTTTCTTAGTGCCTCTTATCTCCGTCTTTATTATAGATTTCCAATCAAATGATGCTTGACTCGGCTTAGCATGCTTGAGATAATCTTCACCAAGTCTACCATAGAACCTTGTGAAAGTCTTAAGTATAGGTACCTCTTCAGCCATGTACCCACCTAAAATATTAGCTACTTCTTTAAAGTCTGCTGGAGTTACTGTTCTACTGTAACTACCAGTCAGCTTCTGAAGCATCTGCTTAGTTGGATCATCAAGAAAGTATAGTGCTTCTAGCATCTCATCGCCTGGGCTGAGACCTTTATCAAATACATCCTTTACATCTTTCCTCAGTGCTCTTAATCTCTCTGCTGTATCTGGGTCCCACTTTTCGTATCTAGCTATCCTAGCTGAGATATCACTGAGTACGGTGTCTCTATCAGTTGTGCTTATGATTAGTACATCGTCTTGTTTACCTAAAGCTTTAGCAAGATTCTTCTCTACTTGTAATATACCTGTTCGCTGTCCAGCACCATATAACGAAACCATGGTTTGATACTTACTGGCCTTTCTGAGATCCTTCTCTGTAATTCCTAACCGCTCATTGATTTTAATAAACTTAGGATCATTGAAGCACATTGCAGCGAGTTCATCGTAAAGTCTTTTCTTCTGATGAGTTGGTACAACATTGCTCAACTGTGCTAATTGTTTGTTTTGAGTTGATAGTGCAATTATTTGAGCTCCACTTGCAGAAGCGTCTTGTTCAAGAGCTATGTGTATCTTGTAATCTTTAAATCTTTCTAAGGAGCGTCTGGTATAGTCACCACCAAGAAATTCATCCATCTTAGCTAGCTCTAATGAGAATCTTAAGAACTTACCCTGCTCCTCACCATCTATGTGTGTAAGAATATCACTTTCAAGGATAGCTCTAATATCATTAGGCTTGCCTCTCCTCATGTGATTTCCTATCTTAATCATTTCAGGTCTGAATCTCTTAGCTATTGCTTGTCTGCCTGTTATAGTTAATCCGCTATAATTACCCTCAAAATAATCCTCCAAACCACCAAGAAAGGAACCTATCTGATCTTGAAAGTCAAGAAACTCTAATCTACTGAAGTTCTCCGGTTTAGCTGTATTTAAGTATGGTCTAAAAGTTTCCCCTGATTGTGGACCGATCAATCCACGCTCATACACACGAGCTCTATGATCTATGAAGGCGTGATTACTAAAAGCCTTATCATCTTTTCTAAGCCATTCCATTGCTTTCATTCGTTCATAAGTGTCTCCACGCCCCATCATATATTTACGATACTCATTCAAAGAGTTGAAATGGGCTGCTCTACCTCTGTCATCTTCAAAGTAGAGTAACTTCCTTACGAAGTCATGAAATTCACTATCAATCTTATATTGAGCACTAGATGTCCAGTTGAGAGCGTCGGCTAGATCCTTATCAACAAATTCCACAGGAAAGTCACTGAAGCTAGATGTTGAGGTTATAGGGATTCTAGTGTCCTTATAAATACCATGTTGTTTCACAAAATAGGTCTTATAGCCTTCCCTTACGTACAGTCTATTCTCGGGTCTAGTGACACCCACTCGAAGACCTGTCTCTACCTTACGAGTCAATTGAGCAAACTCTTGTAATCTTGGATCTGTAACTCTTATGTTGTAAGACAAAGTATCATAATAAGGTCCCGTTTATGTTCAATAGTGGTCGTTAATCACTATCAGTTGCTGTCAAGCATTTTGAGTTTTAATAATTTTTCCAGGTAGTTCCTTTTATGATACCACCTATAGTTGCGCTATGTACGCCAAACATTTCTCCAATTTCTTTCTTCGACCTACCAAACTTATATGCAGCTCTGATCTTTGGTATATCTTCTCCACAGAGTTTTTTACCGACGCCTCTTCCAAAAGGACTTTTTCTTTCAAAAGTAAGCTCTGGTAAAACTCTCTTCCAAGAGATACCTCGGCGAATATTGCTTATAGTCGAGTTGTTTACACCAAATAACTCGCCAATTTCAGTATCACCTAATTTGTACTCTACAAAGAGCGTCTTTATTTTAGCGACATCTTCATCACACAGTACCGCTGTATGCACTTTGGCGCCCTCAGTCATGAGTCCGCTAGCAAACGCATGTCGGTTGTTATCACCAAATGACATCCACTCAAGATTAGAGGCGCGGTTATCGGTCTTTATACCATTCTTATGGTTTACAGTTTCTTCCTTAGTAGGTTCTCTTAGGAAGAGTTTAGCCACCATACGGTGGACTTTCAAGGTCTTTCCATAGATTGTAACCATCAAGTAGCCATAGCCATCTTCAAATTGCTTCAATATCAGATTGTTACGCTTAGATAATACTTGACCTTGTGAACTTACCGAATAGTTGGTATCATAATCTTTCCAAATTTCTTCCATTTATTTCTCCAATGTGTGCTTGACAGCACTTCTGCAATTTCGTTTCCTTATATGCAGACCAGATCATATCATCATCCCTAAGGATGTTGCGCGCTTCGAACTCACTTGAGCCCTATAGACTTCATCTTCTGTTCTAGAAGGTATGTCCTGATCGTTGAACCTTCAAACCTATCCCTAGGTAAGCTTGGCTGCTGATTGTCCTTTAACGTAAGGAGTTTCCAGCAATTCACGCAATTATTCGATATACATTACTGTATAAAGCTTCTATTTACTAAAAGTAACTACCACTCATCTTACTCTTCATTCTTCGCTTCTGAACACCATAAGTCTCCACTTCAAAGAATTTCCTAGTATGATCAGTCTCTATTATAGATAAGCCTAGATCGTACCATTTCTTTCTATCACCATTGAGATTACCTAAAGTGTATAGGTCCCTACCTAGAGCCACCGCAAAAGCATCTCTGTCAGGTGTATCAGCGAGAGCAAGCCTATGAGCAAACCTTGTATAAAATTGCTGTAATGTCCCTTCATCAAGCCTTTTCCATAGTACTGGATTGTGCTTTAAGATCGTAGTATCAATAGCACCTTTGACTTCTTTATAAGCTTTTGGAGTTACAAACTCTTGAAATCTACCCAAAATAGTAGGCATTCCTCTTAACTCAAGGGCAATCTGTGGTGCTATAGTATCTTCCCATTTGTTCTTTCTAAAGATATTATCTATGAAGTTATCATGCAGGTCATCAAGTTGAACACCACCCAAAACAGGATCAATATAATTGTCTTGTAATAATTTCTTAAGAACATTACTGTCTTTACGTATCGCTGTTTCTATCTCATCTGAAATATTCATCACATCAAACTTCATCTGAGCAGTGCTTACAGCTTTAAAATTAGCCCAAGGTTCTGGATTTCTTCTATACCTAGCGAATATTTGTCTAAGATTGTCAGTTACAACTGCTCTCTCATTAATACTCATCTGTTCGGATAGACTCTCAACAAACTTCTCAATAAAGATCTTATCATCATCCAGAAGATCCTTACTCTCTTGCATTAGGCGTCTACTATTACTTAATACATAAGGGTTTGGTGCATACCTTCTGACATCTTCATAAGTACCTGTGATTGGGTTAAACTTAAGCTGATCTTCAGTAGGTGGCTTAGTTAGAACCCTTTGCCTAGTAGCCCTTTTCGTGTGAAGTAAGGTTCCTCTATAGTTCGTGTAAGAGAGAATACCATCGAGTTCTCCTGCCTGTAATAGATAGTAATCCTTAAGAGTATTCCTCAGCTTAACATCAGATATGAAATCTTCAGGTGTAGATGCATACAGCCTCATGGCATCTAGTTTCTCTTTAGCAGTAGCAAATCTTAAAGTATCTGCTGGAAGTATTGGAGTTGTCAGTTTCCTGAGGTCTCGAATACCCACCATATTACCCTCATCATTAGTGAACTTCTTTATCTCAAGTTGTTGTGATCTGAAGAGCTCTAATTTCTGATAGTCACCAAGATGCTTCAGTTGAATAGCTGTTGGTTGTCTCCTTAGCCATGAATCATAGGACTCTTTAAGAGGGGTCATCCCGTCGTAATACTTCTTTTGTTCAGGTGTAAGGTCTCTGAGATTTCTTCTTCTTATTTCAGAGACACCTTCTAAATTGGACATATCTTCCCATGACTTAAACACAGGAGTTGTTGTACTTCTACAACGGTAGTGTGAGGGCGGCAGATGACTATAATCACCAACAGGGTATATCTGTCCATCTCTGTGTCTACATATTGGGGTAGTTCTTGAATCCAGGACAGCTATATACTGCCAACCTTTTATTGCTTTACTATTTGCTTCATATACAGCCTGATCTGCTTGTGCATTTATCGAGGTAATAGATGTAACAACTAGAGACTTTGACTGATTCATAGTGATTTTATGAATATTACCCTTCCTAACCATAAGTGCAATTTCATTTACAGTCTTACCGTTAGCTACTCCGTTTCTTATCAAAGCCTCTATGCGTTTCCTCTCACCAATACCTATGTTTGACCAACCTTCTAGTAAAGTTCTATCAGCTATCAGAGGTTTATTAAGTACAATATTCTCAGCAACCCTTCTTACAGGTTTTTGTGTTCTCCAGATCTTACCTACATGGTTCTCTAAGTTTTGATATGACCAAGAGATCTGATCTTTCGCAAGTGTGATTAAAGAAGTGCTGGTCTCTCTATTTATTTTCCTAAAAGAATCAGCTATTTCTTTATCTAATTTCTTCTTCAATTCACCTAACTTGGAAAGATCAGCATTCTCTATTAACTTGTTCACCCGAGAAGTATGTCCATTTATAGCTAATTCTACCTTTTTATTGACACGGCGCTCATGTAGCCGCACCATTGCTGCTCTATGCACCGTATTATCTAAGATTTCAGTATTTGCATTAGCTTTCATTCATTACTCCTTGACTTCTCTTAAGTAGTCCTTGGCTTCAGTATCATTCTTAGCTTGCAGTAACTCATCACCATTAATCTCTTCTTGTCCATCTACATCATCGTAGTCGGGACTAAGGATATCGTTATTCTTGAGTATAATAAGCCATACACTCCTTGGGATGAGACCGCCTTCATACCATTCTGTGGCTAGTCTCAACCAATCATGACCGAGAGGGCTCGGATTAAAATCAGCAGAGAGACTAAAATCTATCTCCTGTGGCTTCAGCTGAATCCCATATCGCCACTCTAGCATGAAGGCTATGATCTGTCTCAAAGTGCTACTGATTTTACTATTCAGTGTACCGAGCTGAGCTGTCTGAGCTGCATTTCTTAACTGCAGGGCCACTCCTGACTGTTCTGTTTCAGGGGTTAGCATCCTGATACCCAGCTTCGCCAATTCTTCAATACTAGCAGCAATAGTCCTATCCATATCTGCCAGAGCATCTGTGGGTGTAGCGAGGCATGTAGCGGTATCTCCCTGGTTAATCTGTATCCATGAACCAAGACCTGCATCAACTATTCTGTTGAAATCGTCCTCCTGCATATCTGATGCAATGACAGGTGTGTATGTGGCTGCACCATAGAGAAGATGATTCCTTCTACTAATCTTGTTGTAGAGACTAATCTCCTTGTCAATGAGAGTAGATAGTACTGGCGTTACGGTCTCTATAGACCCATTCAGAGGCCAGGCTGGTATGAAGCTAAGCGGTTCCCCATTTATAATAAAATTAGTTAAGGTGTCAACTAATTCAAAAGTAGCTGGCTGTAATTGTTGTTGTTTCTTCCCGGAAATTACAGGTATTACAAGAACATTATCTTCCTTCTTATAGACCCGTATTTGGTATTTGTTCTTAACAACTTCATGTACCCATACGGTATCTATATATTCTGGGTGGAACTCATTCTTGGAGAAATCTTTAGTGAGACCTCTTACAATAACTTGCTCTAGGACATTTCTACCACTCTTCTCGCTAATCTTCCAATTGATTACAGTCTCTGCTGACCAAATAATAGGATATGGTTTAAGTTCTTTAAGGTCACTCCTGGTTAGATTCTTCTGATTCTCAACAACAGGGTAGTCCACATAAACCCAACATCTACTCGTTCTTATCTCCTCCCAGAGAGCTTCGTCTAAGAAGGAGATAAGTGTGGAATCGTCTTGGCTAAACTGATTCACTATCCAATCATGCGCTTCTTTGGGTATATTATCTCCTAGCTTTAAAGATGGAGACTTCCTTAATAATCCACCAATAAGCATCTTAGAGAATTGTGCCATTATACCCGGTAACTCAGCTTCTGCTTTATAGAAATTATACTGAGCTTGTGACATAGATGGTGAGAAAGGTATCAGTAGGTTGTTTACGCTTACAATTGGGTCAAGATCCTTAACGAAACGCTCCCCACTGCATACAGCTTTACATTTAGTCCACAACTCCTGTAGTGATTCATACTCAGCATTTGGATCGGCAACTGTCTTTACCGTAGCTTGAGCAGCGTTTGTTACTGCCATTATTAACCTCTCAGTGCTATATTAAAGTCTGACATTTTTCCTACAAAGGCTTCGCCTGTTAATCGGTTCGTTGCCTCTATTCCATCCTCGGTACCTATGATATGCCAATCTGAAGGTATACATGTTTCAGGGCTGAAGCGTCTCTCCGATACAGCAGTATCTGGTCCTTCTATTATTTCTTCCAGTGTTTCTTCTTTATTCTCTTCAAGTTGGTCTGAAAACGGTTTCATTTTAACAATCCCTATCTGTGCCGCCTGCTGCGAGAACAGTGACACATCTTGAAAGTTGATCAATCTTCTTAGATAACTCTGAGATGACTGAAGTTAGTTGTTTTATTGTATCATTCTGATGACTATAGTCATTTGCAATTGCTGCTTTGCATGTGCCCTGTAATCTAGCCAGCGCTTCAAAGGAAACTAATCTAGCTTCACCATTCTCAGTGAAGAGCATATTATGGTGCGCTGCTAGAGTTAGTTTCACATATGCCACTGTGCTTGCGAATCCACAAATAATTAAAGTCCATGTAATTACGCTAGCTAGGTCTATTGTAGTGTCCAGTGTTACCATACTAATCCTTTACTTGACAAAACATACCGTCAAGTGTTTGTAAAAAGTTTTTACAGTCTTTTTCTTTCAAGTGTCTGGCGTGTCTATCACATTCAAAGCAAACCATTGGACAACCTATCATCTTGTGATAAACACCACCATCTTCCCTCTCAATTATCTCTGGCCTTATTTCGTCCATTTTCTGCTCTCTCGAAGCCTAATATCATTTCCCTACAAGTAGGAGAACGAACAATCATATCAGGATCATCAAAATTAATATGCCTAACATGGTGCCCAAACCTCTCATCACTACAACACATCTCTAGTACAGTAGATAATCCAGCATTTTTACCTAAATCAGATTGACCAAGGTCACCACTGAGCACTACTCTAGAATTCTTACCTATGCGAGTTAATATTGCTTTTAATTCCTTTAATGTACAATCCTCAGCTTCATCCACAATAATAAAACTATTTTTCCAACTAAGACCTTTAATTACCTCCAACGGGCAGAAAGTTATCTTATCGATTTCTTCTTTAGCGAAATACTCTAATTCTCCTGGAGCAAATTCCTCTCTCAAAGCACTCAATACAGGTGCCAACCATTGTTGCATCTTCTCATTCTTGGTTCCCTTAAAGAAGCCAAGAGACTTAGAGGTAGATATAGATGGTCTTGAGAGAACAATATTATCAATACGACCTTGTTTAAACCATTGTGCAGCCATTCTAGCAGCTATGTATGTTTTACCTGTACCAGGATATCCTGTTGCAACTACAATAGGACACTCTTGTATGTAATTCATATACTCTTGCTGTTTGAAATTCTTAGAACGCAAGGGTGAGGCTTGCTGGAAGGCTCTTTCAATTTTAGTTTCTCTTGAGGCTGTACGTCGCTTTCGCATAGTTTATTTATTTAGAGTTAAGTTTAAGTACTGCTGCTTCAATAGCGCTATTTACTGCTGAGGACATTATTTCTACTCCTGCATCTTTTAGTTTATCTTGGATAATTTCAAATGCTGCTTCTCTCTTTTTAGCGCCTTCTAACCCTCTCATATCGTTTTCAACTGCCATAACAGCCTCTTGAGCTGCACGCATAAGTATAAGACCACTTTGGGTCAACAGTACTTTAATAAAAGGTTTCAAGAAGCTAAATGCTTCAGAAAACAAGAACTTTAACCTATCCATCTTTTAATGCTCCGTATAATTCTCTCCAGTGGCCTACTCCACCCTGGTTTGAGTTTGAGTGTTTTACTTATCTTTAAACGTTGATAATCCAATTTTCTTCTTTGTGGTGATTCTGTTTGAGACGACATTTATAAGCACCAATAATCCACCAAAGATTTTAAGAAGTTGTTCAACCATTTCCTCTGTAACTACCACATCTGGAAATTGCCACTGAAGAATCACAAGTCCACCTGTAATTATTGCTGTAAGGTAGTTCGTAAGCTCAGTGCCTGTTTTCCATTTTTCAGGGTTACTTATAGCTTTTCCAGCTTGCCATGCTTTAATTATAGCTAACATTAGTCTTTCCCTATGTCCATTAAGATATTAAAAGTATTCTTTACAATAGTCTTTTTTGTAATAGAAGGACTAGTCAAGGAGATATCATAGAAGTATTTTCCCCTTGGTAGATCTGTGTTACTGATAGAAGGTGTAAAGATAACTCTACCGCTTGTAGGGTCATCTTCATCTATTACACCTGTTATTTGAAAAAGTTGTGTATCTGTGCTCTCTGGAGCTTCACTTGCATCAACTGTCATTATCAGAGTTGCCCCTGTAAGATTGACAGGCTGTCTTGTAACTGAATCAGTTACTGTTATAAGTATAGGGTAGCTATCCCCTCTATACATAGATATTGTACTTGCCATTTGTACTCCTTAGTTTATAATGTTTATGTTAAAGTCAGTTTGACTAACCGATACAGTCATTTCAGAACCAACTGAGACATCCATATTACCTAAGGTTACTGTTATGGTTGGGACAGAGGTATCAATACTGCACGAAATATCATCAATGGAAATGTCTGTATTGAGCTCAAATACATATAAATCACTTACAATGTTACGCCATAAGAAAGACTTTAGATAAGAGACCACATTGGTGTCTGCAACAAAACGTATTATGTTGTAGCAAATAACCGAAGTGTTGCAGTAGTCATCCCTACTATAACTGATCTTTGTAATCGTATTGAAAAGATCTAGATAATTGTTGGATGCTGCAAGTTTTGTATCACGATTGGAGTTGACGTTATTGTGACAGGCAACCAATACATCGCTAATGCTAGTCTTGCCGTGTCTAATGGTTAGAAAATCATCAAAAAGATCTAGTCGTGTATTAGACGCTGCAAGTTTTCCTACTGCGTTAAATGTACTGTTAGTTCTAATCTTAAGTAAACTATCAAAACGTATATTAATTAACACAATAAGAGTCGAAAGGAGACTAGTATCTACCCTACTATGAATACTGTTAGCGACACTGGCCACTGTACCATAACTCGTATCTTTCAAATACGATAATCTTTGTACAGTATCATATGGTACAGATTTAGCAGTACTGTTAACATACAAGGAGTCAATAACAGTAGAAATCCCCCTATGCGCACGTAAGACTGTCTCTAACAGATGAGAGTTAGTATTGGAGATACTGGTCTCACTGTAGTATTGATTGTGATGTGTATTAGATATTTTCTTAGCTGCATCAAATACACGAAGATGTGAAGAACTGTTAGAAAGTAACGTGTTTACAACTGCAGATAAGTCATTATGAGTTGATAGTCTTGTTTCTAAATCTCTAATACGTGTATTTGACACCCTAGTTTTAGTATCGAGATAGCCAAGAGAAGAAAGAGACAATCTTTGGAGAGTATCAAACATGAGATACCCGGACAGACTACTCTTATACTTAGTTTCAAACACTTTAGAGATATTGTTGTGAGCCACCAGTAGAGTATCCTGCTCTACCCTTACTATCTTAGCGTTTTCAACAATTGACAATGTATCAACAGTATTAGACAGAGCAGTGGCTGTGCTAAATAACGTATCTGTTGTTATTGATGTAGACTTTTGTACTTTTGATAAGATACTAAAAAGATAATAAAACTCATTGCTTATCTTAGTTTTATTTGTAAGTGTAGTCGATAGAGCATTCTTTAAACCAATTTCAGTGTCAATCAAAAATAATCTAAGAATACTACCTGTAGCACTCAAATCATAAGTATTTCCCCTTACGTTGCCAATTGCTGCAAGCTGATCATGTATAACTCCAACTTGGTTACTAAGGCTAGTGACTAGGGCATATTGCATTGATATTGGTATACTTTCTATGTACGCTCCACCGACCGGCTCTGAACCAATAGAAGTCTCAGCTAATGCCCCGTAGTTCATTATTAACCCCACTTAACCCATATCTTTTGTAGATTATTGAGGGCCAATTCCTGTAGTTCACAAATACTCTCAATATTTATCTCAACAAACTGATTATCATAGGTTTTCCATATAACAGTATTATTCAAATAAATATACTGATAGGCATCTGAGGGTGGCACTCCTGAAGCAACGGTCTGATTGTACTTCCAATTGGCTAGGTCAATAACTCTATCAAATCTATCCATTGATACTTCATCAATTTCATAGATGTTACCTTTGTAAGTTATTGTTGTATTTAGAATCTCCTCTGCTCGATTGGCTTTATAATCTTTTATCTCACGAGGCAAGAAAGTTGTCTCTTTCTTAAAGAGATTTCTTCTGGTCTGTTTTATATTCTCAGTAAGTGGCATATTATATCCTCTCCAGATCGTACTTCACTTTGTGTACCTCTACATCAGTAGTTCCTTGTAGATTGTACTGCAGTGCCCTGCCAATCTTATGTACAGGATCGAATGTGTGTACAATCTTACCATCCTGACCCCAGACGCTTGAAGCGATACTGTTGGATGTGCTCCTATCGAGGATAGTGGCTGTTGTCGGTGCATGGGTTTGCTCAGGAATGGTTAAGGTGAATGTACAATAAAGAGCTGTATCCCATATTGTTGTATTTGATGATAGATTGTATTGGTTTACAGCAGCTCCACCATAACCTATTACATACATTCTTGTTCCATCAGGTTTGAAGAATAAACCTGATGGAGTTGTCTCTTGACTAGCTACACTGAATAATTTCTCATATACAGCAGTACCTACATCCCAAGGTGTTGACAGGTTGTATTGGTTTACATCATCTCCAGTATAACCTATTACATACATCTTTGCTC
>Ga0100378_1000823_pt1 | contig 33857 bp, 47 predicted proteins | sample CryGeymeta201502_FD_81535 | JGI IMG/M metagenome (GOLD analysis project Ga0100378, IMG submission 81535) | Groundwater microbial communities from Crystal Geyser aquifers in Utah, USA - Crystal Geyser metaG 2015-02 | ecosystem: Environmental > Aquatic > Deep subsurface > Groundwater | place: USA... | reverse complement strand
ATGTATAAGATCTTATTGCATTATGTTGTTGTATAATATTAGAATGATTAAGCAAGTCTATAAGGACGAGAAGTTATGGGATTACCGGCATGCTCTCTGGGCCACCTTCATCTTCCTCCTCTACTCAGTCACCTTCTCCTACGTCTTCACTCTCGTCTGCTTCCAGCCTCTCTTCTATCGACCACCCCTCTACGTCTCCCTCCCCCTCCTTGCACTCATGCTCGCAGACCGCATCTACATACCCTTCAACACTCGGTAATTCCTCACCTTTACCTGCATAGTTGACCTCACAGTCTGGCTGCTTTTACTTCTCAGCATGGTCCTCCCTTCTAGCTGCGAACCTTGGGCTATATACTTGGGTCTCCCCTGTGTCGTATACCTCTACGATATCGTATATCTGAAAGAGGTGCTGTTCGATGCGGTCCGTCGGAACTACTGGGTGTACAAGATATACATTTTGCTGAAGATTTCATACTGGATCATTCTATACGCTCACGTAATTGGCTGTATTTTCTACGCAATAGAAGATTACCTCATCAGCGTGCAGTACTTCGGTTAATTTTCCCAGAACAGCCAATACTACTACCAAGGTATCTTTTGTTTTAGCTAGGGCAACTGCTGGCCTACACCCCCATCTACATGTTCGATGGCTTCAACAGGTACGTCTATGCAATGTACTTCTCCTTCGCCCTGGTGTCAACCATCGCATTTGGGGATATTGTCGGTAAAAACTACTTTGAGGATGTAAGGAAGTATGCTAAATTAGGAGTATGTGATGATTCTGATCATCCTGTCCACCATCGTAATTTCACTGGTCATCGAGCAAATGTACATCATCTTCAGAAGGAGAAAAACAAAACTGCTCTAACTATTGTAACTGTAAAAATAGGTAGGAATAAAGTGAGGTTTTTGTCAGAAAGGTTGAAAGGCTACAGAGAGATCCCCTAGACCTTCAGAGAGGAAATCATCAACTATCTGATCGACTCCAACTGGAGAGCCATGAATTAGTACCCAACAGAGCTCAACACTGTTAAGTAGTTCAAGGCTAAAATTGTGAGCCAATCCATCATAGCCAACCCGGACCTACCTGTTTTCTACAGCAAATATCTGATGCACAAGGTCAACTTCAAGCACATCCCCCAAGGCATCATTCTCATCACCAACGTAACAAGCGCTAGAGGTAGATCCCCAATCGAGCATAGCTGGTCTCCTTTATGGCCACTGAAGGCACCTTCTGGGTTGGCCATTAGCTGTGCAATAAAAGGGCAGTTGGAGGTTATACTCTTAGTTCGCCTGGAGTCAATTTTGGGATTGAATAAACTTTAGCAGGTACCAACAGTCTATATCCTAATCTGACTATCAGAGCTGCCTCACCAGCTAGTGTCCTCACCATCAACCGCACAGAAATCCAGTCGATCCTCAAATAGCTCCAGAGGTCTTAATTTCCCTGCGACAAACCCATCGAACACTACCAAATGGCAAAAGACAAAGCCATTTTAAGCAGAAAGAAGTACATCTGTTCAGTCTGCTCGAAATAACCAGCTGGCTACCGAGAAGAGCATACCTTACTGAATTGTCCAAAATGTCACTTGGTCATATCTGAGGCCGAGAGGCTCTATATAGTCAACAGCGCTGAGGAGAGGAAGTACACAGGAAGATTACATCTCAAGCAGAAAAAAATCAGGGGACTGCACTTGTAGGCCTTTGAGGAGGAGAGAAAAAGCCAAAGATTGATGGAAATATAAAGATTCAGAAATATTGTGAAAAAGATCAGAGATCCTTATCACTAAAAGGAAAAGGCCTTCGAACATTGGTTCAAGTGGCAAGTCTATGGAAGCGAGCTAGAGTTTGTCACAGACTTCCACTCGCATAAACAGATCAGGGACCATATTTTTGACGATTTCGCCAGGACAGAAAGCATCAGAACTCCCTATGAGCCTGGAAGTCCCAGACATAGCCCCTGGATGAGTCCAAAACGAGGAGTTGATTCCATCTATCATAGCTCTGTGCCTCTAAGGGCACTTCCTCTCAGAGCAGTTAATTCAAACGCCTCTCGCGAATATGTTCTCTGATAATAATGATAAGTGTATTCACATCAACAGTTAAACACCTTTACTGCATTCTTGAATGCGACTTCAGCTAGTTCCTCCTCTGGCACCTACAATATCTGACTGACGACTTGCAACACTTCTAGAGTTTTGCAAGGCTCATTCCTTCCTTTCAGAAGGTAGTCAGGGGTCCTTTTATTTTTGGTGGGAAACTTGTTCTTGATGTACTTGGAGGCAGCATGCGAGGCCCTAATTTCGCAATATGGAGCGTCTGTTTCCAGCATTATTCTGTCCAAAGGGACTAACTTAAGAGTGCCGATATTTTCCTGTGTCTTTAGGCTGCACCCGTTGATGCCGATGTACAGATCCAGCTCAACTATTTGCTTGATCTCTTCAGGGGTGCCTGTAAAAGAGTGAACAACTCCTGTGGTGAATCTGCTCCTGTTCTTCTTTACAATGTCGTAAAAATCGTTTCCAGTGTTGCGGTTGTGCAAGTACATTGGCAGTTTGAACTTCTCTGCTAGCTCAAAGTGGTAGGGAAAGACCTCCAGTTGCTGTTCTTTTGGGGAGTAGTGGAACCTGTCGTAGTCCAGACCACATTAGCCTATGGCCACAAGCTTGTCTTTTATCCTAACCGCCTCCTTTTACAATTCTTCGAAGTAATGCTTGACAGATGGATATTTCTGCTGGTTGAAAGGCTCATTTGCTCTGCAGGGATGAACTCCAATCGTACAGTAGGAGTTCTTATATCTCTGGCATAGATCGTATGAATGTTGGGCATCTTGCATGTTTCCTGCAGCTATCAGAAAATGTGAACATCCAACCTCATTTGCCCTCTTCACCACCTCGTCCCGATCCTCGTGGTGATGCTTATTATTCCCGAACTGCTAGTCAGTGAGGTTAGCGGCGATGTCGAAGAGAGGCAGAGTTTTGGTGAGTTGTTTAGTGAATGCCTGCATATAGTGATTATAGTTAATTATGGGAGAGAGTGTTCCTTTTAGAGTTTAGGGGCCAAGAGGTGTATGTCTGCAGTGAAGATATTGTGGCCGAGTGGTTAAGGCGATGGACTTGAAATCCATTGGGTTTTCCCGCGCAGGTTCGAATCCTGCCAATATCGTTTTTTATTCTTATACACCAACTCTACTCAACTATCACTATCTGACCTCACAGCCACGCATCTTCCTGAACAACTCGTCTATCGTCAACAAAGCCCACTTGCACTCAGGTTCACCAGCTAAATAGAAGGCCTGCAGCATTCCCTCTATCTCCAGCCTATCCTTGTAGTTCGCTATTATCTGAAATTTCAGCAGCTTCTCCATTGCCCTTTCCATTCTCTACTCGCTCAGCTGAGTCTAGTGAGTCTTTGGAATACTTTTATTGAACTTGCCCTTGACTGTAGAGTGGCTACCATTTCTTGAAAGGGGCCTTTCCTTGCTTTTGCTTTTGGATTGTTGACGATCTGGCTTGAAAAGATCGATGACGATGTTTCTGGTGCAAGGGTAAGGCACAGCACAGAAGGACTCAAAGGGCTTAATAGGAGACTTCTCTTCTGTCCTTTATGATGAATCACGGGTAGACTTTTTCTTGTCCTGATACACAGTGAACTCTATCTTCTTCTTTTACTTTCCTGAAGTTCGATCTTCAGGATTGTTGATGATAGATGCCAAATGGCTACTCTTCTTGTGGCGACAGCAACTGATAGCTATTTTTTGAAAGTTGGCCCTCTAATTAGTGCTGTTCTATTTGTTGGGAGTCGACTGTTTAGAGAACTGCCAGTGGACCTTCTGAGGTTGGTTTTTTTTGCTGACAGAGGTCGAGTAGGTCGACTTTTGCTTAGAAAGACTCTTCACAACATTTTCCTTGACTGGCAATGTTTTAAACCTTTCCTGATAGCTCTATTCATAAGACTGCTCAGCTTCAGTTTTATGATGTGCATTCTTGATCTTTATTTTTCTGACCCCTAGAACCCTATCTGCCTTGGGGCTATGTTTAGAGGCGGCATCATGAGTGTCTTGCTGAACAGATACCAACTGTTCTTCTGTTTGTATTTTGCTGAGCTTGAAGCTATCGACTTCAAAGTGATCGCGGATGGACAGGCAGGAGCTAAGGTCCATGGAAGCAGCTTATTGGCTTTACTAATATAAAAAATATCGAATATGGCATTAGTCTGAATAAATAATTCTATCCCCAGATTAATTAAAATTATTTCAATCCGACTTATAGTCATTCCATGCAAAACATCCGCATTGACGATCTCTCGGTCATCGAATAAAAAAAAATTGACGAGGACAGCATTCTCGAACTGGGAAAAACCAAAGTCAGAAACCACATTCACTGTCTTCACAGTAACGATCTTCACTACTCCTGCCCCATCTGCACTAGATTGCGAGCAGTCTGTCCCTTCAGCAAAGAACAAAGACAGCACAGCCAGCAGTTTCTGAACGTCAGGAATAGCACCTTTTTGTACTCCAAAAGCAACAATTCAACCATGATGGGCTAGAGAACAAAAACCTACAGCACCATGTAGAGTGGCAACAAAAGCAGAAATCAAACCCTCTTCGTCCAAAGTCAGCACGAGCCCTTCAGAAACATCCCTAAGATGGCCTCAAGTATGGCTGAAGAGAGAGTGAGATACGTGCAGACACCTCCCAGAACCTAGGAAATCATCTTCTACCCAGTCATCCACAACAAAGTGGTCCAGAGTCCCATGCGAGGAAATCCCTAGTCGACTCCCACCCGCAGAAATAAAAGTCATAGGTTCATTGACATCCAGGAAGACATGATCCTGACGCCTACGCAGTTCAAATCTCTGGTTGAATCATATCGTTCATGATAGCATACTTGCAATTTAAATTTTGGAGCTTGGAATTCTTTTATCATGAGAATCACTTTCCTGAACTGCCTTCTTCCTGCTTTGTTTTTTATGTATCGGCCGTGCTTTCTGAGTCAGTGACGAACTGGCCGTGCTTTTTGGCCATGTATACTCCCTGAGCTTTGTCCAGCTTATCCCTCATGTATTATATCTTCTTCTGCACTTCGTTTTCCATTTTGTCAGTCTGCTTCTCGAACTCCTTGAAATCTTCCTCAAGATCCTGAACCCTCAGAGGGTAGGGATACATATAGTGGTCCCTTGTAATGACTCCAAGAAAGACTCCAAGCAGGAAACCCACAGGTTTACCAAATCTCGGCAGTGCTGATTGCCTCATTTGTAATAACTATCAAAAAGTTGATACTATCACTCATCCATAACCTTTCTGAGCTGTTCCAGTAAGGTTTACTCTTCCTGGTTTACAGCCGATAACTCCTGCTCCATTTTTTTGTATTTCTCGACGCATTACTGCAGCTACTGATTTATGCGCTGTCGTTTTTGCTGTTTCATCGAGCTTATTTTTTATTTCTGGGCTGTGATTTCCTCGTTCTGACGTTTAAGCTTTCCTAGGGTCGCCAGTACTATGTCCTGTTCCATATAATAATATAACAACACTATCAGCACAGCTCCTCCAATAGATTCACCAAAGACTGACGGCTGTCTCGGGCTGACCCGACCAAGATCTCAATTCCTTGCTTCTTCAAGTCGAACCTTGTCCTCTCGTTTCTCAGGTAGTCCTCCTCTCCTTCTTCATTTTACTCGGTCAGGTTGCGTCTGGATACTTTGATGGTCTCGATCTCATCCTCTATTCTTTTAACAAGCTTCTCCTGGCCATGGAAAGTTTTCAGGTCATTTTTGTTCAAAAAGACAACGTAGTTGCATGGATCCTTCTGAAAATGCTTATTGACCAGAACTCTGTAAATGAATAGAGCAGCATCTCCCAGCTTTTTGCTGTCAGCACCGTCAACCACATGAACTAAAGTGTTGAACCTGGCGATCTCTCCTATGACCTCGTCTTTTGAGAGGTTATCGCCTATAAAATCACACAGTTTAAATTACTTGCGACCAACAGTGAATTGGCATGTGTTGTTGGCGATCGAAGGAACACTCTCGAAAGCTTTTCCACCTGATAGGCCGATGAAGAGCTGAGTCTTACCTGCTCCTCGCTCACCAACAATACCGATTTATCTTTTGTTGCTTTTAGGTTTTCTCTTGAAGATGATCAAGAGAGTGACAAGCAACACCATAGCTGCTATGATGTAGATGTAATAGTTGGAGCCTTCAGTAGATGCCGAAAGTTCGTTGGCGCCAGCTTGCTGTATATCTGAGCCTACAGCAGCGTTGATGGTTCCGTTCATGAAAATTATTATTATACCCACGTAGCTATTGCATCTCACAATTAACTAGTTTATCCTAAAAATACCAAATGACAGAGTAGCAACTGTTCATTCTGTATATGTCACAACAAGGATTATTATGGGCATCCCTTCGTTAAAGTAAAATTATAACCGGAACAAAAAAACATGAATAAAAATACCCGAATGCTCCCTCACCTCAATACTTGCTTTCTCCAAAAGAAAGCCTACTAAGTGCATCGAAAAAAGATCGATTATATCAGACATAGTCTCAAGGTCACCATCAATCGGCAAGACCATCAGCAGCACTCTCAGGATAAATTGGCTCACCAACACTCCAGCAACCGGATGAGTACTATAAAGGAAGAACAAAGCTTTAGAGGACCCAGAATGAGCCCATGGACCAAGAGAAGAATGCAGGAAGCTGATGCTGAGAACCAAAGAATGGTCAGAAAAATAGAATCCTGGTATGTTTAACTATATGCAGCTCTTCTAGCTTCAACCACCGAGCAATGAAAGACCACCTCGCTCGTAGCAAATAAATCATGAACAGGATCAGGAAGTACAAGGTGGACCCGAGCACCAACAAAACCGAGTTAAAAAGCGTCCACTCTCTAAATCTCCTCGAAAAGATAAAGAGCAGAACTGATCAATAGATGACCTCCAGAAGGGTGTCTCTTCAGCAGTCAAGATTTAACACCCAAAACAGTTCTCTTAGGAAACCTTCAAGAGACGCCAAATCCGTCAGCAGCTAAAACTCGTATAAATTTGTAAACAAAAAGAGCAGTTTCGATACGCTAATGAATAAGAGAAACAACCTGAAGATCAAAAAGCATTTTGGAAGAGAGGACTTCATCGGTAAGGCTCAAGTGAGGCTCAATGCTCTAAGGTACAATTCAACGGAGGAGAAGAAGAGGAAGATGACCGAACCCTCGACTGCTCAGCAGAAGTCTTCCTGCTTTGCGACTGAGATATGAATAATGATAGTTTTTGATATTTTGAGTGCTCGGAATTATAATTCTAATCATGATAAGGTAATACGACTACCTGTTCAAAATAGTTATCGTGGGTAACAGTTCAGTCGGCAAAAGTTCCTTCCTCCGTAGATTCGCAGACGATCAGTTCCAGTAAAGCTACCTTGCCACCATCGGCGTCGACTTCCGATTCAAGTACCTCCATCCACAATCAGATCCCTTAACATCAACGGAAACTAAGTCAAACTGCAGATCTGGGACACTGCTGGACAAGAACGGTTCAGGACTATAACCAGTGCTTACTATAAGGGAGCACACGGCATCATTATGGTCTACGATGTTACATCAGAATCATCCTTCAGAGATATCACCTAGTTCTGGAGCGGAGAGGTACCAATCAGGTTATTAAGGTCTAAAAATACGGAGAAGAGAATGTTGTTATCACTGTGGCCGGCAATAAAAGCGATATCACTGAGGGGCGCTTCAACAACTAGCAGGTAGATTAATACTGCAAATCCAAAGGGTATGAGCATATCCTTGTGAGTGCCAAGACAGGCGATCAAGTCGAGGATATTTTCAAAAAATTATCATAGAGACTAACAAAAGTACACCCCAAGATCGAAAAAAGAGATGCTCCCCAAAGCTAGGTAGTGGCCAAAGTCATGCAAAAAAAGAATTAATTTAAGCTCAAGTCCGGAACTGCTCAGAAAGCTCCCGAAAAAAAGAAGTGCTGTTGATATGTTGTAAGTTATAGCTATAACAATCATTACTCTTTTTTTGATGGGTGTTTGTACTTCAGGTGACGCTCCAGGTGCTATTTGGTGTCGTACTTCTTGCCACAGCCCTCATGCTCGCATCGGTAACCTCTCTTCTCAGCTTTCTCGGCCTGCTTCTTCAGCCTCTATTATCTCTCCCCATGAAAGTCAAAAGCTGAGCCTTGCTTGATTTCTGTCTTTAGTCCGAAGGCAGTTGATAGTCTCGTATACTACCTTTACTTGGCTTCTGTCAGTACGTGAGTGTCTTTGCCACTTGTCTGCATCTCCCCTTTTTCCAATTTGTTTTTCAAAATTTATTCTGCCCTTTTGAGTTTTTCCTCAATAGCTTCAGGTTCAGCACCCTCTGCTTCCAATTTTGCCTTCAGTTTCATCTTCTGAATCATTATTTATCTTTTCCTTTCATGCTCTACGATTTCAGGGTTTGCTTTCTTTGGAGGTGCCATGTTGGCTTTCTATGTGAAGTCAGAAATACTCTTTTTTCTTCGAGCTCCTGCAAAAACTGCTCTTTGCTATGTGTTTTCTTTTGATAGAGACTGACATTGGATTGAATGTAGCCTGAAGTGCCTGACCCTCTGGCTGTTTGGAGACCGATCCCGTTGTACATACTCTTATATATTATAGACTATCACTCTAGCTACAGCAGAAGCTGAAACACTTGCTTGGTTTTAAGACCATGCTTGTCGATCTGTCCTTTCAACTCAGATAGTTTATCGTTGGAGAGTTGTCTTATTTTTTATAATTTTGCCTATAAATTTGCTATCTCTCTGCTTTTGATCTAATATTACTCATAAAATACTTCCTAGGAGGAACTTATCTATCTGAGAAGGGACTGTTTATATGCGTTAAGCTACTTGACGGTGCTTGTGTGGTTCTGATGGTTGATACTGTTTAGTTTATTGAGCTCTTTCTAAAGTAGCTTCATTTGATTGGTGATTTTTTGCTCCATCATTTTTGCCTCCTTGTCGTACATATCCTCCTCCTCTTCCAGCTTTGTCCTGAATAACACCTCCTATCGATCCAGCTCCTCCATGGCCTTTTCAACCTTGACCTCATAATCACTGACCCATCCTCCGATAACCTCACTCACCCTTTCCTCCTTTGCCACCCATATATCTTCAACAGAGTCCGATTACGAATATGCTTTCTCCGCCCTTCTTTTGAGCTTGTTCTAAATCCTTTTCAGTTTTTTTTCAGTGCTGTCAAGTTCCTTACTGCACAGATGCTGCAGTTCGATCAACTGTTGTTTGGCATCTTCGAGCCTTTAATCCTTGGGTTTTTTTTGCTTGATGTGGGTGAGTTTATTGGTGAGTTCTTGTATTCGATTGGAGAATTCAAAAGACATTAAGATTACTGTAAAGTTATATATTAACGATGCCGAGAAAGAAAGGAGAAGGGGAAATGATGCAGGAAGCTATTGATAAGGCCAGTGAACTGATTTCTCTGTTGCAGAGGGAAAACAAAGATCTCAAAAGGCGAGTTCAAGGATATGAGAAATAAATTGAGGAGCTGAAGCGATAAAAAAAGGATTGGCATTCCCAAGGATAATCCCTGCTCAAAAAATTGACTGAGGTAGAGGAAAAATACAGTGTGAGTGTCAAGTAGCTGGAAGATAGTAGGTAGGCTTTTGCTTCTCTTGAATAAAGTTTAAAAAAACGGATCACTGCCAACAAGGATCTTCATTAAAAAATGTCAGTCTTGACAGCAAAACTGAAATAAAAAACAAAGTAAAACAACGAGTAGAAAACAAAAAGTTTGTCTCTCCAAAACGAGAACGAATATCTCCTCAAGAAGCTGACTTAGAATGACTAAAAGTAAAATGTGATGACCCAGAAGATCCACAGCTGCCACAGCAACAGATAGCAACAGCTCAAGGAAGCTCTCAGGTTGAAGTAAGCCTTTGCCAGGAGATGCGAAGAGCTCAAGGCTGACAACGAAGTATTGATAATGGCTGCTGCTGAGTACAAGCAAAAGTCAATCGAGAGAAGTCCGTCAAATTAGGCTAGGCATCGAATAAAGCACTTCAAGAGATAGGAAATGATTCAGCCTCCTCCATAGGTAGTGCCTCCTCACATAATTGACACAATCATCACGAAGCTGCTCAAAGATAAGCTAGGAGTCAATCCTGAGCCGACAATCTAAAAGCAATACTAGCAACTCTGCAGTTTCATAGATTATCGCCTGTCACACCTCAACACACTCTGGCAAGGAATTTTCTCCAAAATAGACAGTCAAGACTATCTTCAAATCCAAAACCTCAAAGATATGCATGTCGCCTGTCAGCGAGTCTTGCTGTATGTTGGAGATTTGATCGGTAAGGGGAAATGATTTACATATTTTATTGAATAAAAATCATTTCTTGATGACTGATATCTTGGGCATCGCAACCTTGGTGCTAATTAGAGTCTATAGACCGACAGAACTGAGAATGTTGTTGGTGTTGCGGGTGCCACCCACTTGGCCACTCTTGTTTAAGCTGTTCGTGCTTGGTTTGATGTCCTTCCTGGTACCATTTTGGCTCACCTTACCCGATTTCTGGATGGATCCACCATTGAGCTGGAATGAGTTGAGAACTTGATTCATGGCTTCTTCCTTCTTGTTCTTGACGTGCTCGACCTTGGTGGACTACACCTTTTTCTCCACTTTTTCTTCCTGATTGAAGTCAGCATTGATATTGTTGGTGGTCACCTTTGAGGACCAGTCATAGACATAATCAATCTCTATCTTGCTGGCCTTCCTAGCCTGAGCCAATAAATTTTTGAGATATTTGTAGTCAGGCTTTTCCTAAAATTTTAAACCTTTAGCATAATTGATAAAGGTGGCGAATTAGTTCGGAAATCCTTTGCAGAGGAACTCGGCAGGTGTCGATATTTTTTTCTCCATGATCATTTTGTACTTGGCCTTGGTGTCTTTGGCCTTCATGTTCTGCCAGGGTAGAATGCCTCTCAGCAAGTACATCAGCACATAGCCAATTGACTCGATATCATCTCTTCTCGATTGCTAAATGCCCATATGGGTATTTATACTGGCATATCTGGCTGTTCCCGTCAGCTCTTTTCCCTCCTTGTATGGAATGTGCTTATCTGCATCCAATAATTTGTACTCTCTTGAATGTATTTTTTAGACAGTCCGAAGTCCACGATGTAACAAATATGGGCATTCTTGCCAACTCCCATCAAAAAATTGTCAGGCTTTATGTCCCGATGAAGGACATGCTTCTCATGAATTGCTTCGATTCTCTCCACCATCTGTTAGCCTATCTGCAGCACAGTTTTTATTGATAGACGCTTGCCGTTGTCGTTGAATAGGTCCTACAAGCTGGAACCCAGCAAATCCATCAGCATAACGTTGTACTGACCTTCTGTTGTGAAGGCATGGATCTGATTAGAAAGGGGTGTACCTTGGGGATGCCGGTAACCTGCCCGAAAGAAGAGAGGTACTTGTACATTTTGGCCTAGTAGTAGAGCTGTGGAAATTTGGAGGTGACCTCTTCGAGTTTGGCAGCCAGACGTTCGTTGCGATTCGATCTATTTTCAGCAAGGTAAATCTCCCCAAAGGCCCCAGTGCCCAACTTTTTGATCAGTTTGAAATTTTTGCAAACGATGAGTTCTACCTTGAGGGAGGCATACCTTGCGATTTACTCATTCTGAAGTTGCTTAGTAGTTATTTGTTTAAATTAATAAAGCAGTCATCACTCTTTTCGATAAGCCAGCAAAAACTCCCCTAACTCTCTCAGAGGGTTATCAGACTTCCTCTTTGACACCATCACCATACCCTCCTCTAAAACTGCATGCAAGGTGGAAAGGTACTAATGCAGAGGCTGCTTGGGTTGATAACGATGCTTGATGGCTGCTAGGTCAGCATTGATCTTGTCGGCTAGTGATTTAGGGATGGTCTTTCGCTGCTTGACTATCAGCTCATGATCGTAGAATTACAAATATATTTTTCCTATGTCGCTCTATTTCTCGTCAAGAATAGTCAGTTCGTAGGTCCTGTTGGCTACTTTAGAAATTTACAGAAAAGCACGGCCCATCTACTCCAGTTTGTCCTCCTTTATACATATCTTTGCCTCCAACTCTTATTTCTATGAGTTGACCTGCATCGTGAAGGCCTGGTTCCACTTGAGATGCTTCTGCTCCACAAAAAGAGGAGTTGTCTAAAATTCCTGCTTCCCGACTGTCAACTTGATGAAGGTCCCTTTCCTGATTGGATTAAGAGTGACAGCCTCAACGACTGTGGTCTTGATGGTTCTCTTGGGAGCGTTGCTGTAATCTTTGAATTTTGCCTCCTTGTTCTTGTCCTAAAAAATATGGATGGCGGCCGTTCCTCTTTTTTTGCTCATGTATGATATATCACAGTTGATTTCTTTGTTGATGTCGTCTTTGTCCTTGACGTAGATAAGGCAGACCCCCATAAATTTGTTGGCTCCATTCATTTCGCACCAAAATTCACATATTATACGCTCCATCTCTGATTCTGGAAACTTGAATGACTCGTTGAAGACAAACTCATTATCTGTTGTGAAGACTGGTTCTTTTTCTGTTTGGTAATTGAGCTATCCGTACTTGAGGACAATAAAAGGAGGTGCACTCATATCTTTAGGCCCAACATCGTCGAACGCCATCGACTTGACCTGAATGTCGAGAGCAGGCACTTGCACTACTTTTTATATTTTGATCAAGGACACGTCAATGAATGCGATACTCTCTTTGTCCTTGTTAAAAACTTATAGTCTTTCGTTGGGCATATCAGGTTTGCTGAACTTTATAGAGCCTGAGCCTATAAACTTGTAGGCGTAGAAGACTGACAAGATGAGTTCGGGTTCCTGATTATGCCTATCAAGGATGGAGTCACAGTTGTACCTTTGCTTGTCTGATGGGATGAAGTACGGGCTAATTTTTTTCTAGTTCCTTCCTATTTTTATTCTGAAGGTAGGGATATCTTCAAAGGTGCTGGCCTTCAGACACACTCTATATAGTTATGCTTTGCTCATTATAACAATTTGCACCCCAAATTGACAGGAATCATCAAATTACGGTCCCGGTCACACACAATTGTCTGAGCTGTTCTACTGGCTTGAAGTATAATAAAATCAAATATAGATCTATGAACCTACTAAAGGAAAGTATTGACCTTTGTATGTTAGACAACGAAACAGGAGAAGAGTGGATCGAGCTGTAGTAAATAGGGGAAAAAGGTCGGCATAAAGTAGAGGAAAGCTAAAAGATTACATAATAGTGCCCAAAATGGCAAACTAAATCCACTGACAATGAACGTCAGAAGGATACCCTTAAAAAATAAATCACCATGAGCACTCCCGAAGTAGATCAAGCTCCTCAGTAAAAAAGAAGAGATTTGGTGCTTCGTCACAAGAAAGCAAAACTACCGACCATGTACCCTCCTTACGACATAGGAAAGTCACCTGCACTCACTGCAGCGCCACTTAGTCCATCACGGCCACTCATTCCCACTTCCTCTGCAAGCAATGTGGAACCAAGCAGACTTGTGAGTCTGTATATGGTGTGGTAATATGCAAGTAGTGCTTCAAGAAGGTGCTTTTCATGAGGGGCTTGGGCAAGCAAGTCCGCTGCACTAACTGCAGTCAGGTGAATGCTATTGAGACAAGTGAAGTTGTTTTTGAGGAGGGGATGGAGGTGTGATTGTGGATAGGTTATATTTGAATATCTTTTGATGGATGGCCTGGCATATTTATGAGTAGTTCTAGTGGATTCTGGATTAGTAATAATAACTTGCTTCAACACAACTATGTAAATATGCCATCGACTCAGGTTGCATCCTCTGATCAAATGGGCTCAGCGCAAGGACCGTGTCTTCCTGGAAGTCCCCCTCATGGACATCACCGATGAAAAAATTGAACTCACCAGCACCCACCTCAAGTTCCAGGGAACCAGTGGAGACAAAAAGTATGCCTTCGAACTCGAACTCTTCGAAACCGTCGACACAGAAGAATCCAAATGGACCAAGACCGGCTTCCACCTTATGTTCGTCCTTCAGAAGAAAAATCCCGAGTCTGCCTTCTGGCCAAGGATGACCAAAGCCAACGTCAAAAATCAATACATCCAAGTTGACTGGTCCAAATGGGTCGATGAAGACGAGGAAGAAGAAGACCCCAACAAGGGACTTGGAGGTTTCGATCCTTCTCAAATGCAAGGCTTCCCCGGTATGGGAGGCATGGGTGGTATGCCAGGAATGGGAGGAATGCCCGGAGGTATGCCAGGCATGGGAGGTTTTGGCGACGAGGACGATGAAGAAGGCAACCTGGACGATCTGGAGAAGGAAGAGGAGCTTGAAGGCGGTAAGAAGGAAGAGGAGACAGCAAAATGATGTGTTCATTATCATGGATATCAATGAAAGGCTAGCTAATCTTTCTGAGTCTTTAATCGTGTTTTTTTTTTGTCTGGAAACTGGTTGGCCAGTTCGTTGAGTTTGTCAGCTATTCTTTTCATTTTGATGCTTGAAAAATTATTGGACTATTTTTTATATGTAAAGGTGGTCTTTGACAGCTCAGCCGTCAACTTCACCTGACTATTGTTCTACTTGTCCTTCTTCCACTTAGGCTTGCTACATAACGTCTTCCCCGACTCTGTCAACAACTTTTATATGCTTTATTCGCCCTGAGTCTTGCATTTTTTCTTCTTGTTGTTCTTCCTCTCATCTTCCATCAGTTTGTCTATGGCGCCTGTTAAGTCAAAGCCTGGAGCAGCGTTTTTTATGTGCTGCTCGTTCATGAGGGAGTCGAATCTTTTGTGCTTTTTTCCAACTTGAGAACCTTTTTCTCTCTCGACCTTGGCTCTATTAGACACCTAACCCTTGAGCTCATTCTGAATCTTCCCTATTTCTCCTCTAATCTCTCTTCTCATCCTTTCCATCCAAGGGTGTGCCAAAACTTTCTGCAGAGGAGGTCTCTGTTACGACTCAAACTGCAAAATTTCCACGATCAAGCTTTTGAGATCTTTGCTAAAATTGGTGCCAAGTTAGTAGTACCCTAACCTTACTTTCTCTTTCATCTCATCTAGGCTTTTGGCAGGGAAAGGTGCATACCCATGGAGCAGCTAATACAGAAGAATTCCCAGGGCCCAGTTATCGATGGTGTAGTTGTAGTCCTGCTAAAAGACCATCTCGGGGGCCATGTACTCATAGGTTCCACAAAAAGTTTTCCTCTTCATCTGGATGTTGTCAGTAGCCCAGCCCAAATCGCATATCTTGACGTTGCAGGAATTATCGAGCAGAATGTTTTCGGGCTGAATGGATAAGTGAGTACTTTAATATCTCTGTGCATGATGTCGTGGGAATGGAGGTATTTGATGGCTGAGAGGGTCTGGCTAAAAAATTTGAAGGTTTAGGCCTCACTGATGGTCCTGTGCTTGTTTTGGTATGTGAAGAGTGTCCCATTTTCGGCCAATTCCATGATCATATATACAACATTGTTTTCGATGATGGAGTCCCACAGCTTGATGATGTGCGGGTGGTCGACCGTAGAGTGCAGATTGATTTATCTCTCCAAAAGCAGCAACTCGTTCTAGCTTATGTTCTGGCTGATGTCCACCTGAATGAGAATGGGTTTACCACTTTGACGGCGTAGCACTTGTTGGTAGTGATGTGGAGGGCCAACCTGACTGTACCAAAGGAGCCCACCCCAATTTCCTTGATGAAGCTGAACTCATCGATAGAATTGAAGAGGCGATTGGTCTATATTCTGAGCTTCATGGAATGTAATTCGAAAACAGATAATATGCCAAATGCATTCCACTACAATACTGTTTCTTGCTTTATTCATTCATCCCGTCAAACACAGCACTCACACAGCCTTTAAACATACATAATCACTATATCCTAACTCACGCAGCAGCTGGTGCCAAAATCCTGACTTTGTCCTTATACGCCAGAATCAGACATAACTTGGCCTCGTTCTCATTGATGGTTTGCTTGATAGGAAGCCTTAACGGTTGATCGGGTAGCTCTGAATTGGTAAGTACGAGGGTGTTTGTCTGGAAATCAAGAAATACTTTGACTTTTTGACTGGCCCCGAAGAAAAACATCGACTCTTCTTATGATTCATCTTAATTGAAAGGTAGACTGCTCGTGCCATCAGAGCCTACATAAGCTAGAGCTTTTTCCTTCTCATCTTAGAAAATTTTTAAACCTTGACACAAATCCTTGATGTGAGCTTCTCTTGCCAGATAAATATTACACAAATTGTCTTAACCCAGCGACAGTATTTCTAAATTGACCTCTGGGTATTCCTTGTTAAATGTGTGCTCCAATCCAACGTATCCTTGATCAACATCTTCCATCATCTCAGCCTCGTTTTTGTCAGCATTCAGGCTCACATATTGGCTGAGTCATCAAAAAATTACCTTTTGAGTTCACTTGAAAATATGAATGTATGTGCCTTGGCCTCCTCAACTTACTTTACTATCTATGCACTGTTCTGCTCAGTGTCTATCTTCTGACAGACTTCCTGTAGTTTATTACGGTAATCGGTCATACTGCCACTCATGATGCTGCTTATCTTCAGAGGAAGTCCCTTATAGTGTTCGACCAGAGTAGACGCCTTGTCTGTCACCTTTGGCTTCCCATCTCGATATTTGATGAGCTCACAGTATTTGTCAAACTATCTCTGGAGGGTGAGGGAATCTGCTCCATTGAGAAGATCCTCCAGAAGGGTCGGCAGCTTTGTGGATAAGGTAGACTGTATGCAAAGATAGGTACCTGAATGAGTACGTTGTGCCTGAGAGCAAAATAGGTACTTTCCACTTTGACCTATAAATCTTTGTACAGGTCAGCTAACAAGCTTATCTGAGTCTTCAAAATGCTTAGCAATTCTTTCTTGGTTGCGTCTAACGTTCTCAGATAGGCTCCTAAGTTGTTAAGTTCTTCTGGGTCATTACTGCTTCCTACCATATCTCTGACTTGCCCTAAAAAGACCTTCACGGGAAGGACGTGACACTAGCCGTGGGACTACATTTTGCAGACTGGACAGATAAGTCCTCGATGGTCGCATTTCTCATCAACACAAACCAGATTGAGCAGTTCACCAGTGTGCAGCTCTCCTCCTTGACACTTGGAGTACCTAAAATGGGATTTCTCTAGGGATTTGATCATTATATGAATTGAAACATATCACACCCAACACAGACAGCATCAACTCTGCTAAATGGGTTGGATAGACCTCAAGCAAAAAGAAAGGACTCAAAACTACCCTTTTGGGGGTCTGGAGATGGTGGATGTAGGATTGTTGATGGGAGGGAATGGAGATGTGTAGTGTTGTTGAGACCAGTATAGCACTGAGGGCATGGTTGGCCATGAGTGGAAGTTGAGGTTCTCGTTTATGTTCGATTCTGTGAATAGGGGACAGAATAGAGCCTGCCCTCTGGCAAATAGAATCACATAAATCACATATAATTATATCAGGCATTTTTTGACATGTGGAGATGGGGACTCAGAGTCATCCAACCGCTGTCCGTTCTCACAGCGGACAAGTCCAAAGTATTCTGGAACTTCAATAAAGTTAAATACACACTCATTCCTATTGCCTCGGCATCCATTTACTACTTCCTCCATCATCGAGATTTCCAATATATCGAACTCGATTAAGTCAACACCTCGTAGCTCTATGAGACAGCTACTCAAAATAAGATCGTCTAGACAGCAAAGTATGCTCTCAGATTCATCGAACTAGGACTCATTTTCACACCCAGTTTGCTATGCCTTCCTCTTTGTCTGTTCGACTCAACTCGAGGCTGGTGGATCAACATCTTCCTCAAAGCAATAAGCAGGGCAGGTATAGTATGGATCAAAGCTTTCCAAAACCTCAGCCATAGAAGGGATATCATCGGATAGCAGATGGCACAGTAGTTTGAAGTGTTGAGATAAAACTCTCCCCAGCACAGCTATAAATAAACCGAAGAAACAATCAAAAGAGTCTACGGGAAAACAGTCGGTGAACTGTTTGAGGAGTTCAACCCTATACCTATCGCTTCAGGCTCAGTAAGCCAAGTTTACTCTGCTAAATTGCAGGGAAAGAAGGTGGCAGTGAAGGTTAGACATCCTGGTGCTGGCAAAAACTTAGCCAGAGATATAGACCTCATGTTTAAGTTCAGCAACTTTTTGTCTTTCTTCTCCAGGCAGTTTGAAATTCCTATGACAAAGCACTCTATTAAGAGAATTCTTTCAGAGCAGGTCCTCTTCCTGAAGGAGAAGAGCAACCTCGACAAGTTCAACGCTGTAGTCAACGAAAAAAACATAAGTTTCCCGAAAGTACATCCTATCTCCACCAACGAAGTCCTCATTTAGGAGTTTATTGAAGGCAAAACAATCGGCTTCTACTAGAGCAACGAGCACAACATGAACAAAGTAATCGCCAACATCGGCGCAAAAGCCTTCTTTTCCATGCTGATGAAGTACAACCTTGTCCATGCTGACTGCCATGCTGGAAACATCCTTGTTCGAATCAAAGATGCCCCCAATGAATTAACCGCAAGGGCTGCAGAATGGTTCAACAAGTGGAAAAATTACGCCATTTCCCAAATCATCAAATATGGCTTCGATTCCCCATTTTTGCGTAAGTTGACTGATGACCATTTTGCATATGAGAACGATATTCAGAAGCTACTTGACAAATACCAGGAAAGAGTGGAGATAACACTCATCGATTTGGGCATGGCTGTCAGTTTAACAGAGGAAAAGAAGAAAAATCTTCAGCATTTCTTAGAAGAAGTCATCAAAGGGGATCCTTTGGAATGCGCCAAGTGGATCTACAGGATCTCCATGATTGACGGCAAACCTCTGGTTGAGAATGAGAACAAGAAGTACTTCGACGATCTGCTTGTCATGTTCAAAAAAGTTCACCTCACAGCCTTAGAATCCCTGCAAGGACTGACCGTTCTGCGAGAAATGCTTGACGTTGTGAGGCAGCATAACGTCAAGATAGATGGCGAGATCTCCATTCTGCTGACCAACATGCTGGTCCTTGAAGCCATCGCAAAAGACCTTGACCCCAACATCAACATTTTGCGCTGTGCCGTTCCTTTTCTCCAATATAAAAAGTGACGATGATACTGAACCAATCTTTATCTCATTGATGCATATAAATATCATTCGTAGAACTCTCCCATGCTTCCGATCATGAACTCGAAGCCAACCAGTATGCCCACAGCTTCAAAAATGACGAGCATCTCCTCGACTTCATTGTGAGGATTCATCTCTAGACTTTTGTAGCGACGGAACAAGTCCTTTCTCTGGGCCTACTCGCAAAAGTAAATAATGTTTTGGAGATAGTGGTCGATCTTCCTCATCAGGATTTATGACTGGCATATTTTGTTCAGGTAGCTGAAGGCTTCCATCTGGGTGCAATTAGAACACTGCTTTTCAAGCCTAGTAGCAACTGAAATAAAGGATCTTGCTTCTGGAGTACTCAGCCTCTTCAAACTCGAATGCAGTCCCAGTTTGGTCATTCTGGCAAAAGTCAGACAGCTTTCTGTCAAGTTGAACTTCTCAGCAGCCAAAGAGCACAACTTATCTAGCTCATCAGGCTTTTTAATTATTTCATAACACCTGGCCAGTACCTCGAAAGTTCCGATCTGATCTTCCTCAGGAGCAGCTGTGCTATCAAAAATGCCCAAAGCTTCCAAAGAATTGTTAACAGCTTCGGGAATCTTGCCAAAATTCAGGTATAAGACTGCTAATTTGAGTAAAATGACTCCGTGCTCAGGAATGTGGGTTTGGTTATGAGCTTGAAGTACGTCTTTGGTTCGAGAGTATTCCTTGAGAGCTTACTATTTTTTCCCCATTTTGAAGTAAATATTGCCCAGCTGATAGTGCTTGTCGGCCACAGGCAAGGCAGAGGGTCCAGCTACTTTCATCACATTTTTGAGGGACATTCTGGCCAATTGGATCGAGTGTTCGTACTGACCGTTCTGAACATAGAACATGGAGAAAAAATCATAAAATTCAGTGATAGCAGGGTTGTATTATCCCTGCCAGAAGGCATTTTCCAGCTCCTTCATCTCGTATATCTTGACTGCCTCCTCAAAGTATCGCTTTTTGACGCACCACTTGATAGCCAACAAACTGCACTTGGTCGAATAATAGGTATGTGGCTCCAGCAGTACCATGTTATAAATGCCCAAATGTTGAAACTCATCGTGCTCGCTGTATGGGACAAAATTGCATAGATAGGTCAGGATCTGCTCCTAGAGGCACTAAAGATAATTGGGAATCGGGTCATGCTTGAGATTAAGAGAGGAGACCAGGGCTTTGAAATTTTAAGGGGTGGGAGGGCTGCCGAGAGTCTAGTGGATGTCTTGGACGAGTGGGGACAAGGAAGAAAGGTCATATCTGCGTACCTTGACTCTGAAGCTGAGCATCAGGTCTCTCGGAATGTTGTTAGCCTTGACAAAGAAATCAACCTCATACTTGTTAAAACTCGAATGCCTAAAGTTGCAGTTAAGTCCGATCCTCTCAATAACAGAGCTGAGCAGATACCCAGCCATCAAATCTTCCTTGCTGACACTGACTCGATACTTGACCTTGCACTGCTCAACAATCACCTTCCACATTTGCTATCCCTCAGTGCTGTACCCAAACAACATATCAAGAAGAACATGGGTGCTGTCCATCAGTCTGTGGTTAAGCTCCTAAAGGGTACATCTAGCATAATCTGTTGAAAAAGATTCATAGAGAGAATGGATCTCACTGCGGAATATGGCTATGAAAGTAATAGAGACTAGTTGAGTCAAAAGGAGACGCTTGAGGAAGGGAGAGGTGGTCGATTGAATCATTTGAGGGAGATATGCCAATGAAAGGCCTTACTCGTGAAATAGCCTCAGTAGGTCGGACTCATTTACTACGTATGTCTCCATTGATTCAAGTCGACCGAGAAGTTCGGGAAGAACCTGAGCAACTAACATATCGTTGGCCTAGTGGACATCGTTGACGTCCTCAAACATTTTTTAGCTGGTCAGTAGAAATTCCTTCCTGAAAAAATGACCACCTTTGCTCCCAACAGGTATCTCTGGAATCAGCTCATTCATATTATCGAGTAACACATATTTTCCATTGGGATGGGCGTAGCTGTTAAAAGCTCCAAAGATGAACCTCAAATGCATTTGCTCCTAAATCACAGAAAACTGCTGTTGATATCGTTGAGGAGTGACTTCACTGAAAGCCTCAGGAATTTCAGCTTTGCACAGAGCTATGATGCCCTTGTACTCAAAATAGGCGCACAGGGGTACTTTGATAAACCCTTCGTTGGCGGTAACTGATAGAATCAAATTGTAGTTGTAAAACTCCCTCTTAAGAAGTTCATAGGTATTCTGTTCGAAAAGAAGAGGAGCATTGGGAACGATGGTCGGGGTGCTGCTGCTGTTCGAAGTGTCAAATTTATGCAGAGTCAGTAGAATTCCCTCATGGTGATAGACGTAGTAAGGCGATCGAGCTTCAATAGGCAGGTAATCCTTTCTGTTTGTATCCAGAGGCAGTTCATTAACAATGTCCCTGACCACATTGAAACAGCTGTGAACAAACTCTTCGTAAATTTATAGCTTATTGCTTGTTTCTGCAAATATCTAATTCCAACGTTTGCGAGCCAGACCTCGTCTTGAACTTTGTTGGGATCTACTGCTTTTGATGTTGCTACCTCTGCTCATAAAATTGTTGACTCTTGGAATCCTCTCAGCTGGCTTCATATCATAGGAGGGTGTGCTTGACTCTTCGATAATCACGTTGGGAATGTTCCTGTACTTGTCCTCAATTGTTATGTTAGGTCTTGAGGACTGCTGGGATACTTTTGATGGATAACGAGGAAGGTCTTGAGGGCGAGAGACTGATATTTCTGGTTAATGATGGGAGTCCTCTTGGTATCTTTTATACTAACTACCTGACTCATAGTTGTTTCTTTAATGAGGAAGGGGGCTGATGCTTCTGGAGTTGTGGACTGGCTCACTGACCAGATAAGAATTACTCAATTGCTTCTTGCTTTCTGCTCTAACCTCATGAACATTTCCAATATCTTCAAATCTCGTATGACTTTTCTATCTTCTGGGATACGGATCAACCTAAGCTTCCTCGTAATAGGGCTTCTTGCTGTAATCAACAATATCCTCCACCTGTCTCTGATACTTCTCTTATACTGTCTATTACTCCTTTACTTCCGGTAGCTTCTTGTGGGACATTTCGTTGGTTGTGTTGAATTTCTCAGGTTGATTTTTTCTGAGGTATTTTAACTCAGTGACGTGGTCATAGAAGGGCATGTTGGCGATTCTTGATGAATTTTGATTGCTGTTGCTGAGAGTATCATCGAGGTTGTTTATTATCGAGCTGCTGAGAGGAACAGGCTGAAGTTGCTCATGGGGGTTCAGGAATTGATTGTTGTTTAAGTATTGATTCTGTGGATCTGCCTGCTTTGCCTCCAGGTACTAGTTGAGCACCTTGTGGCTTTATAGTTTTTTCTTGGACTCTGGCTGAGATGGCTCCTCCTCGATCACCTGCATTGGAGGCTCCTCCTTTACTTCAGGCTCTGGTTGGGGGATCTAGTCTTGGAGAAGGGCATTGTTGATGAGTTCGACCCACTGATGCATCAGTTTAGGAGTTTTCATTTCCATCACCCATTGTTCAACATCTCCTCGATTTCCTTTGGTATAGTATACTTAAAATGTGGCTACTTTACCATGCAACGGCTGGCATCTGAACTCCTTGACTTCTCCATTTTTGACCTGCTCTCTGCTAACCTTTGCCTTATACTTCAGCTTGCTCACCTCTTCTTCCTTGTAGAAAGGTATCATGTACTCAGGTATTTTGCTTAAATAGCCAAGCTCCTTGCTTTGTGTGTTGAGGACTATGAGCCTGTCGTTGCTGAAGAAGCCCGATTTGGATTACTTAGTAGAGAGGTTGTAATGAATGGAGTGATTGGGAGATAACGGGAGGGTCTGGAGTGTTGATTTCAGATGTCTCAGTTGGAGATCAGTCGGTTCCTTGGCCCTTGGCGGCTGTGTTTGAGTTGTTCTTATTTACTATGGATGATTCATTCTTATTATAAGCGAGCATAACGATAACCCAATACAGTGGACATTTTATAACAACCAATAATGTCCCCGTAATTGGTCAATCCACATTTTCATGCTTCTTTAGGGTTTCTGGAGCTTTTTTACTTTAAGCTACAAATTCTGGCAGCTTATTCTACATTATTTTGACTTTTGATTCATATTTTCCAAGCTTCCGAAGCCGCATTTCCAAATAATATGAGAACAAATGAATGTAATCAATGTTATATTGAGTTGATCAGAACCTATGGATGATTATTACATTAATTTTTCCTGCTATTCCTATGCTTACCACTATTTTTAGGATCGGTCCCCTCGTACTCCTGTAGTTCGGACTCACCTGCGCCACGGTGGTCGTATGGCTCTTCTTCCACCTGCCAACCTGCACCCACTACACCTTAGCCTACCTTACGCTGGTCACCTTCCTCATCGAAATGATCGCCTCCCTCAGACTCATGAAATCCCACACTCCCGTCAGGCGAGACCATCTCTACTTGAGGGTGACCGAGCCCAAGGCTCGCTACTTAATCCGGACAATATGGGACAACATTAACATTCTTTTGGTGATAATGCTTTTTTACTACTCCCTTATATACGATGGCCTCACCCTTTATGATGCAACCTCAACAATTCAGGCCCCTCCTTCAGATAGCCCCTGCTAGTATACTTTGCTAGCCCTCTGCATATTTTCTGAACTATCAAAAAACTTGGATCATTCAGTTGAAGACGGAATGGTCATGTGGCTTCTCTACGCAGCCTCAGCGTTCCTCACCTCGCTACTATGCATCAGCTTCAGCAAGGAATACTACCAATACTGTGCCAGCATCAAAGCCAACAGAAAACTTGTGAGGGAACTAGGGTCAATCAATCAGACCTTATTGGACTGCCAGGTATACCTGATCAAAGGAGACAATGTTGTCAACTAAACTGTCAGGGAAGAGGTGGGCGTCTGTTCAATCTGCTTGCACGAACTGATTAATGAAAGCTCTGCCAAGGAGGAGAAGGTGATCCGGCTAAGATGTGACCATTTGTTCCACAAAGAATGCATCGATCGATGGCTACTCATCAAAGACCACTGCCCTTACCGATGCTACTTGTGACCCCTGATTCTTTACTGTTGCTTTTGTGTGATCTTTCCTTATAAGTAGCATGCTGTATAGCATATAATGGGAGTCAGCAGCCAATCAACCTGCTCCAACGTCACCCGATAATAGTACCTTTCCATTCAAGCAAAACCATACCAACAGAGCCGTCTCTACCAGAGTGAAGTACCTTACTCCCGAGGCGACAACCTGATAATAATGACCTACCAGCTCAACATCAACCGCTAGGAATATGGCGCCTACTTCCAGAAGTATTAATAAGAATGAGGTTAGGTTAAACATGATGTCGAAGTACATCAGCAAGGGGAACATCCAACTGCCCCTGCTCTGCATGACTGATAACAAGTAAGAATGTACCTGCGGGTAAGAACCCATTTCTATTGTCAAAGTAACAAGATAGGTCGAAGCAGATCTACTATGAAAACTATACTGTTGAACTGGCCCACTAATTCAGAACCAGAAAACGACTCAATGAGCAATTTAGAGAATAAGAACTGTGGTACATCATGTACGGATGCATCAACGCCGTCCGCCAATTCGAACCCTTCTCGGAACCAAGCGGAAACATATCAATCCAGTAAGTGGTGATGAACCGTAAAGGATAGCTCAAACTTAATGTAGCCTTGAGTAGTCCTTTTCAGAAGGAACGAATATCTATTTTAGACAACTATTTCGGTACAAGTATAGCTAGGTAGCCCCTGAGTAGTTGGATCTGATGAGGACAGCTTATCGTCAAGAAGGGCCCATCTCCCGAACAATGTATAAGGACAACCATATCAATCCTAACATTTGTCAAGTATTCTCGCTTGGAATTCTCCTGCTGATCCTTGCTACAAAGTGTAGCTCTTCGGCTTTCTATGTTCATCCTTGCTCATTTAACGAAAATGCTCTTTCACTGTAACTTGATAAATTACCCCAACTTGGATACTCTCGGTTGATGTGCAATCTCATCAGGATCATGCTGTCTCCCTACCATAACAGACCTCTTGCTAGCCAAATCAGACAGACCTTCAAATAGTTTTAATTTGAGATCATTCATCTCCAGCCCTTCAGCTACAGTCTTCATGGCAGCTAGCAGCCTTCCATGTGACCTATGACCTTTCCTTCTGATATTTTTCATCCTTTTATGATGCTGCTGAAGAGATCAGCTTCTATTACTGTATATTTGTTTCAGAGAGAGAGGGATGACTCAGTATTGTGCTTTTATTGGAGTTTATATTTGATTTATCTGATTGGACAGGCATATGTCAAACTACTCGCGTATCCTCAACGAGTTCGTCCAAAAGGTTGGCTGCAACGAAACAGACCGTTTCAACGAATATGGTATCAACAAAGCCCTCGACAAACTCGCCTACGCTAACGCCAACCAGGGAGAGTTCAATCGAGACGTTGCCATGGAAGTATTCGAACAGACCCCTAAAAACCACGATGGAACAGTAACCCTTCGCGACTACATCAACACTATCCTCAGAGCCAACTAAATTTTATACCGTCAAATCAGCGAAGCCGAGAGACAGATACAGTACAGCCAAAGTCCCCAGGAAAAAGAAGAATTAAGGGGTAACCTCGACCAATTCACTGATGACCTCATGCTGATCAACAAAACCTTCAACCTGCCTGGCAACGTTCAAAACTACGGATCATCCAATCTATCGAACTCGTATGGACAGGGCAATAGCCGAAGATCTTCAGGAGGTGATAAAGTCATGAGCAGAGGACCAGCAGGTGACGAAAACAGACAAATATCCAGAGTCAGCGGCAATTAAAGCGGCATTTTTGCAACCTAGCCTTCAGATAGAGAAGAGTCAACTTCTCTGAAGATCGCCCTGCTCATACTAATCGTGGCGACTCTTTTTGAGCTGATTCTGATGTTTGTGAAGGACCCCTTCATCAGCAGTCTGGCATACCTCGCTGTCTTTGGTATATATCTCCTAAACTACTTTGACAGATACTATGTCCGAGTCTGTATGTACTTGCTGTTGACTTCTGTTGTTCTGGATATTATTTGGCTGATCGTCTTGCCAGGAGTAAACATCTTTAAATTCAGCCTTACCTCAACAATCAACCTAGCTACAGATCCAACCTTCAGCCTGGCTTCCTCGGGTTCGCATACATCATGACCATCATTCTTATGGTCGCAAAGGTACCTTCCCTTCGACTCAGGCCATCATAATGATCATTCTCTACAGATACAGAAACAACGACGAAGCCACCCGCAAATCAGTAAAGCTCTTTAGCCTTCGCTTCGACCTCGACGGTCGACCTGTCAACAGCCCTGTTTACAACCTCATGAACAAGACCAGCTCTAGCGCTGCTGCTGGTAGTCTCTACTGACCGTGATAACCTGTGCCCATATTATGGATACAACCTGTATAAAATCATGAGGCCAGCTGTTTGCATAAGTACTGGATCTTCTCTACATTTCTGTAGTGCTAGCTCCTGAATTTTTATAGGTAGCGGATGCGCTCGAGGACATGAGTGTAGTCCTCGGTTTAGTCACACAGCTCGCCCACCAAAGCATCGTATTGAGCCTTTTTGTCCTTCTCTAGCTCAACTTCCTTCTTTAGGGCTATCTATTGTCTTAATGTGTCGATCTGGTGCTCCAGATTCATGATTGTTTCAGACAATGTATCGTTCTAATGGTGGGAGGCCTTGAGCTGCCTTTCCAGCTGGTAGTTTTGCTCCTTGGCCGCAACCAAATACTAGGAGTACTCCTTGACTTTCTCCTCGATTCCTGTCATCTTGATGGTGCTGCTGTTGAGCTCAGTAAGTGCCTTTTCCAGCATACTGCTTGTCTGGTCATGCTCTTCTTTCACCCTAATCAGTTCCTGAGTCAGTGATTATATTTTTTGCTTGCTGAGCTCAAACATGTTGCTGAGAGAGGACTTTGTTTCAAGCAGCTACCAGGTGTCACAGTTGGAGTGCTTTATTTTCCAGACCAACTCCTCCCCTTTCTACTCGTCTCCCGCCAGAATTTAGAAAGCCCATTTCCATTTCTGTTTCAGCTGTTCAACTTAGTCCCTAAGCTGGACATTAATTTGTTAGAGACAATATTAACTTTTCTCTAGCTTTCGGATGATGCTGTCTTTCTCCTCAAGTGCATTTATTTTCCTTCTGATGTCCAGCTCTCTCTCCTCAATTTTTTCCCTCCACTTCAGATCCAAATCTTTGATTTCAGACTCTGACTATTTCCTGACTCTTTCAAACTCATATTAACTCTCCCTGTACCTCCTCAACTCTTATTTGAGCTGACTGTTCTCCTCGCTTAGTATTTTAACCTGAGCAGAGGCTTTCTGCTTTATGGTTTGCAAATTTTCCAGAACTATCTGAAGCTCACCGTATGAGACAGTTTGTTGGTTGGGCTGATGACAGCACTTGGAGTTAGAGAAGGGGGACTTTGAATTTTTGCGGTTGGTAGGAGTCTGGTTATTATTGGTTTTGACTGAGCTGACGTTGATAAGGTTAACTGAAGTTTTCCGGTGAGACATTAGTATATTTATTATTATCTTTTCTAACGTCGCATCAAAAATATTTTAGACGCAGACAAAATAACCTATCCTTTTTGTACTTAAAACTCCATGAAACGTTATTGGTTTGAGGTTACATTAAGAGTTCATGGCAGAAAAATTTCATGGAAGAATTGGTTTATATAATTTCTATTATCGATGAGCGACTAAAGTTAAATAGTGGACCTCAGTGATCTTTCCAACGTTGATATTCTCGAGTCCATTGAAAAAATGTGCGAAGAGTCTTAGTTCTCCAAATTCACCATCGTCCTCAAAAGAAAACCACGACTTCAAGGGGACCTGCTCAATACATCATTAGGACCTCGTAAGAAAAACACCAAATACTCTGTCAAAAGCCACTCCAAATGCCGGACCTCAGAGTATAGCTTCAAAATCAATGGCCCCTTTTCAGACAGGAATGAAACATAGACCGAACCTGATGATAACTATCATCTTGGTCTGAGACTATACCAAAGAGGATAGTACGAGTAGGCTCTGGAATTGTTGATCGAGGAGGAGGCTGTCCTTGCCGACAGTCTAAAGGATGGTGCCAACATGGTCAAGGAATATCACGATATTTGCTTTAACATCGGAAATTGCTACTACCGTATGAAAAACTACGAAAAGGCTATAGAGTTTTTCGGGAAGAAGTTTCCAGGCGAGGAGGACAAGCAGAAAGGGCAGAAATACAACAATTTAGGAAGTTGCTATGCTCACCTGGATCAGGAAAGACTCAGCCTCAACTACTACACATAAGCCTTCAAGATCTATTCACAGTTCCCAGAGTTCGACTGCTCGAACTTGCTCAACAACCTGGGCACTCTTTACTCTCATGCTGGAGTTCTAGACACTGCCGAAAAGTACTTCATCCAATCAATCGAATAGAGAACTGTCAAATCCCCAAACAGCAGTTTCTTGATGTACTGCTCATACATGCAACTAGGAAACTGCCAAATGAAGGCAAACAAACTCAAGGAGTCCATCGAGAGTTACAAAAGTGCACAGCGACTGACAGAAAGAGGCTACGGAGACGAGAGTGATGTCTTGACACAGCTAGCCAGTATTTATGAAATGTGTGAGAAATGGAACGACGCTCTGAATTGCTATGAAAAACTGAGCTTCACTTCCTGCCGAAAAGGTTTCCTCTATGAGAAAGCTGCCTTTTTGCATCGAAATATGGGTCATTTCTAGGATTACGACAGATTCATCAAGCAGGCCTTCTAGGAGTACACAAAATAAAGAAACGAGCGTAAACTAAGCGAGTTACGACCTGTGATGTTCAAGTTGTAAAAAAAATGATGACATTTCAACTGCCTCTATAAAATTCATCTCTTATGATTTAAATTAATGCGAAGAAAATGATGTCATAATTATATTGCAGATATGGACCGTTTAGCCTCCCTCAACCAGACCCTCGTCTCCAAGTATCAATAACACTATACAGGAACAACAACAGAGTCGCCCTCATCACCGGATCTCTTAGCGGAATCGGATTAGGAATTGCTCACTCCCTGGCTGCCAAAGGATACAACGTCATTCTCAATGGATTTGCCTCAGAAGAGTAGATCAGAAAGACAACCAAATAATTTCAAACCAAATACCCTAACACTGAGCCAGTCTACATCTTTGCTGACCTGACCAAGAGAGAAGACTGCAAAAAAATCGTGGATGAAACTCTGAAGAAATTCGGAAGAATTGATGTTCTGATCAATAATGCTGGTATGCAGCATATCGACGAGGCCGTCAATTTCCCCGATGCCAAGTGGGAACAAGTCATCGCCCTCAACCTCAGCGCAGCCTTCTACCTCAGCAAGTACACCCTTCCATCCATGCAGAAGGCTGGATGGGGAAGAATCATCAATGTAGCTTCAGTCCACGGACTTGTCGCTTCAGTCAACAAATCTGCCTATGTGGCTGCCAAGCATGGAATAGTTGGACTTTCCAAGGCCCTCGCCCTTGAAAATGCCAAGAAAGGAATCACCGTTAATGCTGTCTGTCCCGGGTGGGTTTTAACTCCTCTCATCGAAAAGCAAATCAATATCATCTCCGAGAAAGAAAAGATATCCTTTGACGATGCTGCCAAGAGACTCGTTTCCGAAAAACAGCCTTCAGGCGATTTCAGTAAGCCTGAGGACATCGGAGAAATGTGCGTCTTTTTGGTAAGTGATAACGCCAGGCAAGTCAATGGTGCTGCTTGGGCTATCGACGGAGGATGGACCGCCCAATGATCACATCTTAAATACACATAAAAGTTGTACTCATATCAAATTAATAACTCCTGAGCCATTTTCTTCAGCTCAGCGAACTGGATCTGCTTCTTGGCGATCTTTTCATTTACGTCTTCGTTGCTCCTCTTGATCTCCACAATTTCACTCCTCTTCATCAGCTTCGGAGACTTCTCCTCAGCTTATAGGTTGGCTTTAGGGCTGTCGCCTCCCAACAAGAAGCTGAACTCTTTTTTTATCTGCTTCTTGAGATTCGACCTTTGCTCTGGAGTGCGGGATCTTCTGTAGCCCTACTCGTGTTACTGACTCTTTTATATATTTTGTCTTGCAGACGGGTTTGATTTTCTTGATTCTTAGTCAACTGGATTGATTCGAATGCCAATTTAAAGCTCATTCTCCATGAATGGCAAGCTTTGCTTCGGCATCTTCTTTCCAACCTACTGCCTAACTGGATTTTTTGGGTAGAAGTCAGTAGTTTTTGTGCGTAGTTATCCTTTGAAGGGCCTGCTCTGTATATTTCTTTCGTATTTGCTGAAGGACTGCTATTGGACAGTATCTAAGGGAGTTTGGAGAGTTTGAGGATAGAACTCACTTTTTTGAGTCTGAATAGGATTGTAATATTTATGAAGACTAGAATTGGGCTGATTTCTTCGAGAAAAAGTATATACTTTCTCTGATTTTCTCTAAAATACCCTAGGTGCATAATTTCCAGGACTGGAGACTTTTCTTTCTTTTTTTTCAAGAATGACGTTGATAGATGGCGACTCAATCAGGCTGGAGAGATTAGTGTTTTATGATTTCATGGTATCTTGTCTGGATAGGAAATCACCTGAGTTGCAATATTTTTCAGGAGGTGAGTTTGACTTTATGTTAGTATTGACCCTTTTCTTTTGCTGAATGAAGATTGGTATGAAGTGTGGCTTTTCTTTGCCTTTCTGATTGCTCCCACTAAGATCTTCCTTTACTCCAGTCTCAAAAGGTTTGTGACTGGAGTGCAAAGGATCATTGCCCTACTTTTCTTCCTCCGCATTGCTGCAGGGGTTGCCCAGCGATCCCTTCTTTCCCAGTTTGTGGACATGGCTGTGATTGTGGACAACCGTGTTTATGTAGTTGCTGACATTGTTGTTGATGATCGTGATGTCGTAGGGCTTACTATCCTGTTTCTGACCTTTGTTTGGAGTCTTGCTGTTCTTGCTTGATGTATTGTTAGAATTGCCAAATGTTGTCTCATGATTTGTTGTTTCTCTTCTGTTGGGCATTCCAAAAGTAGTTGTCGGCTCGTATGGCTGCCAGCTGTTGTTCTTAAGGCCTTTCTGAGATGGGAAATTATCTTCGTTTTTAGAAAATCGGTTGTTTTAAAATTTTTCCAGGTTAGTTGGTCGACCTTCGAAAGTGTTGCGATGATTAGGTTCATTTTTAGATATACTTCGATGAATGGTGGCAAAGTGCAGGTTAGTGACTGACTTATGATTGGCGCAGTCCTCCTTTACTTTTAGTTTTTTGATGTCAGAATTTGTCTCGTAAATGGACTTCTTATTTCCAGAAGATTCTTCAATAGTGCGGCCTTGATAAGTGACAACATAGGGTTCAGCAGCTTTGGGAGCGTAACTCAGGTGTGAGCCTGGCTTGTGATCTTCCTAGGGTTTTTTCATCGGATTTTTAAAGAGTTATTTATGGTTTATATTTTTCACCTCTCCCTTTTCGCCAAAGACATTCCGGTACTGGGTAAAATTGGGTGCCTTTTAAATAAAATCAACCTTTTTCCCCTGGACATCTCCGCTTTCTTGAATTTTGTGACTATAGTTGTTGAACCCTTGGGGAAAGTCCTTCTTAGTTTTACTGATTTTCTACAGTGCATCTTTGAGAGTGTTGCAGCCAAAGAGAAGGCCAGCCAGCTACTTATTCTTTTTGGCTAAAATAGACCCCAAATTGGCCACTGTCTGCTCTTAACTCATGTACTTGGAGTCAGGGTGGTTGTTGACCGGATTCTAGCTGATCCACACCTTCACTTCCCCATTCTCGTTTTCACATATCATGCCCTCCGATATCTTGATAGGCCCGTGAACTGAGACTAATTTTTTGAGGGCGTGGAGAGCAGGGATCATTTTTTCCTTGTTCCAGTATTTGAGAGGTAGCATTTTGTCAGTGTAGAGGTGCATTTCCCTGAATTCTCTTTAGTCATGAGACATCCTTGGATCGGGGACTGTGGGATGGAAGTACAACAGTCTGCATATTTGAGGCTGATGATTGCTCATTCTCGATGCGAAATGCGCTATTTCTCTAGGAAGATCTTTGATGAGTATTTTGATGATATGTCTCTGCACCTGTTCCTGGGTGATCTTATGAATGAGAACGTTATGCTCGTGGCCTTGGGGCAGCCAGTTCTGAGTCAATTTACTATTCGGCTCGATGCTCTCGGGAATGTTCTGACCCATCAATATAATAATACAAACCCCATTAACTTCTATTAACCCTCTCTCCCTCTCATAAAAACAGCATATACCTTTCTACCCATAACTGACACCACTCCAAACTAATTTAATATGAACTCCAAATATTAATTTAAACAAAATAACTGATCAGTAGTTGCGCTGATTTCTCCATCTAGGGGGAGTGGGAGGTCTTCTACGTAACTGCTCCTCGTCTTCGATCCAGTTGTTGGCGTTAGCATTGGATGGGTAGATCATTTTGGGAATAATTTAGTAGTTGGTCTTCACTATCAGGATGGCTCCTGCGTTCTTGTGCTTTCGACAGTAGTCAGTTGCAGAAAAGACAGTAATTAGCTGACCCTTGGCGAATCTCTAAAAACCGTCCATCACACACTCATGGGCCCTAACTATCATATTAAGGTTGTTCTTCTTGAGGAAGGTCTCCACTCGGTCAGGCCCGAATTTCACAATATTTCCTGTCTCTGATGGGTCTCGCAAATGATTAGCATATATTCCTAATTCGTTGTCAGTATCAGTAGGGTCAGACCACAAGATGTCCAGAACTATCTGAGATTCGTCATCCTGAACCTCATGCATCACCTCCAAAGGTCGCTTGATGTTCTCGATGTCTTAAAGGGTATTGAGTGATGCTCCGATGCCTCCGTGAAGACAAAGGATTTTGTCTTCCACCAGAGCAGCAAGAGGAAGCCAGTCAAAAAGTCTGTTGATTCTGGTGAAGACTGATCGCTCGTCTTCAGGTTCTTCTTCTAGCTTTTCGGCGCATTAGTCCCTAAAGCCGAAGTTGATGTTGATTTGACTGTCCTCATGGTTGCCTCTGATGAGATGGATCTGCTAAGGATATACGCATTTGAGTGCCAACAAAAGGCAAATAGTCTCGATGGAGTGATTTCCTCTATCAACAAAGTCGCCGAGGAAAATATAATCGAAATTTTCAATATCTTTCTTCTTGCCATTTTCATGAGGAGTGCCGTAGAGAGCGAAGAAACTCATCAGATCTGTGAATTGACCATGAATGTCTCCGAATATTTTCAGAGGTGGCTTCGCTTGAAGAATCATTGGTTGACTGACAATGATCTCCTCAGCAACATTGCAAAGAGCTATAATTTCCTCTGATCTAAAAGTAATTTTAATGGCTTCAGCGTTGATGTAGTCATTGGGTCTCATAAGCATGTCCAGGAATTTGTATGCTATGTCGAGTTTACTATTAAGAGGTTTGCTCTTAAGCCCACCGCATATTTTATTCTTTTCATTGCCGATAACAGGAGCACCTAATTTGACTCTTTGTCGCTTCTAGGAAAGAGGCTTGGATTCTTCTCTAGAACGCATAGATTCTGATGACATTCCACCTCTGATATTGGGAGTGGTGGGTGTGTTAGGAGTTCTGACAGCAGGCGATTACCCCGCCCTGTCTCTCACTGAGTTCACTGAGTTCACTGAGTTGCTGCTTCCAGTTGACAAATTGTCAGATTCAATGCTTCTCAGTTTGGTCGAT
>Ga0100378_1000793_pt1 | contig 34504 bp, 37 predicted proteins | sample CryGeymeta201502_FD_81535 | JGI IMG/M metagenome (GOLD analysis project Ga0100378, IMG submission 81535) | Groundwater microbial communities from Crystal Geyser aquifers in Utah, USA - Crystal Geyser metaG 2015-02 | ecosystem: Environmental > Aquatic > Deep subsurface > Groundwater | place: USA... | reverse complement strand
TTCCTATTCTGAAATTTACAATTGATTTAACTCAAGATGCTCAGGTTTTTTATTCTCTGCTGGCTCATATAATGGCTTCTTTTACGATAATATGTTATTGACTGGCGCCTTTTCGATTTGACTGCGAATTTTGATGTACAATCTCAATGAATCCATTTCAGTGAGTCTCACCATTGACTGTTTTTCTTCTAAATCTTTCTCATTGTTCTTTTTGATATCATACAGCACCCGAACTATCCCTAGCAGCACATAATTCTCCTTCTCTTCTAGTTTATTATGGCAATGAAGCAAAAAATGAAACGCTTTTGAAAGTTCCTGAATCGACAGTTTTTCAAACACATGTTAGCACTACTAAAGAAGAAATATTTCGAGTTTTCTGACAGCTTCAGTCAAAACGCTTCTAATGATAATGTTGTATTTTGCCTGATCAACAGATAAAGCAATTTGCATACTTTATCCTCCCATGTTGACGATGATCTCTTTCATTAGGTTGTCTACTCCATACCCCCGGTTGACAAATGCTCGGGCTACAAGCTTCTTTAGGTAAAATCTGTACTTATGAGTGGCGCTGATGAAAGTTTTGGTTTAATCCCAGGGACTCATTTCACGAACGACTCCTACATCCTCTCTGCTTAAGCAAATTATCTATTTTTTAAATTTTTCAAGCTAAATATTTCTCTGGTAGGCCTTGTTAAGCTCATTCTCTTCAGCCTGCTTCACCTTTTTTCCAGACTTCTTTTTCAGTTGCAGGAGAGGCCTTGGGTTGGTTTTAAAGGCCAAATAAGTTTCAATAGATTGCTTGGGACCAATTTGCTCCCCTGTGAAATCTTTTTTGATCATGTTTCATGATTATAATCGATTGACTCTCTGAGTAGAGTACAAAGTGTATTTTTAAAAGTTGGGTAATCAGTCATCACAATTAATTTTAAACTATTCCAAACTAAACCCATCCAGCATGTTACTTTCTTCAAATACAAATTAGGTGTCTCCTTTTTATATCGATGTGTCATCTTCTTCATATATGTCGTCTTCCTAATCCTTCTAGTCATTGTTCTTATCGTATTCACCGCTTTCCTTGGCTTTGATAAAAGCATTGATCATCGTCACCAATTTTGCTAAATGTTGAGGATCCACACTTTCCTTTTTATGAATTGCAAGCAATCCGAGCCTGCACTCATGCCCCTCAACCAGGCGAGTTACATACCTGATCCTTACTTCATGCATTTTCGTCAATTTTGGGATACGAGTGTGTGGATACTCAGAGATAAGCTGAGCTAAATGCTTGAGATCAACTCTGAGAATTTTGTAGAACTGTGATCGAAGAGACTTAACAGTCAATGCTTTTTCGTGCTCTGGATAATTTTCCATAAAGAAATATTTGATTTTGATGAAATTGGCATTTTTTTTGTAAGCCTCAATAAGCTCTAGTTAAAACTTGTCATTCCATATTTTTTGAAGGAAGAAGATCGGATTGTTTGCTGTGTTTTTGAATATATGTGGCCTCAATTGCTACTTTCGCTAATTGTAAACAGGATTTGCGTATTTCCTGGTCAATTTTGACTTGAGCAACTCTTGAATCGCGTGATAAAGATCGATAGCTTCGACCGCTTCAATCGTAACCGGAGATAAATGATAGGTGATTGCGACAAATTTCACCATAGTTTAAGTATGCGGTGCTTTCATATGTGATCGATAGTTAAGCAATAGGGAAAATAGTGTTCTCAGATCCTAATGGTTGATCGGTTTTATTTTGATGTGGCACTAGCTGGTAAGAAATTGTTCAATCCTGCGATAAGTGTCAGTTGCGACGCTATAAGCTATGATCTTATACCTGCTTCTGTTTATAGATTCGTATATGGAACCCTTTGCAAATTACCTGAAGACTTGCCAACTATACTGATTTTCAATCAAACATCGAGCCACAACTTGCTTATGCTCGTATTTGGTAGCTTCCTATTAACTGCGAAATATTTTTTGGTTGGCTTCAGACAGAGGGTCAAAATGAAACACTTCTCTTCCTTCCACCATTCCTAATCTTTGGATGTTATTGTCACAAATGCGAACAGATACTCTATTTGGCCGATCATGCCTTTTGATAGGAATTGACAATCTATTGATTTACTGTGAGGTTCTTTTCCTGCCTTCTGAGTCCCTTTTGACAACCACGTCATATAGAAGATTTATGACTGATTTGATATTTTTGCTAGGGATGGCTTATTTGAGTGCTACCAGGCTTTATTTTGTATCACGGTAGGAAATATGTGTCCTCCTGGTGGGTCTTTTCTTGCTGATCGCCTATTTTAGCTGACTATCGTAGGAGTGAAGATGCTTGGCCATCTGTCCTAGCGGATCCTTAGACCTATCTTTCCTACTCTACTCCTATATCTTCTCTGTAAAATTTTAACTCATTACCTGTCTCAAACCAATCCTTACATGTATTTATGACAATGTTCGTTTTGATATGATATTCAAAATAAATCAATTTGATAGTCAGTTCATGATAAGATAAATAGATGTTTGAGATGGCGATTGTTAGTGCTATGATCACGTATACCAATTCCAGTACATGTAGGCAAAGCCGAACCAGAAGCTCATGTAGCCCCAAATTTCATAGAAACCTCTGTGAGTGCTGTGGTGGTATTTTATCAACTCACGATGAGTTCCATTGCAAAAAGGAGCGTTGGCACTGTTTTTGCAGTTGCATAGTTTGTAATATCCGCTCTCGCTCACATTGAAATTCACGGGTCGGCATCTGGTCAACATGGCATTGCATGATCCGTCGCAACTTGGGTTGGTTAGACTCAAACCACAAGCACACCAACTGTAAACCTTGCCAGCCTGGAGGTAGGAGTTGTAAGGGAACCAACCTATGTGAGTGAGGAGGTACCGGTGATGAGAGGAGTGCTGGGAGGACGATACTTTCCTTCGCGGTAGGGGATGCTTTCAGGGATAGGTATTGTTTTGTAGGCGGGGAAGTCGGTGACATCATCGGGAGATGGATCTCTGGTGGTGGTGGGCGGTGTGAGGATTTTAGGAGGAGGTATGAGAGGATCTCTGAGGTGAGCCTCTCCTTCTACAAGGACAGAGTTGATGCGCTTGTAGTTGGCAGCTTTCCTTAGGATTGAGGCCATAATTGATAAAATATTATGGATAGACGATCCAAATAAAACAAATACACATTCTTCAACATGCTGCTCTTGATTTAACCGAATAACAGTTATTGGCTTTTTTGTGATCTTCATCCCTATTCTATTAACCATTGGATTCAATAATATTATGAGCAAGTCTTACTCAAACCCTCAGACTCCCACCAAGATGTTCGAGGGATTATAGACTTAGATTAAAACTGAGAATCACCAGACCTCTCTCAAAAATATCAATTATCAAACACCAACCATGTACAGCACTTAGAGATAATAAAGAATTGCCGAGCAGCAACAGCTCATCAGAGATCTCATAGGCATCTTAAATATCAAAGGAATGGGTACTATATTTAACAAAAAGCTAAAAGGAAATTGCAAAATCAATCCAGAAGATTCAAGCAAGAAAATGTAGCATGAGTAAAAGTAGGATGATTAATTTGATAGCAAACTAAGACAAATAATCGATCAGTCAAGAAATTATGAAGAAATGCTCGTTCTTCTGTAGGAAATCGTTCGCAGCCAAACGACCAATGACTCAAAACAACAGCAATAATCACTGTATGAAAGATAAAACTACTAAAGAATGGAAAAAGCAATTCAAAACATATTTATAACCAAGCATAAAATGACCATTCCCATCCACAGAACCCTGGAGGTATCTCTAAACAGAACTGAAGTCAGAATAGCAGATGTTGACGATGAATAAAATGTATGCTACATCGACAGCTAGCATACCCTGCATGTCATCATGGCAGAGGATGGCGCTCACTACAATCACCAATTCAAAAGAAAGCAACATTTTGTCAGCTTGCAATGGGTTGATAAAAGCAGGATCATTTTGAAGACAACAAAAAATCATATTTTTGTCTATTAAATCCCAGAAATGAAGTTTTTGCTCACTCTCAAACCTGAATTTTAGGTGCTTCTACTAGATTATCAAATTTTCAAAGAAGACATATATATTTATGGATATACTGCTCATGTTGTCAATATCATAAAAATTTCAGGAAAACACACAGACAAATAATATTGCCTTGAGAATCCATAAAATGCTCGTTTTTTGACAGTGCTTCAGGGAAAGTAAGAAGGATTGAAGAGAGAAGAAAGCGTGTAAAGGATATAAAAAGAGCACTACTATGGAATCGATCGAAGTTAGCAGAATATCATCAGATTCGATACTTTTGTCAGTAAAAGTGGACTGTTTTGGAGGTGTCCAAGTTAGCTTAAAATATCTAAATTTACTATTTCTAAATGTGGATAAAACCTCATCTTGATACTTACACATAGAACCTTTCAGGAGATGAGGGCTGAAAAGGAGGAGCATATCCCTTTTGAGTATTTCTTATACAGAATCAATGACAAAGGTTGGCTACTGGAAAAATCGAGACACGTATTTAATTTTCAGGAATTTCCGTTTGGTTTTTTATCAAGCGAAAACAAGAATAACTACCTCAACAAAGCTCTAGCTATTAGCTTACCAATGGAGCCTTGGTGGCTGAGATGCTTCAGCTGGCAGAATCAACTCTACTTCATTAGTCTGAAAACAGGTAAAGTTATCTATCGAATTGCTGTCGACGAATAAACAATGAGTTTACAGGCTGTAGGATCATCCAACAGTGTAGTCTTAAACAGTCACAAAAATTTAATCCTCCTGGTACATTGTAAAGTTATTCAGAGCACCCGATAAATTGAAAAGAAGGTGATACAGATAGAAAGGCCCCCATAAATCAGCACCAGAGAAAGCATCCTCTAGCGATTCTAACGAATGCAAGGCATCCCTTAGAATCTGCTGATTTTGTTAAGATCTATTCGAACGAATGATCTCTAAAGTTTAGAGCTGTCCTGATCTCATACTTGCTGTTTTATCACGAGTTATATTTATTAATAAATGTGGCAAGCATACCCCTACTACCACGGGAAACTCAAGCTTACCAAAGACCTAAAAACTGCTAATGCTCATCTCAGGGCATCCCTTATCGAACAGGAATAAATCAACAATATGAGCAATGTACTGACACAATTATGCAGATCTTCAACCAACGTAAAAAATACTATAAAATTGATGCTGAAGCCTACACAGCTCCCACATTTACCTAGGAACCTGAAGAGCAAGAAGCAACAGCCCATCTGAGTTACAAAGATAAAGTCGATCTTTATCGTCGAAGGGTTCAGAACGAAAAATTAGAGAACAAGTACAAAAGTTTATTCAAAAAAACAGAAAAAAGAAGGCACAAGATGAGAAATCCAGTTCTATTCAAAATGTTGTAGCAATTTCAAGATGATTACAAACATGACTAAAACGTTAAAATCGCTGAAGATATAAAATAAAGCGAAAAGAATCTGTAAATGATCAGGATAAATTCAAACAGAAAAGCTTTATTCGGACAAAAATAAGATGAAAGCCCCAACATGAGTCGACCGAGATTCATTAGTCTGAAAAATAGTCTACCAGAAAAATAACCTCCTCCTTTGCCGAGGTGGATTGACTACATACAGGGAAGAACAACTAAGGTGGACAAAACTGTTCACACTATCAACATTGCCTACCTTGAGAATACCTTTGATTCATTGATTGGTAATAGTGGTAGGAGTAAAAAATACAGGAAAAATTCGACAAAGGATGTCCATTCTTCATTGAAGGAGAATCATGCTGGAATGGTACAGACCCCCAAGCAAATACAAGATAAGTAAAAAGATGACGTTAGTTTTGATTTCAATTGCAACATATGCTAGAAAGAATAAAAGGAGAAGAAAAAAAGCGATCATCGGGAGGATTCGACAACTAACAATTTCTTTAAAACAAACAGGAGAAAAACTGGTAGCAAAAATTCTAAATCAAAAAGACAGCATAGCAAGCCAGATGAAGAAGTATCCTCTGTTGCTGAGCGAACTTTCACTAAAAGCTAATTCTACTCCAAGGGATGTATAACAACAATGAGCAATTTTTATGACACCAAACATTCAAAAAGGGACGATTACAAAAAAATGGTTCATTATCTCAAAAATGATCGGCCACTGACTTCTGATATACGAAGAAGAAACTACAAAGTAGTGTCGACTGAAAACATTCAATAAATCCAAAAATACAGGGCCCAGTCCTAGCTGGAACGATTGACCCTTAAGCATGACAACCATGAATTTTATCTATAGCTGCTCCGTCTTCTCGACAACCATCACAATGACAATATCAGATTAAGCGGGTAGATACTCGATAGAACTCGAAACGTCCTCGAGTCGAACTATCTCATAAACCAAAGCCAAATGCAGTACATCACTGAACCCTGCCTCCGTCTACCACCAGATGCTGTATCAGAGGACATTCTGTATAGAATTAGAAAATTCGTTCAACATCATCCTTGATTTTTATATATAAACTTGACTTTTCAATAGTTTCAGTCATGTAATTTAAAGATGGAAAAAGAGCAGATCGGTAAAAAGACATCAAAATTTATTATCCCTGATATTTTATGGACTTGCTAGTGATGTTTTACTTCATCTTACAAAATTGTTTCTTTGGTCTAGTAGTACTTTAGATTTATCTATTATGTTAATATCCATTTGATATTTTTCCTGATCAATTTCAATGCATACAGAATCATAGCCTACCCAAAAGGTCTGGCACAACTACTACGAAGTTGAATAGACATCCAAAAGTGACCTCCTTCATAAATAAATCAGCTTCATCCCCGAGGATGAAACAAACATTCTGACATATCCCTACTCATGCATTGGTCTTTTGAAGTACACCAACACTTCTCGAGGAGTAAGTCTCAATGGAACTGCCTTCCTGATAGACAGTGACTTGATCCTTACCAATGCTGACAACATTTATAGCAAGCAGGACTAATGCTACTTCAAAGACTTTTACTTCTACCCTCCCACATTCAACAAAAATGAATCACCTATCAAAGTTAGAGAATACCGCATCTCAGAAGCTTATATTAAAACATAAAAACATGAACAGCTTGCTAGTGTGAGTTTGGCCTTGATGAAATTGGATAGACCTGTTTATCGAAGTTAATACTTGGAACTTAAGTATGGATGGGCTAATCAGGAAAGCATAATTTCTATCTATGGTTATCCCAAACCTTTAAGCGGACAGAGGTTGTTCGGAAGATAAGGTAGGATTACTAAAATCAAGGAAAGTGTGCTTGTTCATAGTATTCTGACTGAGCCGGGGCAAGCTGGTAGCCCCATTATGGTTCAAGATGGAAAGCGATGGTACGTCATTGGAATTCAATATGGATACTCCAATCACTATGGAGTTGGTCTTCTCTTTACTAAATAAATCGTCATGAAAATTTGCAAGTGGGAAAGATAAATGGTGGCAAGTCGACTGAAAATAAGCCCTTACTTGGAAGAAAGGTAGTCCACTCCTCTAGAGTATTATACATTCAGATTTCATACAAAAGGTGCCTAGCTTAATCCCAACCTAACAAACTGGCACCCACTAACTGTTAAATGGTAAGCAAACCCTGAAGACACTGATAAAGTCATCATTCAAGGCAATAAGATCTGTCGTAAGCAAATTTCCTTATTTGATAATCGGCATAAGCAGGCAACCACTGTGGGTCCTCTTTCCAAGGAAGGAAAGTACACTATTAAGGTTAAAATTATCAAATACGGAATTCAACAACCTTATGATACAATTTATTTTGGATTGATCACTCAGAAACACAAGAAAAAGGAGTACAGTGATGGCCGACACAAAGGGGCTATCGCATATTTGACCATGCCAGACAACATCTAAGGAAACGGCGATTTAGGTCGAGGAGCCATTCTAATGGACGGTTTTCAAGTGGCCTATGGTCAGGATCTATTTCTCAATCAAGGAGATGAGGTGAAGTTGGAGCTTAATATGGAAACTTCCGAGCTGACCTTCACAAACAAAAAGAAAAGCGTGACTGTCAAGGTATCTTCCCTCTACGCCAAGAAGCAACTTTTTTTATTCAGTTCTTTGTCATCTAACGACAGTTGCGTTTCATGGCATTCGACAGACGGATAAGTATGGGCCTGATCAAATCTCATATAAAATATTTAGCAATCATGCACATAGCAAACTTTTCTTTTTTCCTTCTTACAAAACAGGTTTTATTTTGATTGTGTAAAATAGATTGTCTAACTCATACTTAATCTCTTCGCACACTTTGTTGGTCTCGAGAGCATCAGGACTGTCACTTTAGAGGAGCATCTTTAGAGATAATATTTCGTAGTAAACTTTGTTCTGTCGATCTGTGATATTCTTCCTGGTTTGGATGCTTGAGTAAAACTGGAAATTCTTAGCTTTGTTTTACTTTTCGATAATTGGGAAAAAAGTGTGATCTCTCTTGCGACTTCTCTTCACTTCGTATTTTATCAAACCTTCCGCTTTACCTTTCTCAATTTTGCGGGTCAGTGAACCTACCATTGCACTTTTCACCAATTTTTCGAATTAAAAGTACTTGAGCAAGCACTGTTGTCTGTATAAAGTGGCCTATTTTCTGAATTACTTGTTCCTGTTTGAAATTTCTTCAAGAAGCTGGCTCACTTTTTCTTCCGAATAATAGCGAGTATACTATGTGAGAAATCTGTTGTTTTTAGCCTTGAGGCTATTTTTTTGGGTGATGACTTGCTTCAAGAGGTCATAATACTCAAAGTAGAGAGATAGAATAGGATAGCTTGAACGAGTGAGCTGATACCCATGACGCTCGTTAAGCTATGTTTGCAAGCCGTCAATCAACCCCTTGTCAAAAAGACTGGCTTAACCTTTTCGCTTAGATTAGCGAGCTCTATTCGAAAGTTTTTAACGAGAACTATCTAAAGATCTCAACTCCAGTAGTTTATTCCTTTAGATCATTTATTTAGAAAATAGAACATCCATTCATTGACAGTTATCCAATTTACTTACTGTCTTGGCAATAAACATAATTAATACAATATTTTTTTGCATATATCCTCTCTCTGTAGAATTATGAACTTTCGTAATAGTTTATTTTTCCCGTTCGATTTAGTTATGAAAATTCGTATCTGTCATCTGCAATATTTCTTCAAACATTGGAAGTCTGCCAGTGAAAATAACTACAGAGGCATCAATCTAAAGAAGAATTATTATAAAATGCTCTCAATACCTTCCAATGCCTCTCACAATGACATCAAAAAATCATACTTCATGCTGGCCAAAAAGCACCATCCTGATGTTAACCCCTAAGGACATGCTCAGTTCACATAAATTCAATAAGCCTACAATGTATTATCAAATCAAGAGTTCAGGGAATACTACAACAGCAATAGTGAGTTTGGGACTACATTCTCGAAGAATCAAAAATAAAAGACATATTAGCAGACTGATTACCGTCACCAGAAGTTCTATGAAGACATGAAAAAGAAAGGCTTTGAAGATTTTGATGAGCAGGCTTATTAAGAGTATAAGGATTCCCAATAAAGAAAAGAGAAAAAGGAATAACCTACTGAAGAGGAACAGGCCAACAAAAGAATATAAGATTAAATCAATCTTGTCAGAAAATTACTGTTTACTCGTAATCCAATTTGGCAAAGCGCCAATGCCTACATGAGTTATTAGCAGAGACAAGAAAGGTCAAGCCAGAAAGATAAAGAGATGGATTCGCTGTTTCCAAAAAGCAGAAAAGTCTTTCACAAAATAGAGGATTGGATCAGCAAATTTTGATTTGGGTAAAATTAGTAAGTGCGATTGAACATATACATTAATCTTCAAGTATAGCGCTCTACATATTGACAAAGGTACACATATACTCAACAGTCGCCCAGAAGCCGATTATCATTGTGAAAAATGATTTCTAGTAATTTGATAGTCTGGTGAATCTGAGGGTTGTTGGCAGTTTGTTGACGATTTTTTCTCTGAGGCCTTGAGATTTTTGCTTGAATATATTGTACTGTAGAAGGATGTAGTAAGAGTTCGGTGCTGGAATAAAGGAGTATTTTCTTGAAAATTGACGTTTAATATTTGGATCCATAAAGTTTAATTATTATCAAAAAGCCATGTAATTTGACCCGTGAATATGGCTACTGACTTTTTTGACTGGTCTTTTTTTGCTGGAAGGCTCAATTTATTATGCTATTCGGTGGAGTAGTCCTCCCATTCCTCGATCAATATCATTCTTCTCACATGTCGACTCGATAGTCTTACCGGCTGACTCTCTTTGTGGCCTTGAATACTCATTTCTTCTGTAGGTGCTGATACTATGAGACTTTCTCTCAGAATTCTTAATATCTGCTGTATTTCTTCCAAAAAACATACCTTTGAATCCTTTTAGATCTTTCTATGGAACCTTTTGTATATTTGTCGTTTTAATCTGCATTTTGATATCTTCTCTTTTCCTCAAATATGGCTTCTATCCTTTTCTTGAACTAGTTCTACTTGGATCAGAAATTCTTGAACTGTTAGACCTCTGAGATAGTTTAGATTGAGAAAGTCGTTATTTTATGCCTTTGTTTAATTCATAAAAGTGCTTGAGATCTTGACTTGAATACACACTTTTTTGTGAACTAATGCGACCATGAATCTGTTTATTCTCCCTGCTAATTTACCTCAATCTATTTTTCCTAACATTGAACTGTGAATTTAGGTAACTTTCTTTGCGGTTGTGCAAAAAATCATCATTCATGCCGAGAGTACCTCCAGTAGGATATTTTTTTGTTTGTATTGGCATGGATATTTTCCTACGGCCTTGGGTAGATGTTTTAGTTGAGTTGATATGTGGAGCTGTGCTGGGTAGAGCAGTGTTATTGAGTGTGTGCTTATGGTTAAAGAAAGGAAGAGTATCCTTTCTGACGTGAGGCTTAGTATTAGCCATATTTTTGCCAAGTTCGATAAAGACTGAGTTAGCTTTTTGCCGTCCTTTCATAAAGGTTCGTTTGTTAAATATATTATTGATCTATCCATCACATTATTACTCTTTTAATTCAAAAAATGTCATAGAACGAAACAGCTCAAACTGTCCAAAAGATCAAAGACATGTATGAAGCGCTGCTGGTCAAGTATCGAGAAGAAGCCGAACAGATTGAAAATATAGATGAGCTTTATACAAAGTTCAGAAACCTTAAACTCTATGAAGCATAATTTGATCGCCACGAATAACTGAAAAAATAAATGGGTTTTTGGAATAACCCAAACAACCATCAGAAAAGTCAAAGAGAGCTCTAGCTAGAAAGGGAGTTGCACAAGACACTGGAGTACAATGCACAGCTCAAAGCCCAGCTAGCTAATGAATATCAGTGATTGGATAGTCTTATAATAGTCATAATAATGAGCGAGGTAAAACAACAATCCAAAAAGAAGCATATTAAGAAACAACCAAAGCAACAGGTTCAGTAAACTCCTTCTGAGCATAAAAAACCATCTCAAGAAGCAGCTAGAGACAGCAAAAGCACGACTAACAACACAACTATTGTAGGTAAACCATGGAGCGAGATCCAAGTGGAATTAAGACAAGAGATTGTGACTTCTCTTATGAGGAACAACTATAGTAGCATGTTTCCTGTGCAATAAGCAGCAATTCCGCTCCTACTGAAGAACTATGATCTAGCTGTTGAAGCCCAAACAGGCAGTGGAAAAACTCTATCTTTTTTAGTGCCTCTTCTCCAAAAATATTTAGCATTAAGTTAACCTTTCAAATCTGCTGAGAACGAAGAAAATCCCAATGATATGAAAATTAAATACCTCCTTATTTCTCCCACCAGATAACTTTGTCAACAATCCTACAATGTTCTTTTGAAGCTTTTGAACAAATTACCTGATCAGGAAAGAAGCAAACAGGCTCAAAAATATTGTTATTGCGCTACTGGAGGTAGTGAACTGGAGGTCGATTCAGCTAAAATCAAGGAAGGAATTTGTGTCTTAGTGGGAACTGTTGGCAGAATCAGATAGTTGAGTCAGCAATTTGAGCCAGATTGGTTGAAAAAAGTAGACTATCTTTTCATTGATTAGGCTGATCGTGTCCTCAAAGAAAAAGGAATAGAATAAGTCATCAAAAGTATTCAAAAACTAAGAAGAACTGCCATGTTCTCGGCTACTTTACAAGGTATGCAACAGAAAAATTTCGATTTCTTTGGAATGAGAAACTTGGCAAAAATAACTCTCAAAGCTATTGATACTGCTTCGTCGAAGAATTAAAAATCGGTAGAAGGTGCAAAAGGTTACGTCGTTCCTAAAAGTTTGACTAATACATATCTTGTGATGAAAGATAGGGTAGAAAAAATGCATTTTTTGATAAACTTTATACAAGAGAAAATGAGCAGTTCCAAAATTATTGTCTTTTTGAGCACCTGTGCAAGTGTTGATTACTATACGAAAATGATGAATCTCTACTTTCAAGGAAAATAGGAAATTCACGGAATTCATGGAAAGCTCAAAACTCGAAAAAGACAGAAAATTATTTAAGCTTTTCTTTAAAAAGAGCATGGGGTTCTCTTTGCAACAGATGTTGTTTCTAGAGGTATCGACTTTGAGTATGTGCACTATATCTTACAAGCAGATCCCCCAGAAGATCCAGATAACTATATTCATAGAATTGGAAGAACAGCGAGAGTCAATCGGCCAGGGACAGTACATATTTAATTATTAAGGCTATCCTCTTGATCGAAGAGCACGAATAAGCTTTCATCAACTATCTTGAATAGAAAGGAGTTGGAGTTAAGCGAGTAGAAAAAGATCTTTTTACCTCCTGTCCAACCGGAATGACCATGATCTCTGCTCGACTCTATGAATTGATAGCGGCTGACAGAGATAATGTTTAAAAAGCAAAAAAAGCCTTTGTTTCATACATCAGAGCATACAAAGAGCATGACCTTCGGTATATCTTTGAGTTCAAGAATATAGATATTGGTCAAATTGCCAATTCCTTTTTCTTGTTCAGAATTCCTAGAATAAAATAAATTCTTGGGAAAAGAATTAATTCCTTCCAGCAGCATGAAATTGATATTGAGGCTATTCCTTGGCTCGATAAAAATCAGGCTCTTCAATTTAATGCAAAACAATAACACAGATAGTAGTAAAGAGAGTAAAGGGAGAAGCAAGCCAAGCCAGAAAAGAATATCAAGAATATCAAAAGTCAGAGGAAGAAAGTCAAACGCAGAAACCAGGAAATGTAGATGTCTGAGCTGAACAAACTTCACAAATAAATATTGAAAGACAAGAAAGGAAAAAATCGGCAAACTTAGTCTTTGTCAGATGAATCTGATGATGATACAGAACAAATTTAACTGAAGATAGCAGCCAGGAATAGATGATACATTCTGACAGTCTATTAAAATTAATGCTACTATAATAGCATGATTGATAGCACAAGTTTTGATAATATTAAACAATGAATACTGTCAAATCAAACCCGGATACTACCACCCAAAAGAAAAAGTTCACTGATTCTAAGCACGAATAGCTTAGCAAGAATCGGCTGCTTTATCTCACCCTGAAATTCTTGGTGAGGCACATTAGAGCTTAATATCAAATCAAGGAGTATGATGGCAATAAAGTCTTGAGAATGGCTTCTCAGACCCTCAAGGAAGAACCAGATACTAAAAATAAGCAAGAAGTCATGTCTATTTGGTCTGAAATTTAACTTTTTTCTTGGGACTTAGCAATATGTCCCAAGTACTGGGTCCTCATGTTCGAGAACTAGGAGTTTTTTTCTGAGAATGAAACTATCGATATGCATGTCTTCACAAGTAAAATATATCGCTTTGTTTTGACACAAATCGGGAAGCATACGACTTATGCTGAACTGTTTTGTGATCTCATAAGCTAGGAACTCTTTGAGTTTTATGAGGAAATCAGTGAACAGATCTGCGAGTGTTATCAGCATGGTCGAGAGATCATAATGGCTGAGACACGATTCATGGAGAAGAAAACAAAAAAATCAAAGATCCTCAATTTTTACTTTGTCTTCAAACTACTGAAGGAGACTTCTCTTTACTGTCAGTAAAAGATTCATGATCAGCTCTCTACAACGATATTCAAAAATGTTGAAGAAAGATACAGCCGAAGTTTTACAATGTACATCATTGAAAAGCACGAGGTTCTGAGCCTGATTTTTAATAGAGAAGGAATCACTTAAATGAGCGACAAATAACCCCTTGCTAATATCATGGAAAGGATAAAAAACGCCAAAGACCTTAAGTGGAGACAAGCTTTGAGAGAAGACGGATAGACAGCCATTATAGTGGAATTTCCAAATGAGAAGAAAAAGGATGCTCCACCTGAAAATTATATGATTAAAATGGACAAAGAAGGAAGAATGAAAGTCCTGAACTGCAATACCTTGAAGATGAGGTGGACAGTGACCGAATAATCTGGCAAAAAGTACTATTATTGTTATTTAGCAACGACATAATGAATTTAGTCAATGACAAGAGTGCTATGGCTAAACGACTGAGAAACAGTCCAACTGAGTTAAAAGTTGTCACTAACACTTTCTACTTCAGCACAATGGGAGGTGCAATGGGAAAATGTCTAGCTGATATTGATAAGTACGATACAGTAACTGACTTTGTTTTCGATATCTCAAAAAGATCAGTCATTAGCGGAACCTTTAATTATGTTGCCACAAAGGTGCCCCTCATCGGTATCCTATTCGTAACTGGAGGATATTCCCTTACTCTTTTTGGAATATTTAGCAATGATGCTGTGAATTACAGCAAAAAATTCCAGCAAGTAGGATATGTCACTTTTGATGTCGCATCAACCATTGGTACAGGTCTTTTAGGAGCAGCTGTTGGCCAGGCTCTGATTCCAGTACCTTTTCTGGGAGCATTCTTAGGAGCCTTTGTTGGAGGATTTGTTGGATAAATTGGTGGAAAAGCCATAATCAAGATACTATAATCGAAAAGATTCAAGTCCATCATTTAAAATTTGGAGAAAACTTTACAGCCCGCAGGCTTCTGGTAAGTCAACGAGTAAAGCCTCGCCAATATTTATCTTCACAAGAAAAATTTCTACAACAGCATCCCTGAAAAGCTCCAGAATAGAGTTGGCTGTGACAAAATATGGTATACGATGGTTGGATTCACCATCCTATCATTTCATGAATCAAAGAAAAGATCTGATTTCATGGTTGCAAAAACCAAGGAGCTGAAGTAGAGAAAATAGAAGAACAAATAGACAATAAGTTTCGAGGAAGCTAAAAAATAACTTCATTTTGAAGCATCCACTGATCTAGAGTGCATCATGAAGTGGTTCGAGACAAACAAAATCGATATCATAACCTGCTTCGACGAACTCGAAGAATTTGTGCTTAACATCTTCTCATTGATTGACTGATTTGATTATCCCATATTATTGCTAAAAGTAAATACATCATAGTCCTTCTTTTTACGATTTTCTCTCTTTTCTGCTTCGCACAGGAGTGTGTCCTGGATTTCTCTTTTCTCTAGACCCCTCTTTGTCTCTTGATGCTTCCTTCCCATAAAATGTTGGCTTTTTGAAAGCTTCCTTTTCTGAGTAAGTTCTATTGAATTTGTCTTTTTATTTCTTCGGGCCAGTCTTTCCTTTTTTCTTTTTGTCCAGAGGTGGCTTGATAATATTGATGTTGGGATTTATGTAATTGTTTATGGTTAATTTGTATACTTTTTTCTCCTCAGACCTATCTTCTTTTTGCACTATCTTATCCTACTCCTTTGTATCCAGTTTGTTATCGTCCATGTACATCTATTTCTTTAATTTCCCAGAATTTTTCAGTAACTTCAGAATTTCACCTTCTTAAACTTTTTTCTTAGCTTCGTGACTTAACTCTGGGTCTATCTTCTTTTTGGATTTTTTATACCCTTCACTTTTCTACTTTGGAACAAGCATCGCATGGGTTTTTGATTACCTTTTTATATTGGCTTCATATTCAAGCCTCTACCTTGATCTTTCATTTTTTTACTCTTTATCTCGTTCAGCCAAAATCCTCTTTTTCTCTTTCTTTTCTTCCTTATCTATTCTATCTTGCCACTGAACTCTTTTTTTCAGTTTCTCGACAGGAACCTCATTTTATTCCCCTTGAACATTTTTAGCAGGCGACATGTGTTTTCCTTCTTTTCTCAGGATCTGTTGTTTGGTATTGTTGTAAGTTCGACTGATGAGTTCTTCTTCAGAGTCGAGATAAGGACCAATCCATAAATGTGTGAGCTTACATTATCTTGAAAGTGTATACTACAAGCTCGTCAATTATTAAATGTTACGATCAGTTAGAACAATAGGGACTCCTTTGGACTGGAGATACTCAATGGTTTTTCTCAGTCTCCATTTAAATCTGTCCATGAGGTAAGCGATGGCTAGTGTCAAACTTCTATATCCATCCTGATTGCAATGAATGAGGCAACAAAGGCCATTGTCTTCTGCTTCTTCCACAACCTTTTTCAATTTTTTTAGTCGTTTAAGCTCTTAGTCAAAGATGTGAATATTTTTGTCATGTTTGATTTTGAATTTGACGTATCTGAGTCCATGTTCTTCAAACAAGTTAGGAACTTCAGATGCACAGTTGACGATAAAGGCAAACTTGTTGATGATGAGAAACTAAAGATCCTGAATAGAGTCATAGGTACGAACGCAACCATTTTATTTCCGAGATAGAGGCCATCTTTGATTTTGACACATTCAAACTACTTTTCCATGATAATAAGCAAAGAGTATAACCAGAAGAATTTATAAAACTATTCTTACCCAAGTTGCCTGCCAAATATTATCAGATATTTACGGAGTTCATATGACCTAAGAAAAATCATTCTATTACAAACTTAGTTTATAATATTTGATTGTTGTTTCTCTTTCAAAGAAATCCTCCATGCCTTTCGACAAAAAGTTTGTTTGAAGTGACTAAAAAAAATTAATTTTAACTGGAATCATGGAAATTTTTTCGATGTAAAAATGTCTATCTGATTATCTATTATTTTGTTTGTGGAATAGTTTCCATGGGGCAGAACCAAACTCCCACGAATAAACAATCTTATCAAAGCAAAGATTTCTTCCAGAAACAAGTCGAACTGTATCGTTGGAGAGCAGACGAGAGTCACAACAGCCATATCTGCCGCGTCACCTTTCATATCCAGCAGTCCATCAAAGACAGAGAAATGCTCAAATCTTTTCTGGAGATCCACTATGCTTAAGGAAGATACATCTCTCTGAATGATTTGCTGAAACTTGCCAGCTAAAATAATAACAGTTCGAAGGAAGAACTCATGACCTTCTAAAATTATGTCTGCACCCTCTCTGATCTAGAAGAAAAATTAACCTTAGTAGAGACTCTCTATGTCATCCATGCCCTTTTCAGTGGTTTCGAGTCTATTCTTGCAAAAATCAGTAAATTAAAAGCTAGCCTTGATACCTGTTTTGTGACAAAAGAAGGAGAAGTAAGAGCCTGGTTTAATCCTGACTTCAAGAGCAATGACTTTACCAATGAGATCAATGAGTATCAGAGGGACAACCCTCTCATAACAAGCGAGATAGGCATGATCAAAAGAATTCTTGAGTTTGGATAGAAGCTTGTAAACATTCATACTGACTTTCTTCATTTCACGAGGCAGTTTAAATCCTATATGGAAAGAGATATGTAAAAATAGAGTTATATAGCCTCCAAAACTGGACATTTGCGAATGCTCGAAAGCTTATCAATAGCTATGTTTATACTTATCGGCTCAAGCTTCCCTCCAATCTCAAATAACTTCTCAGAAAATATTAAAGAAGTATAACTAATAGCTCGTTTTCTGAGGCATATAACTCTCCAGTTATTTCTCACAAGAGCTCGTTTGTGTAAAGCAATTGCCTGAGCAACAAAAGCGAGCTAGTTGAAACAGGCCCTTCGTTTATCAAAAAGATGTCTAGTAATCCCAGTAGTGGACGAAATTAATATGTTCAGAGACCAATAAGTTACAGTGATTGGAGCAGCAAAAAATCTGAGGAACTAGTCCAGCACCCATCAAAGACTCATTCAAAGAAATATGCTTCGACTGATTTGAAAAATTTCTATGAACGCGGGAAAAAAGGTGAGTCATCAAAGATGATGAGATCAGATATGTTGTCTCAGCACAGTAGTAAATCTGAACCTCGTAAGAAGAGATAGATATCAGGTCATTCCAATACATCAAATCATAAGATCAGAAAAGAACAATAGTGTGCTTCGATAGATGTGGATACTAAGATGAATACAACTGCTCCATACACTCCCAACAATCATAGCTTGATGATGAATGGATAAAACCTTTTTTAATAGTCATCAAGATACTATTAGGACAAAATCAAAATGAAGGAATCCTCAAATTCAGGCATTCTTAAACAAAATCAATACACTAAGCAAAAGAAAAAGTTAGAAAAGAAAGCTGCCGTGGTTTCAAAATATATTTCTTTCTCTCAGTAAACCAAACAACCCGGGAAAAATGACATTTCAGCTCCTGAAATTTCTAATAGTAGTGTTTAATAATTTTCATAGGAAAAATGTCACCATGGACTTGATCATCCAAGAGGCATCTCACAACACTCAAGGAAATAAAATATTCCTGATTCTGCTTTCCCCTAATCTCATAAGGTTTCATTTGGCAAGCGTCAAGTATCAATGCAACAATAATTTTCCAGTCCTTTCAATATTTCACCCATGATTTCTCGGAAGGCCTCTTTTGAGAACACGCCAAAAACAGCTTCAGTATATACCAGTCCATTTATAGGAAAGACTGAGTACTTTAAAAGTTACAAAGAAGAGGAAAGCAGTGACAATAGCCAAATGTTTTCCAACCACAATAAATGCTGTACTATCAAGACATTTAATAAGTTAGTTGATAACAATGAAGTTTCCATTCATGAAAGCATCGGCTCTTTTAGCTCTGTTGAGCAAAATGAAGGTTCAGAGTATCAAGGAATGCTAACCAAGATGGGAAGAAGTGTAGACATTGCTCCAAAGGGTCATTGCCTGTTGCAAAAGAAGCCAATATCGACAAGCAACAACTTCAAAAACAAGAGTTGAATCATCATTGGATAATTTGATTATTTTAAATCCTTTCCATCAAAAATATTATTATCAACATGCAAGCTGCCCAAGTCGCCATTATGCAAAAAATAATCAAATTGCTGACTCCAACCTCACCAGCTTATAACAATACTTTGGCTTTTGAACAACCTACCACTCCCAAAGAGTTAGAAAGAATGCTTATGCCAGGTGACGTCATATTTTCCCGGACTAATAGTCACCTTTACCAAGCTGCTCGCAACTATATGGGCATCAACTATGATCATGTAGCCGTTGTGCTCAATCCTAGAGAAGGTACTGCTGCTAACATTCAGTCATTCATATCTCGCCACCTGTCATCAGCAGATTAGATATGGCCTACATTGTGGATCCTCGTAGAGAGCCGATGATAATTAGACCAAAAGTTGAGAATATGGAAAAATTTATGTTAGTGATTAATAATTATCTTGGAGAAAAGTACAACATCTCAGCTATTGGGCAGATTGGACTTAGATAAATGAAGGCCAAACTAAAGAAATAGGAAAAAAATAAATTTTCCATCCTGAACCTCAAGCATAGCAGGATCTGTTCAGATTCTGTTCTGTATGCCTTGTTGAGAGCTAGCCCATCGATCGAAAAAAGTCTTGAAACATAATTATAGAAGACTAAATTTTAACAACTCGGCTTCTTCTTGCCAGATGAAATTGCAAACATTCTGCTGGCAAATGACTCTGAGCTTCTTCTGAAGAGCAAACTCAACAGTGAATACAAATTTGTAGACTATTGCAGCCAAGGAGGCGAGAAAGTAGTTAGAGCCACCCAGAAGATAGTTGAGGTGAGTTCAGTCTGCAACAAAAAAATAAAAAGTCACCTCAAGAAGTATAGAATACCTACCACTTTTAATAGTGGTTCAGTGAGTCAAACTTCAAAACTGACTGGCCTCTAAATATTTTCCTTGATACTTGGGTTGGGACATACTCTCGGTGTTTTGACTCTAACAAACACATCTCGGTTCATAATGCTGACTCTAAATCTGATAATCATAATGGGTCACTATCAGGAGATGAAGCACTATTTCCGAAGTAACCTCCCCCATCTTTGACTTCAATATCTTTTATTATGATAATAAATTTGTAACAATTAAATGTCTAAGAACCCCTTCGCTATCGAGTCTAGAGAAAAAATCACTAGGTCCATGATCAACAAATCGACCAGCAAGACCCTCTGGAGCTTCAATAAAAATAAACGGTTCTCAGAACAAAAACCTTCCTGCCCATACGTCAGCTACTTGCACAACCTCAGCACAAACTCCCAAAGAAAAACAGGCTTTGGAACTTAAAAGAGAAAGGTCTTTACTTAGGTGTCCGATACTCCACCAGCAAACACCTACTACCCTCAGCCAGAGAAACTCACCCAAATACCCATTTTTGCTCTAAGCCGATAAGTACCTTCATCATGACCTAGAATTGTGTGGCCAATTCATACATCAGTATACATCCTGAGCAGGTTCCAGGCCCAGGACGATATGAATAACACTATGAATCGAAGAAAAAAGGCTATTCAATGCGTCCAAAGACTGCCACCAATCGCACATGTACATTTAACCTGATGAAGATTTTATAGACAACAAATAGCTTCGATCCACTCCTAGTCCCTTTTAGTACCAGCATATTGATCATTCCATCGGGAAGGAGGCTGTTTCAAAGTACAGGAGTGTGACCTTAGGCAGTTCGGGCATGCAGTCCAAGAATGAGAGGTTCAAGGAGTTCAATGGTAAGTGTTTCATTATCCAGATCAAACTCCTAGCCCTTTTGTATACAATCCTAAAAAATATGGAGTCAACAAGTTCACTAGAGGAGGAAAGATAGGAAGATGCAACAGATTATCATTTATAGACAAAGCGGCAAAGACTTCTTATACTCCGGGTCCTGGTCATTATGAGGCTCCTACTTAGTTTGCTCACTACTCTAGTAACTCCATCCTCTGATTTTTGTCTCGAGTCAGCTATACCTTATTGATTATTAACTATTCAAATTATAGAATCATGCAGAAAACGACCCCTCAATAACTATTCTTCCATCGTATTGTTCATCCCTCTCACTACAATCAACCTTCCATCAGCGAACTGCCAAAAGCTCCCTTGGTGATTGAGCCACCAAATGTATAAATTTCAAACTATACATTTGACAAAATCAGCGTAGTGAAATTAACTCTCTTCAATGAAGCAAAATTACCCAGAAAATTTTCAGTAATTCTTCCCAAAAGAACATCGAATTTTTCCATCCAATGTCCTGAACAATAGATAGCTGGCAAAGATAGTATCGAACTTTTTATATGGTTCAATCCTCAGAAAGAAAAAGAAAAGATAGAAGACTAGCTCCGGATAAAAGTGGAAGGTTAAATTACCCAAGTTCACGTTCCAATAGTTTGTTATCCCAAGCTAACAATAGGTAGGACTGACAGCAGCAAAGTTTTATCGAGTAAAGATAATATTGGACTCTCCTAAAGGTTCGTTAGGAAAAATTCGAAAAGAAGAATGGCTTCAAAAAACTCAATTGCCCTTCCTTCAGGATTTATTCCAAGCGCATCAAGAATTACAGTCAAAGACACTAGATCTGTAGTGGTTATTGATTTTTAGGAAAAATTCAAGAAGGTTAGTGAGTATGTGAGGTAAAAATATGTAAAAAATGAAGTGTATCATGGATCTAAACTGTTGTCAAAGTAATCCAAAGTATTGATCAAGCAGTATCATCTTTAAGTGATGAGAGCATAGCAGGAGAGGCTGTATACTGAGTTCACAACGCGATATTCCACCAAATATTCAAGCTAAGGACCTATCTCCAACGAGCCAATCGATTGCAATGTGACTTGGAATGTTGAAAGGAATATCCCAAGGATCACTTTTGATCTTGCAGTAGGAAAAATTCAGGAATAGGTCAGAAAATACGTCATTTCGATGAGATTTTAAAGAATTCAACGCTCATTGAAATATTTTCAAGATTATCGATAGAGATAGGGCAAATTGGGAAGAACATTCAAAATTTCATAGTATATCGGCCATCACTCGCAAAGAGTAAAGGAGTCTCGTGACTACTTTGATTTAGAGCTATAGTTCGATCGTAGTTCAGTCAAGCCAACATTTCTGCCTATTGAAGCATAGTTCAAGACCTTTAATGGCAGAATTTAAGTCACACAAAGGATAGGATTCGATAATTGGGTCCCAATGAACATTGTTCTGCCAGGATATTGGGAAACCTATGGAGAGAAGTATATCTAAATTCCTGCTTTTTACTTTCACCACGAGGATTTGATCAATGACTACAGAAAGGGAGGATCTTACTAGATGCACTATTGCCAACCGAATGAAACCTTGAGCAGCTCCATCTCCAATCTACTTCCTATTGCAGAAGCAGAAGCAGAAGCAGAAGCCCTAGAGGAATAATAGTCTCAATTCGAAGATATTTCTGACATTCTTCGAATAATCGACAACAAAGATCATAAAGATTACTTTATCAGAGAAGATGAAGAAAAGGACAGCCCTTTTATCGAGGAAGAAGCCATGTAATTGGGACCGTTGAGAAGCACAAGTTGGAGGAAGCAGACTTACACATCGATTGACATCTTTGGACTCCTGAAACAAGATTCATGAGTTAATCAAAGAATATAAATTGTTTTATAAAATATTGTAGTTTTTGTATGCAAGGGGATTTACTACTTCAGGAGTGGCAGCAAGCCAAGTCGACCTGCAAAAAAATAATAGAAATATGTAAAAGCATGCACCTCGGAAAAGGAAATGTGGAAGGAAAGGTTCTGGCTCCAGGATAAAGGCAGACCAACAAACAGTTCATCAATGTTTACGAGTATACAGTTTATTAGTCAGCGTTGTATATCGACTGTGCCTCACAAACGATAAGGAATAAAACAGAGTTCTCATGGTATACAAGGACTATAAGGATTTGCTAAAGACAGCCTTGTTGGAGATGGCACCTCTTCTGAACTAAGAGAAGGATGTATATCGATTGCACATGCTTCATAAGATTTGGGAGACATACTGCGAGATGCAAAAGAGGCTCAATAACATGTTCGCCTATCTTGTACACTCTATTTGAAACAGAATCGACCGTATCACCTCAAAAATGACAAGATAGAAGATCTCAACAGAACCTCAACCAACATCATATCGGGAACTCTCTTCAATTAGCTATCGGTTGTCTAGTACGAAACCATATACTTCCAGTAAATCGACAGAGTAAGTCATTTGGTATTCAGATCCGTAAAACGAAGGATATGACAAATAGCAAAATGCTTGCCAACCTAGTCTCGATATTCTACCAAATACACTCAAAAATGCTTAAACATATCTCCAATAAAAAAGCAAGAACTTTATTCACTGAGTTCTATGTAAAACATTATTAATTTAGAGTCATTATCAACAAAAAGCAAGATAGTTCTATCTTCGCAGATTCAAAATTCTCAAGCAAATCAGTCCCAGTTAGTATTTTCCATAGGTGAATGAACTCTACCAGAGAGAGTCAGAGATTGCTCAGAATTGTTTTGTCATCACAGCAGATACCCTCATCAACAAATAATTTGCAGAAGAGCTTATTATCAACTACAAATAAATTTTGCTAAACTCCGAATACGGATTGAAGTACATTCTCAGGCAAGGACAGACTGAAACTCTCAAACTCATCGTCGATCTCAATCTCAAACTGACAAAATCTCTGGATGACTTCAAAGAACAATTCGAGTAGTTTATCTTTGAGGAAATGAAAAATTTCATTGACGATAATAAGATTGATTTGACTCTGAAAAGAAACGTCATAAATTACTGCAGTTTTATGGAGAAATTAATAAGAAAGAACTAAGAGCTGTTAACCATTTTAGAGGCCATCAACAATGTTGGAGATTTTGTACCTTACTACAAAAATGGCATTGAGCATGCCTTTCTCAAGACCAAGATGGCAGTTCAAATCGAAGAGCTCTTGGCCATATACAGTGATCTTCAGTTGAGGAAATAGATGAACTAGCAGTAAATGGAAAGATAAGTGAAAAACATCATCACCATCTTCAACTGCACCCATAATAAAGATCTCTTTATGATTAAATACAGTCAAAGATTCGCCAAAAGAATTCTGGTTGTCAATGAAACTGCCCTCAACAATCATCAAATTTTCATCAACAATCTCAAACTCAAGTAAATAAATTGTTATTCAGCTGCGGACTTAAGTACACCGAAATGATTGAAACCATCATTACTGAGTATAGGATTAGCAGAGATATAGAACCATAGCTCAATAAACTCGCAGAAGAGCAAAAACTGCCAATCAGCTTCACTCTCAAAATGTTCAGCTAGGGAGCTTGGCCTACTCAAGCAATACTTGAACTACCTCTTGAACTGCTTCCTCCTCAACTTCAGCATGCTCAAGCTTGTATCGATGAGTACCGTAATACAAATTTAAACAAAAAGACCCTAAAAATATCAGGGCTTGAGAGCAAGGTGAGATGGATATACTATTTCGATCCATAATCAAAATGCAAGCAGTAGACATGCTATTTCGACACTAATACTCTTCAAGCAATTTTGTTATTCTACCTCTACAAAAATAGACCTAACAAAATTCCTCTCCACTTTTTTTCAGAACTCCTCAACAAAATCAATGTCAACCTCATCAAATAAAATTTAAACAAAATGTCTGATGTTGCTGAGAACGTACTCATAAAGGAAAAAATAGCAGATGAAGATTTATATCAATTTAATGGACTTCTCAAATCGGCCAGAAAATTGCTATCCTATGACCAGGGCAATAGTCAATAGGAGGAGAAACTATTCCAAACTCATGATTTGAGCAAAGATCGAGAGATAGTTCTTGACGCCAACCTGTCAAAGATAATGAAGGCAAAGAAGATACTAGACTTTAAGAGTTTAGTGTAGGAAGTAATAAAAATGATAAAGGTATTCACCCCTCAGATAAAGGATATAAAGATAGCGATTGAAAGGCTAATAACCAAGGAAATCATTCAAAGAGATGAAAAGGATCGATAGCAGCTGAGATACAGAGATTGAATGATGAATAACTATCTTTGCTGTCCTTTATTGAACTCTCATACATCATTGAAAACTCTACTTCCTAACCTTTTCTATATGCATCTCACTATCAAGGTTTTTTCATCTTTGCCGAGGTACTTGTTCCCTTCGTTGATGAATACGTACACACTCTGAGGGACTGAACTTCCTTCCATCCCATGCAAACTAAAACAAGAATGCTTCTGTATGTTAGGTTATTTTGGGCCAATGAAAGACTAATCAGGGAAGGAAAATATGCCAACTATAAGTAAGGAATTCCTGTATCGTCGATCAGATTGCGAACTATGTAAAGAAATGAAGACATAGGCTTAAGTTCTGCAGCTGTTTGCATTTGAATTTTGATAGTTCTAGTAATCCTTCATTTCCTATCAAATTGTCTTCAAAATTAAGCAAAATTAAACAGTGAAAATTAGATTTCCTCAAAGAGCGAAGTCCTTTCGAGGTTATTTGATTGTATTCTGATGGTTGTCAAAGTACGTAAATAGAGTCTTTGTAACTGAGGCCAATTTCCTTTTGTGAGTTTTTCCATCCCAGTATCCGAAATATGATTGGTGCCTTTTTAATACTAAAATACTTAAGCTTAATGTATGGAGTTGAGGCATCCGCGACTATATAAGAAGACAGAACGATGAAGATGATCCCTCAAGCAAATTCATATCTATTTTGATTGAAAAATACCCAAAAATATTTGGTTGACTTTTTTGACATCATTGAGGAAAACCTTCTCAAGATCTTAGTCAACTAATGCCATATGTTCTTGATAGAAAGAAATTTACGTAACTTTATTTTGCCATTAACAGGCCTGAAAACAGATGCAACCTCTTGAATATATTTTTATGAAAACTTTTTTTATATTTTTGGTGTTGTGCCTCCCATCAATGAAAAAAGATTATAAAAAACCTGACTGATATTCACTATCTGATCTCGTAAGAGTATTCGATTAATATTATTAAGCATGTAAAAAAATAACTAAGAGTGGGAAGGATTTTAGTCTTTCGGAGATGATATTAGCCCCTTCTATTCTAACATTGGAGTCGCCAAACATCATAACAACATCAACTCAGAACCTACGATAGCAGAGATGAAAATGTCCCAAACTCAAATCAGAGCCAGGACTTTCCATAAAAAACTATTCAGTTTCAAGACCAACAAACGGACAAAGTATTCAGTCGCACAAATTGAAGATCCCAAGAAGAAAGTCTAGAAAAGAAATATGTCTACTCCGAAGCCTCTCTATAAAAACCACTCAGTAAGCAATCAGAAAGAAGAATGCAAAGAGAGCCCTCCTAAACATAAAGAGGATCATATTCCCATTTATAGATTCCCTATCTTCAGTCAAGCAGGAAAGCTCATCTACAAAGGGTTCCTGCCTACATCTGCTACTGATTATTTGTCATATTCTGAATATGACCTCATGCGGAGAGGTTCACCAGGAATGGCAGCAGACTAGAAGGAAATCACCTTCAACAGCAAATTTGAAAGTGGCAATTTAGACATTGTACGGAGGGTGAATAGTTAGTATCACCTTTATATTGCTCCGGACACCAACACCAGAGGACATCGGCAGTGGTTCTATTTCACGGTCTCTTCGCAAAAAGACAGAAAAATCAGAATTATTATTCATGGATTCAAAAAACCTTTTTCTTTGTTTGAAAAAGGTATGCAACCTTACGGTAAAAAAGTCTAAGAAACTGATTAAGCTTGGAAACCTATTGGCTCAAATGTTCAGTACCAGAAATAATAACCTTGGCTGACTGAGAAAAGAATAAAAACAGGAAATCGAAAAGGGTCACCGGAGTATTGCCTAACTTTTTTTTTGAATTTAGAGGGAAAAGCTACATACTGTATTGCTTCGTGTATTCCCTATACCTATAGTTTTCTCAATGAACAACTGATGGAATTTCATAAATCCAAGACAATTGTTCCTTTCAAGCAAACAACCTTATGCAAAACTCTCTTAGGTCTTTAGATTCCTCTATTGACTTTCAATGAAAAATAAGATATGAATCATTAGGCCTATCGATATATCATCATCAACGCCAGGTCACATCCAGGCGAGTCATCTTCTTCTTGGGTGGCTCAAGGAATTATGGATTACTTATTTGAAGTATAGGCACAAGCTCTCATCAAAAAACATAAAATAGTCATAAAGGTTGCTCCAATGTTGAATCCTGATGGAGTGCTAATGGGTAACTACAGAACTGGTTTGATGGGTATAGACTTTAATCGACTGTTCTTGAGTGCCTCTCCTAATATTTTTCCTTAGATAGAGGCTCTCAAGTCTCTAGTTAGATAGTGCAAGAATTAAGGTAAAGTCGATCTATATATGGACCTCCATGGCCATTCAATTAATCCAGGTTGCTTCTTTTATGGCCCCGATTAAAGCACGGCTCCTTCATCTGATCTTCGATAAATAGGCAGAAAATTCAAAAATTCTTTATATTTTACTCGCAAACACTGCATGACTGGATCTAACAGTGCAAAGGCCTAAACCTCTAGAGTATATTTTCAGTTACACGAAGGAGTATATTCCTTGACTTGTGAAAATAGCCTTGGTCTATACTACAAAGATGATAAAGGATACTATGTTGATCAATTTTCAATTGCTGACTGGAAACAATTTGGGTTCTAGATGATGAAAAACATTCTGGAGGAATATAGGCTTAGATAAAAAGAAAAGTAAAGATTTCCATATGAAAAATTCATGTATACTCAGCATCTTAAAGTTGAATAAACGAATGGATCTCAAATCAAAAGATACAAGACAGATGTAGAGGAATTTACTGAATAGCTGAAAAAACTACAATATATAGATTCTGAAGATATCGAAATTAATAGCCCTTTAAAGCCTATACGAAAAAGTCAAGATGATGGTGACCTTGATAGTCTCAATGACTCTGACAATGAATCAGATGACCTTGGATCAAACAGACTCGAGTAGCTATTCAATATTGTAAATCACATTGTAGGAAAACGAGGAGAGGCAAATGGTACTAACACCACTCATAGAAAATGGTGGTTTAGGGATAGGTACAACCGAAATCAATAAAAAGGTCAGGCAGTTGGAAATTTTAAATAATATCGCTTTGGGTATGAAGATTCGACTCTTTCTGACTGGATCGCCAAAAAAAGAATGCTTTCCATTCCGAAAGCTCTCAAACAATAGAAAGTCAACAACACCTCATACATTATAAGAAAATCTGCCCCTAAGCCACCTCCCAACGAACTCATATTTTAATCCTTTGACCTTTACCACAGAGTCAGGACATAGGAAAGATAGAATAGTGGATTCAAGATGCATAGCAAGATAAATGGAGGCTCAAAGAACAACAGTTTTAGGGAGAAATACTGAGAATGCTGGTTCCACTTTTGATAATTTTATAATTTTAATGCATACGGGACTTTTATTTCACAAGAGGCACCTGTACCCACAGCAAAGCGATCATTCAAGATGGCCTTATAGATTCAATGCAGTTCTGCTAAAAGAAGATTTTCAAGGAGAAAGAGAGCTATCCCCTTGGAGTTCAGATTAGTTCAAATCATCAGGAGGGACTCGTTAATAGTATAGGACAATAACACCTCAAAAATTTATACAATCTTTTCATCAAGAGTCACCCCTAGTTCCTCAATCAATAGTTAGGTACAAGGGGAAGTCAGTGGAGTTCAAACCTCAGAGAGACAATAGTGACAACCCAATAAGCAAAGACTTTTTCAATTTGCTTAAACTTCAGAGCAAACAGAGGATATCGAAGCCATAAAAGCAAGAGAAGAAAGTGAGAAACTTAAAATTAAACACAATAGACATGAGTCTTGGATTTGAGGATTTAGTAAATCCTAGTAACTCTGCCAAAACTAATAACTTTGAGTTCGCTGATACTTTCCTTCAGGAAACCACTAGATAGCAGCCCATCAAAGTTAAAATTTCGAAGCAAATGAAATAAAGGTATCATAATTTCCAGGCTTAAATAAAAGCAGAATCGGATCGATCGTTTCATGTTGACCATAAAGATAAAAGTTTACATTTGAATATATCTGACCTTAGACCCAGATATCTCCAGAGAATCAAGAAGAAGGCGATTCAATCACAAACTCTAGATACATAAAAATCTATCCCTCAAAGGCCAAAGGCTAACACGTTGGAAAGCCCGTAAAGTCCAAAGATAGTAGGGACTAAATGTGCGAGGAAACCTTACTAGGTGTCGAACAGTCATAAAACGGTATGGCATTAATGATTTTTTGCTGATTGCATTGATATTCTATAACATTCTATAACTGGTCAAACGATGGAAGAAACAAATATCATCCACAGTGTCAAATTTTTCATCAGCAGCAATCAACTAGAAGAGATTAATATTCAGATTTTTACCCTTCAGGACTAGCCCCTTGAGTCCTTTACTCTCAAAAACTATACAGCCCACACCATCAGACTGGACAAAGATATAACATCTTTCTATTGTATCTGCTCATGTACTTCCCAGCGAATCGAGGAACAGTTTGAATGCGATTTCAGTGACAATAACAGAGAAAACGATAAGATAGTAACAACGAAGAGCTACAACTATTTCAAGTTAAAGATAGAATCAGAAATAATAAAGGAATATCAAATAGTGACTGATGACAGCTCACCTCAGAAGTAACACGCTTTTCTATATCGTATAGCTGCTAAAAACATCAAAAGTTTAGAAAATAAGATTATCAAAAAAATGTAATTAGAAGAGTTAGCAAAACCTATCCAGGTAAAGTTCAAAAAAAGTAACATCAAATTCAAAGGTCCCAAACGATCAAAAACTAATCTGCTGACCCCTAATTTCAAATAAACTTGTTCTCTTTCTAAAGTGACAGAAAAAAGCTAAAAAGGGATCAACCTCAGAGGACATGATGATTCTTTCTGCGTTGATTCCGAATGCGAATCTAAAAATTAAGTTTTAGCGAAGCCTAACAGAGGGGGTGCTAAGCATCACACATATACAGCAATTCGTGTTAGAATGTCAGTAGTCAGCACAGGCACCTTTGAAGCATAGCAAAAACCGCAACCATAGCTACTCGAGTATCAAAAAATATATCAAGCGGTAAACCACTCTCTTTCAAAACTGAATAAAAATTCAATAAAAAGGTCTAGAAAGAACTATGGATCAGTACTAGAGCAAATAGCCAATCAAGCACATCAAGAGTTAGAGAGTAAAAAGTAATTCATACAAGCTATCCACACTGCAGCCAATCATTTGAGGTCCACAAGGACAGAAAGGCCCACTGGTATGATAAATGTCCGGTCATCAGTCAATAGCAGTCCTCGAGAAACTCATAAACCCAAAGTGGCAAGAATTTTTCGCAGGAGAAAAATATTATGATATGGATTTTCACATTTATCCAAAATAACATAGCAATCAATCTTTAGCAAAAAATCCAAATAATCCTTTCTTCGATTATTCTGAAGAAGGAGAGTGAGCCTATATTTTATAATTGCTTACTTATTCGGAACCTCGTTCACTTTTTTGACTGCTGGGAGTTTAAAACTGAATCGTTTGCCCTCTATCTGTGAAATAGCTTCCAAAGCAAATCAAACATATCCTTAACTGCTATTGTTTCGAGGGAAATAGCTTCATGTATGACTCTGTCACCTTTGGATCTGATTTTTATAATGTGAACAAAGAGTTCTTTTAGACATGAGCTCCACATACCTAGCATCTCTTGCTAATGCCCCAAAACTGAATCTGTATTGCTTGATCCATCACCTCATGTTCCTTACTATTCGTTACCCTCATTCTACTAATTTGCCCTGGAGTTTCCGATTTGTTACTGCTGACATCAGCCTTTGATTTTTCGTAGGCTGACAGCAATGGCTTTTTGGCTCTCAGCATGGGGCTTGGAAGCTAGGTGGTTTTAATTTTACTCTTCTAATTGGCAAGCACCTGAGAAAGCTGTTTTTTTTGTGTTTAGGCACAGTAGATGCACATAACCTATGTTTAGTCTCCAATCAGCTCATATATTTACTTTTCATTGCGGATGTATCCATCACAAAGGACACATTTTATCATATTGTTCATGACATCAATATTTGCAGACACACAAGAAGTGCAAATTCTGGCCCCTTGCTGCATCTCAAAAGCATCATTTTTTCCGATTCTGTTGGCACAACAAAAACACCATTGCTTGAAGAAGGTAACAATATCCTGGTAAGGATAGACCGAGCTAGTTTGAAGCTTGACCTCCTTTGGCTTACATTTATTCGTGAGTGAAAGCTGATAGTAGTAATTGTAGTCCTTGACCAAACATCTGGGACATACGTAATAGTTTTTCTTAAAATCATAGAACATGTCATCTTTGTCATACATCTTATTGCATCTGTTGTTCGAGCATCTGAATACCTCAACGATGTTGTTGCGAGGTTTATTGCATTTCTTACAAATTATCTTATAACATCTTTAGCAAACAGTTTTCGCCCTGTTGTGACAGTAGTATCTGTGATAACCTTCGCGAAAGGGCATCCGGCATTAGTTGCATCTTTGGGCCAACGTGACCTCTCGGCTCTATTCGTAGTGCATTTGTGTTATTATAAACTATTTGTAAGTAAACTCTCAAACATTTGAGAGCAGTTAACTCAAAAATATCAATGCAATATCTCTTGCAGTTAGCCATGCATATGTTGCCACCTGACCATTGCTTGTTCCCATCTTTCCAGCACGTTTTTATTCTTCAAATGGAGAAACGATTCTTTTCGGTAGAACGACAATCTAATTATAGCTGACTATAAAGATATTTTCAATCTCAAGGCCCAATCGTAAAAGCGTTTATATAAATTCACCTCAAAAGCACTTGAGCCTTAATTTTGAGAAAATGCTTTCAATTTCGAGCAAACGAAGGTGACTTCTCTATCGAAGTGCTATTGGCATTAAGCAATGAAAGAGTCTACTTTATGCTTGAAATCATCCTCCTCACACTATTGATTACCTCGATTGCTGAGTAGAAGAGACTTTACAGTGCATCAGAGTAGCATCTGATTTATCCGAGCATCACTTCACATTTGCTGATGCCTTCATTCAGTTTATTATTTTTGAGAGATTATTTTACCAGTTTGATTTTCAGGGAATCAGTTTCGATAGTGGATGATTATAGACACAGAAGTTGTCTTTGTTTTTCGATTGATTATTCTAACTTTTTGACATTCGATTCGATTATACTTTCAATCTATCTGATACATTCATATTCTCCTCCATATTTATCATCTTCAACGTTTTTCAGTACTTTTCTTTGCTTTGTTTCAACTTCCTTCATCAAGCAAGTTGTACTTTTAGGAATTACTATAGGTTGTTGACTTCTCTATTCAGTTGACTTTTCATGCGATCAACCATATTGGAGTAAGATGACCCAACTCGATTCGCTATTCCCTGGGTACCTCTGATTTATGTCAAGGCACTATTGATTACTCCTAAAATGCTATTTATCTCTTTGTTGTTGGCCTTCATCAAATATCCATTTACATCTGTTTTCTTCAGTTACTCAACCAAAGGCAAAAGTTATCTCAATTGTCCGAAATTGCTTGTTCCTGCTTTGATCGAAGCTTACTCTTGGTCATTTAAGCGAGATCAGCCAACAAGTTTGATACATTAGGCTCCATCAATCAAATATTCAAATAATTATTAGCACAGTATCACAGCTACAAAATCAGCCTTTCGACATCATAGGACAGGTAATTATCCTTTGGCTCGTGCATGAAAAACTCGTTTGCTTCATTAGATTCACCATCTTCAGGCAAATTTTCACGCTTGTTGTCTTCAGACAGTTTTCGGGTCATCGAAGGAGATTCCCTTATTTCGTCAAAATTAACACTCATTGCCTTATGCATCTTTTTTGAGCTGACCGCTTTTGTTTCCTTCTTATCTTCATATTGAATTTCAGCTTTGTAACCTTAAAGGAAGTGATAGAATTTGAGACGAGCTTTCTCCTAGGAGTAGAAGCAGCTGATGTTGCTCTGAATCATTTTATACTATCCCACGTGAATCTTCTTGGCCTATTCTACAATTTATCTGATGTGGTCCCATTCAAATTCCTACTCATAATCTTCAAAAATATGTTCTGTCTCGAAAGAAAGCAAAATATCGGCCCATTATATCACATGGGCCTTGATACGCTCAATTTCAATGAGTTGAAGAATGGCTGTATCTAAATAGATTTACTATGTTGGAGAAGCTTTCTGGCGAAGTCAAAGGGTATGTTGATGTCGCTTTTGTCTTAAGGTTTTATCATTGTGAGCACAATTTTGCTTGTTTCTAGCTGAAGAAGATTATTCTCCAGACTCATCAATCTTTTGATCAAAGTCACCAGAGAACTGCTGTGCTACTGAATTAAGGCCTTTTTACATTGTAGTATTCAATTAGCTGCATTTTGCAACTATCAAAACCATGGATGGTTCTCATCATCTCGCAAAGTTGTAGGACTATCATTTTTTATCCAGAAGTAAGTGTTACTCTACTATTATCAAGGGCAGTTGCTTCGATAGGTGAGGAGTTTTAGCTGGATATTTCTTTGGCGGTCAAATTCAATAAAATTTTAAGATGCTCAACGATCCATTAGAAGAGATACATGAAATTGTCAGGATTCAACATTTGTAGTAATCTTCTATCTTGCTCTTCTTCTTCTGTTTTCTGCTTCTGTAAAGATTCTAGCTCCAATATATACCTTTTTATGTACACTTTGATAAGAGATAGCTTAGCTACAGTCAGACAACCTTCATCAGGGACCTCCAACATCTCTCCAATGATCTCTTCCTGAACCGCCAAGTCATAAAGCGTTGTTTTAGGTTGCTGAATGCTGGGACCAAGGGATTTCAAACTGAGCTGAGGTATTTTCTTGGCTTTACTGGGATTTGCGAGCATTTGCTCAAATAAAACAGGAATGTTGGAGATTGTTTATTGATCTAAAGCATTTTTGTTTACTGTTCTCAACAGTTCCATCAGATATTTCATCTTTAGAGGCTTTTTGAAGTCAATGATAGTTTTCTCTGTCACCTTCCCATTCTCGTCTTCGGTTTAGACCTTTTCTTTGGTGCTGATAAGCAGCCACTTCAAAATATAATCCAGAGTACTCATTGAATAAAAATGTTTGATTGATTTATATAAACAACTCCTCTTCAGACTTTCTTCTGAATTATCCTCGCCGAATATGCATTGGGAAAAGAAAGAATTGTATTTGTGGCTGGTAGAGCTTACTCTTTTTGTTATGGCACAAAGGACTTTGCTGAAATAACAAGCCAAGTGGTAATGCTGAGGCGAGTCCAAAAATTATAGAAGTTTTGGCAGCAAAGGGGTCGGATTTTCTTGGCTTCCTGAGAATAGAAGATCATTGATGTG
>Ga0100378_1000789_pt1 | contig 34573 bp, 38 predicted proteins | sample CryGeymeta201502_FD_81535 | JGI IMG/M metagenome (GOLD analysis project Ga0100378, IMG submission 81535) | Groundwater microbial communities from Crystal Geyser aquifers in Utah, USA - Crystal Geyser metaG 2015-02 | ecosystem: Environmental > Aquatic > Deep subsurface > Groundwater | place: USA... | reverse complement strand
GAGCGTCGTTCTCGACTGCATCTTGTATGAAGTCTAGAACCTCGGCAAATCCTTCGTTGATTCTCATGAGCCGGTTGAAGACAGGAAGAGTTAGGGATAGCGGACCCCTTCCTTGTAAACCTTGTCTTATTTTTTCAAGGCTCATTGAATTATTTCCTGATGATTATCGCGTAAATCCTGTGATGGCAGCCATCAGCAATGCGGAACCGGCGATCATGACGGAAAAGGTTGTATCATTGTTCAGGATTACGGATTTTCCGAATCGTCTGGCTTTTGTCATGAAATTTTTCATTTTAGAGCTCCTTGCTGAAGGATTTTACCCCCTCTGGAGCATCCGCGTAAACCGTTTTTGTAACACAATCTGTATTTTGTCCCATTCAGGTGCCTTTGGGCTTTTTTGTTTTTCTAGTGAAAGTCTTGTTTGATTTGTATTGGCGTGTTCCTGGAGCCTTGGATCTCGGGCCGGTCCTTGCAGGTCTTGCCTTGCCATTCCCCTTGCTGCGTGATGCTGCCTGAGGAGATGAAGGCAGCTTTTGTTTTGGTTTTGTATTCTTCAGGATATGAATGTCGCTTCTAAGAGATTTGACGTATTCTCTCCATATATCTGCAGCCTTCGTCGGATCTTTTTCGACTTCGCGCAGACGCCTTTCGAGTTCAGCTGTTGCTTCTACATCGACCAACCTTGAAGATTCATCTCTCAAAATGGCGACAAACGCCCGGGCTCTTGGTGTGGAAATGATTTTCTTGCCTTCAGCTCTGGCAAAATCCCTGAACTTCAGCTTCTCAATGATTTCTTGTCTGGTTGCCTGGGTTCCCAAGCCTCCATTCGATAACAGGTCTCTGATCTCGGCATCGGGATTCTTGGAACCTGCATTGAGCATCGCCTTTAGCAATGTTCCTTCGGTATAATGAGGCGGTGCTTTCGTCGTCTTTTTATCGACTTCGACAATTCCAGATTTTCCTTGTTCACCATCCTTCACAGGCGGAAGCTCAACATCTTCTTCCTCGCCTTTTTTGGGTTCGGAATATTGTTGTCCATGCCACACGGCTTTCCAGCCCTGCTTGTCGATAATCGTGCCGCCGATCCTGAAGGTCATTCCTGAAAGTTCGGTCGATATAACGGTTCTTCGTCCTTCAGCGTCAGGCATCAGGCAAGCAAGGAATCGCCTGGCTATAAGATCGAACAACCTTTTGGAATTGGGATCTAGCTTTGATGGATTGCAGGGTTGATCCGTTGGTATGATTCCATGGTGATCTTCAACCCTTGAATCATCGAAGACACTGCTTCGATAAAGAGGGGTTATTTTGGCTATATCCCTAAAATCTGGATGCTTCTGCAGTGCAGCAAGATGCACAGGAATATCCTGTTTCAGATCGCTTGTAAGGCAACCTGTATCGGTTCTGGGGTATGTTACGACACCGGCCTCATAAAGCTTTTGCGTCTCATCGAGAGTCTGCTTGGCGCTCCATCCCCACTTGGCAGAGCATGCCATCTGAAGCTCAGGTAAACTGAAAGGAGCTGGTGGCTGCATTCTGACAGGTTTTGTTTTTACATCGAGAACGCAGTCCTGATGGCTTGCCTTTTTAGCGAGGCTGTCAGCATCTTCCTGCTTGAGGATTCTATGTTTTTCTGATGGCTGATGCTTCAGATTGAAGCTTCCATTCGCTGTAGTGATAGGAGCATTCAATTCGAAGTAATCTTCCGGCTTGAAATTTGCTATCTCATTATCTCTGTCGACCAGAATTGCCAGCGTTGCTGTCTGAACCCTTCCGAGTGACAGCGGCCGATCGCCATAGCTGTTGAGTCGCAGATTGTAGATTCGGGAATAATTGATGCCATCCGACCAGTCCATGGCGCCGCGGATCTTGGCCGCCATATAGAGCGACTTCTTGCCGGAATCATCGATGAGTTTCTGGACTTCTTTCTTGAGATGGGTCTCACCAAGGGAAGAGGTCCACAACCTTTTTGCACCCCTTCCCCAGCCGGCGTGATCGAGAACCGTCCAGGCAATTGCTTCGCCTTCGCGTCCAGCATCGGTTGCGATCACGATGGACTTTGCTTTTTTGATGAGCCCCGTAACGACCCTCAGCTGTGCCTCTTTGCCCTGTTGAGCTTTCTTTCTGAACATCTTGGGCACGATAGGAAGGTCTTCGACATTCCACTTTTTGTATTTCTCATCATAATCATGAGGGAGAAAGTCTTCGAGTAAATGACCGATAGCCCAGGTAACAACATTTCCGTTACCAACATCAATTGCGCCATTTTTCTCGACGCCCCCTCCGAGCGCCTTTGCGACCTTTCGGCCCATATCGGGTTTTTCTGCGATCCAGACTTGCATAGTATGCTTATAGCATCAACTGCGCAGAACGAAAGGAGAACAAATGAGTTAATTTTGGTCACCCGGAAAACGGGTTGATTGATAAGCCCAAGAGTTGAGCGTCCTATCCAACGAACCCGGTTTATTACCTTGCTGGATTATCCAGAAAATTAATTCCTGAGGTCTATTGATCCTGATTCTGATGGTGTTAGTTGGTTTGGCTCCACAAGGAGTATAAAACTATGACCACCAACAGTCTTGATGATCTACTGGCCTGCCTCGAACGAGTTGTGAAGCGCGAAGAAGCACGTGCACATGCTGATTTTGTTTCCAAGCACGGACGTGAATACGACGGCAATAGTGATGACGACTGGGATAATCTTGACAAAGATTACGCGGGCGTTGAAGAAGCAATGAATATTGCCCGCGCTGTTCATGCGATTAAATTAAGCGTTGATTTAATCGCAGTCTAAGCCGGCTACGCTTGGTCGTTTTTGAAGCATATTAGTAATTAATATGCATTGATCCTTATATGCCAATGACTCTTAATTTTTCTGCATTGCACTCTTCTCTGGCGTATAAGGATCAATGCCCCAATGGAGCAAAGCCTGCCTTGTTCCTGCCTTTGGATTCATGTTCTTGAGAGCCTGCGTGCTCTTAGGTGACCATCTGTTCTTGAAGTCTTTCCAGCGATCGATCTGATCTTGATCTTCAGGAAAGCGTTGCCCTTCATGGAAACGGCAATACCACTGATACCATCCGCGTGGATTATCGCTGGTCAGCCAGCCTCGTTTATCCCAGTCTTCCCGGCTTAATCCCGAATGGACTCCAAAAGCATTTCTCTGTTTGTTTTTGGAATGATTCTGCAACGCGACGATTTCATCGGGAATGCCGCTGCAATCATCGATATCGTCCGAGAAATAAGATCCACCGAAAACGCCCAGCTTGGCCATTGCTAGTGGAGAAAGATCAGGCTTGAATTCGGGAAAATCTGCGTATCGCGGACGATCGAATTCCATCGCTACTTCATTATTCAACTTCATAATTTTTCCTTTCAGGGAGGAATTTCTCATCCCTCCCCTCAGGATGAGTGAACTATCTTGCCATCAGGCCCTTTGCGAGCTTCACGCCGCTCCATTCATCGATGTCCTTGTCCAGGCTTCCGTCTGTTACAAGTTCAATTCCGAAGTAGGGCTTCCATATCCAAGTGAAGATCATGGGGGGTTTACCTGTTTCTAGGATAACCCCCAGATCCATGGGATTTTCGCCATTGGTCGAGAAGGTCAGTGTGATTGTATCAAGTGGACCTTGAGCGATCATTCGTCCAACTTCAGCTTCGATGATCGGCAGCTGTTCATCGCGTTCGATTTCGATGCGTTGCGAGTTAATGTTTTTGTCGCGGTGGACATGGATTCCCACGATTCTTCGGTTCAATCCCCGTTCTTCTCTTTCAGGTGTGATCCGGGCAAGATGATACACCAGTGCAAATGGCAAGGTGGGGTATTCTGACTTCTTTGTAATGGTATATGAACTACTCACGCTATTCTCCTTGGTTAGCTGGCTTTGATTTTTGTTACTCACCCTTGTAGGATGCCTTTTTACGGCATCAAGCTTGTTGCCTATTATCTATTGAGATTGTTATCTAAAGGGTTCTGTCTGGTGCTTGATGCGTTTCAATTTCGTTCGATCTCAACTGCAGGAGATATCCCGCTGGTATCGTCGAGGTTGCCCCATGGATTTATAGGCCTTACCGGATCATGGACAGATAAAGCCCAAAGCATAACCTTTGGCAAGGCGCAGGTTATTCCGATACGGAATCCTTTTCCATTTGATGAACTTTCTTCCCGGTTGCCGCGTATAGCTCAGAGGGAAATTATGATTGAGCAGGTGAAGCTCATACCCTCGAGTTCCTGGTCCGCTAGCCTTGCAAACATACTTTCTCTTAGTTCATGGAATGCATTAAGAGATCATTTTATAGATAGTCGCCGTGCGTGTGAGGAGTGTGGAGATCCGTTCCGATTGGAAGCACACGAGCTGTGGTCCTATGATGTATCCTCAAGGATTCAGACTCTTCAATCGATTAGATGCCTCTGCAAGGATTGTCATGCCACCCAGCATCTGGGATTTGCAAACATCACTGGCAAGATATCGTCTGTTTTTGATCGACTTTGCAAAATAAACAGAATCCATGATGAAGAAAGAGAATCTTACCTCGTATCGATTTTTGAGGACTTTGAAAGCCGATCGAAGATTGAATGGGCAGTTGACATCTCGGCTGCTTTTTCGATTGTGCCATCGCTACAGTTGAAAGATCATATCTTCTTTGGAGGTGACGGCTGGATATGGCGGGAAGCCACCAGGTTGAAACCTGAAATGGCGGTCAAGCTTATCAATTTGGAAATTGGTTCCGATGGGAAACGCCTGCACTTGGTCCCGTCAGGATCTCTTAGTCTTGCAGCATCTCATCAATAAGGCCCTGCAAATATCCGATGCCCTTGCTGTGTGGTGCGATCAGCTCTTTGGTTACCGGCCAGTCCTGTCTCTCTGACGGATGAGTATCTCCGGAATCGGGCGCCTCGGGATTGATTACTCGCCAGACGACACCGTTCTTTTCCATGATGATATCTCTTTCGAAGGGATATCTTACACTCTGGTTGCAAAGCAATTCGGTTCTTGCATTATCGAGCAGCCACAGGTTGTAGAAAAACCGTGAATCGGTGCCAGCACTATTTTCATCTATTTTTTTGCTGGTTGGAAGGCTGACTGCATCTCTGAAATCCTTTCCGATCGTCTGTAGAATTTTTCTTCCGCTGAGATGCTCGAAACCTGGAATGGATTCGTCTTTGCGTGATCCCCAAGGTTGAAGGCGTTCCATCCGCTCGGCCGGATCATGAATTCCCATTCTCTTCAGAAGTGGATCCGCCATCTCGATCATCGGATCGGTGATAGGAGTTCCGGCATAACCATACTTGGCTTCAAGGTATTTAGCAGCTTCTGTCTTGCCAGCGTATTTACGGCCGGTAAGTCCGATGATGGGTGGCAATTTCATGAATATTATTCCTTGTTTTTTGCTTTTCGCCGCGGCGACATAAGCGCTGACTTAAGTCGTTTACCAATGAGAATGTCATCTTCGCCTTCGTTTGCCATTATTCTGACAAATGATGAAAGGTATCCAATATTTTTCTCAGGATTATCTTCTGTGAAGATGATTCTAACTGATTCGAACAAGGCGCCGATAGAACTTTTGGCTTCATCTAGAAGCGGTATGCATGGAATTCTTGAAAGATCTTGCCTGAGAACTTTCCGCTGATGCCTTACTCTCTCAATATCTTGCTGGGATACTGGCTTGATCAAGCCATCGATCGCTTCAATCTCAGTCAGAGACAAGCCGACGAGTCCTCGCTGTCGGCCTATTTTTGCAAGAATGGCATATTCCTGAACATATCGTCCGATGAAGATGTCCTTCTCGATTTGTTCGGCCGGCCAGGCAGAAGATTCCAGAATGCGCACCAGAGTTATCACATTGGTAGATCTGGGATTAAGAAATTGGCCTATGGAAACAGCGAGTGCGTCGTAGAAATCGCTTGTATCGATTTCCGGATATTTTACTGCGCAAGCTCTGGATAAGAGCCTTATTGACTCTTCATAATCGTAATCCCGATATGATCTGATCTTGCTCATTCCGATATCATAGCTCAGACATTCAGAGAGACAAATGCCTTGAGTCTATTTTGTTTGTCTCTTTTCAAAGAATTCACCAGACGGCGTGAAAATACCGTCTTTGCTCCAGAACCCCCATTCCCTGATGCGCTCCCCCATGATCCACATGGTGATGGCTGGACTGTCGATTTCGAGCTTGTGTCTGTCTGTCGCTTTTCTGGATATAACGTCGCCCGGCAAAAGGATTCTTGTTCCTTGTGGTGAGTATTCCTTGATTGTGCCCGAAAGCACTATTGAAAGATTATCACCCGGATGATCGTGCATTTCTTCGTCATAATCAGAACGCAGTATGTGATGAATGTATACGCTTCCGGTTGTGCGTTCTTTTTCAAGAAACCAGCGATGTAGATAATCTTGCTCATAATCACTCAGGATCTGGTTTGGCTCTGTTCTCATGATGTTTTGAGCCATTGCCAGAAGCGCTACAGTAGCAAAATCAGGTAGCCTGGAGTTCATGACCTGTCTTCTAGTAGCTTGGTGAATCGCTCGAAGTTTCTGCTTCTGGCGATCTCGCTTTGTCCACGCTGAATTTCAAAGGTCCACCCTTTTTTGCGAAGCTCCAATGTTTCTTCAGCGAACTTCTGTTCAAATTCCTGATCATGCATTGCATCATATTCTTCAGGAAGCGTCAGGGCTATGCTTACAGCATGAGAATGCCCTTCTTCAAAAGTCGCATTCATGAAAGAGGAAGTCTGATCATCAGGATCTATGCCGTGCTTGATCGTCAGCCGGCGCCTGTCTATTTCAGGCTTATCTGCCTGCTTTATGCCTATCAGGGAGCTGAAACTCTGATGTTGTGAAACCCACAGCCTATATTGGTCGAATGTAAGCCCAAGCGTTTCGTGAAGCTCGATATCTGTTTCAGCCTCATTCCAGGCATCGATCCAGTCGTCTATGTCTGTCTCGTGCGCATGCCCTGCGATCACTAGATTAGCAAAGGTTGTCATTTTCCGTCTCCTAAGAATTTCTCTTTTTATAAATATATCGGGTCAATTCAGTCTTTTCTTGTGATTTTATGCGTTTGCAAAACGCTGAATATGTCTTCCCTGATTTGCTCGATTTTCGTGCCTCTGGCGCTTTTGTATCTAATCGTGTGATAGCCAGCTGACCGCGTCATACTGTCTCTCTCTGCATCCTTGATAGGACTGTGACTTGTATCGTCAAGCTCGATCAGAATCAGACCCATACCGGACTGACCAACGATAACGAAATCCACGATTTTTCGGTTGAACCTGTTTCTCAGGCCCATTCTCTGCTTGCTATCTACGTTCCGCTTCAGGTTTATGAGGGCCCCCATGGAAACCTGTGACGATACATAAAGTCCCGACCCCTCTATGGCGCGCTGTATCTTGCTCAGCATTACCATTTCTGGCTTTGTCAAAAGCGGCTTCTTTTTATACGGTGAGAAAATCGTGGGATCTTTGAGTCGACCAATGATAATAATCGCGATGATTAACACCGCGACTATTCCAAGACCTACATATATCAAACTATCCATGCTTACAGGAACTGAACCGCGATAAAGCCCAATGCAAGGCCTAGAATTGTTGCAAATACTGTTTTTGTGACTGATAGACTTTCCGGCTTATTGATGGCTGTAATCGCCTCATTCACAATTGCCTGTCGGTCTTCAACCTCAATCAACGGCGGCGCCTTAAAAGGTTCTGATGTTCTTTGATTTGAAACCGGCTTCTCAAAGCCTTTTACGATTCTTGAAGGTGGCAAATCATGGCAATCGACAAGGAAAACAACCTTTGCCCAAATTGCCATTTCCTTGATTGGTTCGACTCCATTTGGACCAAGTAGATAACGTGGCCTATCTGGTTTCATTTGGGCTATTTCGTTGCCTTCGATCCATGCCTTGTATTGCTCATAAAAGCTATCCAGATCTTCATCGTGATCATGTCGCGTTCCGTTGCAATAATGCAGCCCTATCGGTCCGATATCCTTTTCGGGCTTTATTACAACCGGCAAATATTCCATCATTTTGCCGGTAATGTTTGGTCTGATCCGTTCATCGAGCCAAGGATCGATTACATGACCTTTATCGTCCTGGGCCCACGTGCCTCGCAGTGTCCCCGAACCAATCCAGCCAATTTCATAATCTGCTTCAGGAGCGTCCTCCGGCTTGGTCACGATAAGCACGTCTATCTCGCCTGTTACCAGATGAAGTTCCGGATGCTCTCTGACGAGGAGTTCTATCCCATTGGTGGCATGCTTTCCGACAGTAGCATCGAGAAAGAGCGTGATTTTCTCGATAGAACCCAGAATTTTCGTGATGTCGGATTCGTTCATTTTACGACATTCCCAGCGCGTTCTTGTAGGTCTCCAGCAGCATATCCTGTTCGCTGCGATCATCAGGCTTCATTTTGCGTAGACGCACGATCTGACGCATGATTTTTGGATCATATCCGACAGCTTTAGCTTCAGAGTAGACGTCCTTGATATCGTCTCCGATGCCCTTCTTTTCTTCCTCAAGACGCTCGATTCGTTCGATAAGAAGACGAAGGCGATCGTCTGTTGCGTTTGTATCTTCGCTCATAATAATCTCCTGTAAAATGGCCCTGTGTTCTAGGATAGGATTCTCTTGAAGCAAAGCTTTTGCGGCCTAGTTGCTTTCATCCGGACGGATGGCTCTTGACTGCCCTTCTCTTGATGCTGGCGGCGGCTTTGGAGGAGCAATTGGTGCATCACGCACAACTTCGCTTATACTTGTCTGCTCCGTTTTTGGAGTATCAGATTTTGTTTTTGGAGCAGATGTTCCTGCAAGATTGATGCCATTGATTTTGGGGGGGTCGATGGTTTCAAAACCGGAAGGTCGCCCTTTGACCGCTTCTCGCATCAAGCTTGCAAAGATACGAGCGGGAGCCTTACCCCCCTCGAGTCCATAGATCGGTTTTGCATCGTCGCGTCCAACCCATACGCCAGTAATTATCCCTGACGAGAACCCTATGAACCATCCGTCTTTGTTCTCGTTTGTCGTTCCGGTTTTTCCTGCGACTGGTCTGCCTATTTGTGCAGCGCCGGCAGTTCCGTTATCTACAACTGCTCGTAACAACGATGTCATGGTTGCTGCCGTATCCTTGGACACCATGATCTGACGAAGATTGTTCTTTTCTTCAAAGACAGTCTTCCCGTTTTGTTCGATCTTTTTGATTCCATGCGGAATAACCGACAGACCTGAGTTTGCGACGATTGCATAGGCTCTTGTCATGTCGATTAACCGAACGTCCATTGTTCCCAGAACCATGCTGGGATCCGTGTTGATATTGGTTGATATACCAAGCCTGTATCCCATCTGTGCAACTCGTTCCGTCCCGACCTTCTGTCCCAGCCTTGCGGCAACAGTGTTAAGAGAAAAAGCAAAGGCGCTCTTGAGCGGGAGATTGCCTGAATATCGGCCTGAGCTGTTTTGTGGAGTCCAGGCGCCTATCGTTAGGGGGCCATCAAACACGCGGCTCTGCGGTCCAAATCCTGATTCAATTGCCGTTAGATAAACGAAAAGCTTGAATGATGATCCTGGTTGTCTTCGGGCTTGAGTAGCCCTGTTATAGGTTGAACTGGCATAATCCAGACCCCCGACCATGGCTTTTATCGATCCATTCTCTTCCATGGAGATTATGGCAGTCTGGGCATTAGCCGGGACGTTTTTCTCGGCTGCGCTTTGAGCTTGCTCCTGCATTGTAGTGTCAAGCGTCGTATAGACGTCGATCTGTCCTTCCATGTCGGGGATATATTGCTCCACTTGAGGTTCGATCCAGTCAATAAAATGCCTGGTTCCGTTCCGTCCTCTGACAGAATTTGTAATAGTGATGACAGGTGCATCCATATCTGGGTCAGCTGACGCATTCTGACGTGTTTCATTCATAAGACGAAGAACGGTTCGCATGCGGTCTTCAGCAGCTTTGGGATCTGCAGTTGGTGAATAGTCGGACGGCGCCTTTACAAGACCTGCTAGCATTGCCGCTTCGGGAATATCCAGAGTGCTTATATCGTGGTCGAAGAATTTTCTCGATGCAGCGTCTATTCCGTAAGCACCCCCTCCGAAATAGGCCTTGTTGAGATAGAGTTCGAGGATCTGCTCCTTCGTCAGAACCTGCTCGAGCGCTAGTGCGACGATCATCTCGTCGATCTTGCGCCGCATATCATAACTGCGATCGAGGAAGAGCATTCTTGCGACTTGCTGTGTGATCGTTGATGCACCCTGAAGCCTGCGGCCAGTATTCCTGTTGTCCCACGCAAATTTAGCAGCTCTGGCCAATGCAACAGGATCAACACCGTAGTGTTCGCGATATCGTCTGTCTTCCACGGCTATGATAGCCTGGCGCATTTCGACCGGGATGTCTTTATACTCGACCCACTGCCCATATTCAGGTCCCTGCGTATAAAGCAGCTGATCATCATCCGAGAAATACCGGATAGTTGTGCCGTTTGGAATCTCTCTGATCTCACTGTATTTTGGCAGCTTCTTAGCAGTATCATCTATGATGATATAGGCGCCGGCGACGGCTCCGATTGCCAACATCAATCCGGCCGTCGTTGTCCAGAATAAGCCTTTGAAGATAATCTTCAACGCCCTCATAATGCGTGAGGGTCGTTTTGATTGCGTCATGTTTTAATGTCCTTGAGAATTTTTATCGGCGCATTCTGATTCAGGTTCTAGGATGATGCCATTATCAACAGAACCGATCATTTGCTTTTTATTGAACCAGAGCTTTTTGAATCGACTGGCCAACAGCTTGGGCCATTTTGCAAGGGACTGAATTTCCGATCTGACGAAGGCAGTCAGACCATGTGCCCGAGAAATCGTAATCATGTGGAAAATCTGACAGGGCAGCGGCTTCACGCGTTGTAAAATGACGATACTGGCAAGCTTGACCTTCTCCAAAATCGATCATCATTTCTCCGCCGCTTACCCCGTGAACGCCGGCTCGGTGGGTTTTTGCAGGCGAATCGATTTCTGATCCGGTATGGCCTTTATAGGCCTTAGCTTGCCGCGGTGCATCTTCCTGACCATTTGCCCACTCTGGTATGTTGGCTATGATATCTCTCACGGTATTCCAAGGTTTCATTGGAGTGGCAAACAGATCTCGAGGCTGCTGGTTATGCTTTCGTATCCATTTCATTGCAGCATCATTGGGAACAGGTCGGCTTAGTCCATGCCTTTCCCAGTATTCTCCGCGGATCCACTTTGAATCAAGCAGCTCTGCTTCGCTGTGAGTCGAGACTGGAGTGTTGTATTTTGCTCCCACGTCCTTTCTTATTCCGGTGATAAAAAGCCTTTTGCGCTTTTGTCCGGTGCCAAAGTCTGATGAGGTCAGCAGATCGACACTTACATCATAGGAAGGATCAAAAGACTGACCTTCTGACAGTATTTTTTGTAATTTTTCCCCATCTTCAATCCATTGTTGCGGATCGGCAATAGTCGGGATAGTCAGAGCTTTTACAAGATATTCGAGATAATCTTTGTGAGTCGATGCCATGTTTGGCACGTTTTCGAAAACAAACGCTCGCGGTTTGATTTCAGACACCGTTTTTATCGCCCAGGGCCAAAGATTCCGCTGGTCTTCGCTTCCTTTGTGTTGTCCGCCAATGCTGAATCCCTGACAAGGAGGACCACCCGCTACAAGGTCGACTTCACCTTTTACCCCACTGAGATCACAGTCCTCGATATTGGCTTCAAGAATCCGCCATCCTTCGACCAATGGATGATTTTGATGCTGATTGAGTCTGATTGTATTGCATGCATCCGAATCGTTTTCGACAATTATCTCATGGGAGAATCCGGCTTTAGCGAGGCCAAGCCCCAATCCTGCTGCGCCGGCGAATATCTCCACGCTTCTGAGTGATTTTTGCATGCGGTGATCTTTCTCATTGTTCATCTGTGATTTGCACTTTAAAAAGCAGGCATGATTGACCTTGCTTTCAGATCGATTTTTCATTTGTTCCTTGCGGGTCTTTTCCTGACAGCTTCGTCTGCATCGGGAAAGACTCCGGTGAATTCGGGGTATTTTGATCCCTATCAGATAGAAAACACCATTAAGCTCAATGCAGGCGACATTCTGATAGATAGCACTAAGCGTAAGCTTTATTTTGCCTATGACGATGAGATTGTGATTGTTTATCCGGTCGCTGTGGGACGCGAAGGCGCCGGCTGGAAAGGAAGCGCAACTATTGAAAGAATGGTCGATGGGCCCACGTGGTATCCGACGGCCGACCAGAAGAGAAAAAAGAAGCTTCCCGACAGCGTTCCTCCGGGCCCAAGAAATCCGTTAGGGGACTATGCTCTTTATCTTTATCAAGGGGGTAAGGACACCTTGATAAGAATCCACGGAACAAATAATCCATCATCCGTTGGAAAAGCCGTGTCAGACGGCTGTTTCAGGATGAGAAATGAACATGTCTCGGAGCTGTTTGGATATGTTTATGAGGGTGCAAAAGTTACAGTGAAATAATCTCCATTTGAAAGGCAAGGTCCTTTAAGGAAATCTTGCCTTTCAAATGGGAAATCATGCAGCCTTCAGGATTTCAGGATCGATCTCGTCATTTGTAAGGATTGAGATCACCTTGCTACCTGTTGCAGCTTCTTTTGCGATGTTCTGCTTTTCAGAAAATTCGTGAGCTATAAGCTCTGCTTCTTTGAAGGCACGCTTGGTTACAGGCGAAAGCTTCATGAAGTCTTGCGGCTTCATTCTTCTGGCTCTCTTCCAAGATCCAAGGATTGCAAACACGCCGTTGGCATGCGGCATAACTCTTTCGGCGGCGAGGAAGAATGCATCTGAGCCGTGTTCACTGCCAAGATCGGCAAGGAAAAGCTTCGCCTGAACCGGGAGGTTTGCTACCAGAACGTTGCACTTCATATGCGCAACTCTCAAGTTTCTGTGCCTGTCACAACCTCCGTGAGATTGCGGCACCAGATGTTCCCAGGTCAGATCTTCTCCAAGCCTCAAAGAGCAGTAAAAGCACTTCCCATTTTGCATTTTGGCCATCTCTTTCTTCTTGAGATAGGCCTTACCATGGACTTCCATTTTTCCACCTCCTTACAGGTTTCATTCTGGAAGATTTTTACAAAGTTTTCTACATCTTTGATGACAGTTGCCGGCGTTTTGCAAAAAATGCCAGTGTCATCAGGTCAGAGATGCATGCTCTGACTTCATTTTTTCTACCTGCGCCATAAATTTCTTGATGGCTCTCGCCTCTATCTGGCGCACTCTTTCGATGCCTATTCCAAAGACGTCACCTAGATCCTTGAGCGTCCAGGGTTCATCATCTGCAGCTATTCGCAGATCGAATATTTTTGTCTCGCGCGGGTCAAGAACACTCTTTGCCTTGATAAGGATATCTCTTCTGGATTTTAGATCCTGATATTCTTCAACGTCGAAACTTGTGTCTGCAACCTGGAATGCATCTGATATTGGAGCATAGTTTTTCGGACTTTGATGGTAAAGCCGTCCGGCTATATATCTGGCCCTGTCTTTTGAGACATTGAGCTTTTTTGCTAGTTCTATTTCATCGAGTGATTCCGATCCCCCAGCAAGCTTTCTTGCTTCACGAAGCTCTTGCGAACCGTTTGGTTCTTTTATGAGCCTGATCAATGGAGCTCTGAGTGATGCTTTTCTGATTGCTTCAGCAATGTAGAATCTTGCGTAAGTATGGAATCGATAGCCTGTTTCCGGGTTGAATTTTGGTAATGCCTGAAGCATGCCCGTAATTCCTTCGGAGCAGGCATCTTCAAATTCCATATTCTTGCCATACCGCCGCGCCATCTTCTTTATGAAAGCCTTATGGCTATCGATCAGATGTCTTACAGCTTGCTGATTCCCGGCTTGCGCGGAAAGAATTATTTTCCGTTCTTCCTCATGGCTTGTCTGCAATTTTTGCTCTCTCACGAAGGATTGTTCTTACAGGATTGAAACTCTTGCGATGATATTTGCTTGGGCCATGCTCACTAATCGCTGCAAAATGGTCTTTGGTTCCGTAACCTTTGTTTTTACCCCAGTTATATCTGCCTTCGATCAAGTGCAGGGCCTCGATTTCTTTATCTCTGCAGACTTTTGCAAGAATGCTTGCGGCCGATATTGTAGGGCATAGCTGGTCACCCTTTGGAAGAAGGATGATGTCCCCGGGTATTTTTGGTGCCTTGTCACCATCGATTATCACCAATGCTCCGTTTCTATATTCTTCTGAAATGCCTCTCCAAGCGCGAAACATTGCAAGCAGAGTAGCTTGAAGGATTCCATGCTCATCGATTTCTTCGACTGTTGCACGGCCGATCGCCCATATGCCTTTTTCCTTAATCTGTGGCTCGAGTATATCCCGTTTTTTCGAAGATATCGTTTTTGAGTCCTTGAGTCCGGCTGGCATATCGCCTGGGAAGATGACCGCTGCAGTGACAACGTCTGCAATGAGCGAACCGCGTCCGACTTCATCTATGCCGATGACGGGACGTCCGCTATTTATGCAGCAGGGGTGGTCTGATAGGGTTACAGCAGTTTTCATGCCATTGTTTTAGGATGACGATATTATTCAGGCAAACTATTCGTATCCACGCTTGCTATCTGTGATTTTGCCGCACGTCTCTGATCATAGGCAACAATGGCGCGTGCTATGTCTGCGATTGCTTTTTGCTTTACCTGATCTGGTGATGAGCTGTCTCCGATCATCACTGCTACAGCATAGGATGTTCCATTGGGGCTTTCCATAATGCCAATATCATTGAAGCCAGCTGTTCTTCCATTCCATGTTTGGCCTGTTCCGGTTTTGTGAAGAAGGATCCAGTCTGATGGCGTTCCCGCCTTGAGTCTGGCCGAACCAGTATTTGTTCGTGACATGAATGACAGAACTTCTCTTGATCCCGGGAACTCTCCCAATCTCAAAGATGCCAGAGCCTTTACAAGTGACTCGACATCGGCGCCATCAATTGGATTTTTTACGTATTGTGCATATCTTTCAGCCCGGACAGATGGACTTACCATGCCTCTTGCCTGCTCAAACGAAAGCCTGTCTGCATAAACTGGATTCCAGGTTAATCCGCTTATGCCAGCCTGCATCTGTTTGTCCCCGGGGCCGAATCGTATTGAGGGACTGAATTTGTTAAGCCATCTTCTTACTGATTCTGGCCCACCAGCATAATCCGTAAGGATAGCATTTGCCATATTGTCTGATTGCGTAAGAGACATGTTCATCAGCTGAGCAATGTTGACAGAAATGGGGCCGTTTTCGACGTAGCGTGCCAGCGGCTGATGAAATAATGCACGATCGGCTTGGCTTATTGTGATCGAATCAGTGTAGTTACCCTGTCCCCTTGATATTTTTTCGGCCACCGCAAGAGCCACCCAGATCTTGCTTACAGATTGCTGTGGTAGTGGGCCTTTATGTCCCATCAGTATTGGTCGGTTGGTGCCTACTTCCATAACTGCAGCAGCGCTTGTGCCTTCTACTTTGCTTAAAGCTTCCATCATCAGTGTTTTGAGCTGCATTTCGTCTTCATCAAGAATTCGTTCGTCGGAGTATGCCGTTGCAAACTCATCGGCGCTGATCTTGGTGTCTTCGATTTCTGCGTCATTGACAGGTGAAACCGCACTTTCTTCGGGCTCGGCAGTGCAACCCGAGAAAGTGAAAACGAGCGGCAACAGGAACATGATTTTTCTATGAGTCATTGATGAGACCTATAAGCTGTTTTCTGGTTAATCCGCCAGATCCAGAAGCTGGCTGAAGTATGGTTGTCGACATCCGTGCTTTGATATCCTGTATTTCCATGAGACGTTCTTCGATCGTGTTCTTCATGATCGGTATATCGACATTAATCGTTTTTTTCTGACCACGTCTTATAGCTCTGTAAGCTGCCTGCATCATGACGGCTGGATTCCACCAGGGAACAGACAGAATGACATCGTCTGCTTCAGGCAAATTAAGCGATCTTCCGCCGGCCTTCATTGTGATCTCTAGCAGTCGGAGACTTCCTTGCTTGAAGTCGGCCTCAGCATATCTTTTTTGCTTGCGGGTCATGGCGCCGTCGATTCGGCCGATTTCACTTTGTTTGGCACCGCGGCGAATCAGGTCTTTTCTGATCAGGTCGAGTTGTCCTGTCCATGTTGAAAACAGCAAGACCTGCCTTCCCTCGGAAATCCGCCTTGCTACGCTCTCTGCTATCCAGTCCGTCTTTGTTGAAGACTCCCCGGTTACTTTTCCGGTTATAAGTCTGTAATCCGCCGCCGCTTGGCGCAGAAGTGTTATCTGGTGGAAAATATTGATATCTTCGCCGTTGAGAGCTTCTTTTGCCTTGTCGCGTATAAATTCATAGGCTGCCTGATCCTCCTGCAGATCAAGGATAATTCTGCTTATGTTTGGCTTGGGGATCGATAATCCAGCGCTTTCCTGTGTCCTGTGCTTTATAAAAGGCGCGACTATGGCATGCAATTTTCTCAGGATCTCTTCGGATCCCTCTTCATCCTTCTTAACCGGATCTGCGACATCGCGCCTGAAATGAGCCTGCCGTCCCAGTAGTCCCGGAGCAGCAATAGTCATCAACGTATGCAAGTCGATCAGGCTATTTTCAACCGGTGTAGCAGTCACTGGTATTTTCTGGAATGCTGGCAACAGGGCACATGCTACGGCAAGATCAGACTCAGGATTCTTTGCGTCCTGAGCTTCATCAACGGCTAGCACGCTCCAATCAAGCTTTCTCAGCTTATGACTGTCAACCACCAAGGTTCTGTGTGTTGTTACCACGATCTCCGTGGAATCGAGGATTGGCTCTAATTTTCCCCTCTCTCTGCCTTCCCATGCAATAACGTCCAGATCGGGAGTAAATCTTCGGATTTCATTTATCCAGTGATCTACAGCTCCAGCTGGAACAGCGATCATTGCCCTGACAAGTGAGCGTCTTTCTTTCAATGACTGAATATGAGCGATAATCTGCAGTGTTTTTCCGACACCCATTTGATCTGCAAGAATGACTCCCAATGAATGATCAAAGGCGTCACTTAACCATTCTGCTCCCTCGAGCTGTGCGGGGTCCAGTTTTCCGCAAATTTCAGGGTGATTATAATTGCTCTTTTCTCTGTTTGCGAACGCAAGATAGCGGGATATTGCTCCGCTGGTGCCATTCATCAGCCCAGCATGTGAAAGATCAAGAATATCGGACATTGCCGTTTCTGGCAGCCATATCCTCTGACCGCTTTGTGCAATCTTTTTGCTGATTATTGACTGCATGATTTCAGCAGTTCTCAGGCTGGTGGCGCCCCATATTTGCAATTCAGGCCGTTCTTCCATTACACCAAGCGGGAAAATATATTCGTTCTGAAAAATCATTCCTGTCTGATCGAGATTCTCATCTCTCTGGATGGAATTTATCAGCGCATTCGTCCATTCATCTGTATCGATATACAGGCCATTCCGATTCCGGTCGGCATCAGGTATCTGATTTCGGATTGCGTTGCTGAAAATCTCATTGAGACCCAGAATTTCTAGGCCATGACGACATGGCTGGTCTTTCTTGCTTTCACCGCATGTGCAAACAAGTCCGCCCTCATTGTCGAGCCAGGTTGTATTTTCTGACTGAAGTAAGAACCCGTCAGGGCTACGATCTATATTGAAGGACCCGTTTTTGGGAATAAACAGACCACTTCCAAGCCATCCCGAAAGAGGCCAGATCGTCATTTCGTAGGTGCTTGTCACAGGAGCAGATCTGGGTTTTTATTTTTGCCAAACTCAAGGCGTTTCGAGTTTATCTTTACTGCTTGTGCAGCCTGCATTGAAGCAGCAAGTTGGGCAGCCTTGACGTCGGAAGCTTTTGCCATGTAGCAATCAGCCACAAGGTCAAGGAAGAACTTATCGACTTTGAATTGCGGCCTTGAACTTTTATCACTTGGTTTTGCCAGGATGTATATGTCCTCAGAGAGGAACGCTTCCTGACCGTCGATAATCGTAAATCGTTTCAGAATAACTGATTTATATTCAATCATGGGCCGGCTGAACATTCGCTTTCCGCCTGAATCTGCTTTTAGATTCAGCACGCCCTCAAGCTTGATATCTGCCACATCCTGAAAACGGATTTTTTTGCGATATTCTTCCATTCGAGAAAAGAACGGCCGCCCGATTGCGGCTATCTTGATCTTGTCGGGCTTTACCCAGATACTTAGGCCTCCGGCGTTTTGGTTTTGAATTCTTTCAATCGGCCTTTGATCGGGCATACCACCTATCAGACTGTCGATAGGTTTTCCCAGAAACGCAGTCAGTTGTGTCAGTGGGAGCGTTTCCTTTGCGATGGCATAGTAACCTGTAGCTCCTGATGAGCTGTATTTGACCTTATAATTGCAACTCGGATAAAGAGCTTCGACGCACACAACTGCCTTTTTCCCCGACCCGCATCGCAGCCTTATTGTGGGAAAGTTAGGTGGCAATGAATCCAAAGGAACATGCCTCGTTTTCTCTTTTGCGAGACTCAAACGAGAGCAGAAGCTGTATTTTCGATTAGCCCTTCGTTGATATGCCATTTCTGCGGCAACATCTTCATGTTTCACATTCCAGAGATCTAGAAGATTGCAAAAAGCAAGATCAAACGAGAGAGGATCAGGTTCCTTACCCCATCTTTTTAGTCTTCTCTCGTGTTCTTCCTGAGCATTCATCATGCCCCTTTATAGATACAAAAAAACTGGCATCAAAGTGGCTCGAACTACAACTCTAACGGATCCTGTTTCTTTTTCGCATGCGCTCTAGGATTTCTGGCTTCTTTGGGTAGCTGTCTTAGCAACATGCCTTCCATTTCTCCGCCATCGCTATTGCGAATGGTAAGATTGACATCGTATTTGATGCCGCTCTTTGATGTTCTTTGATGAGCTCTTCGCCACATGATGGGCTGGCGTTTTTGTTGCATCAAAGAAATCAGATCGACGTCGAGGGGTAATTCGTTTTGCATTTTGATCTCGATGTTGAACTACGTCACATCATATTGTTTATAGTTGAAATCGCTTGTCCGACAAGTGCCTTGCCCTTTGGGGTCATATGCACCTGAACATATTTTCCAATTCTTTTTCGTCTGACAACGCCGCGAGCCTCAAGGACATCCACGGATCTCGATATGCTCGACATTGGAAGATTCAATGCATTAGAGATATCGGTAACATAGCACCCGCTTTTTCGTGAGACTCTCAGGAATATAGCCATCTGCCTCATATTCAATTCGCAGATCGGATTTCCAAGGATTCCCTCAAAGACAATAGATATAAGCTCGCCAGCCTTGCGCTCGCTTCCGCTACAACTCCTGATGGAGTCAAATTCGTCATGGTTGTTCTGATGGGATTCTTGGATTTCCGTTGCCACGTTCGTCTCTTTTTCTTATATTTTGAGACTATGTTTTAGTATGAAACCTATAAATTCCCAAATTTATAAACGTTGCGTTAACTTACGGTAATTGCGACCTGTTTCGCGGGTCTACCAAAATACCTTCGTAAAATATCACTGCTTTTGATTTGCTTTGACGAAGTGCATCAATCCACCAAGGCTCTCTGTTTTTATCGAGCGGCTTATGTGAATCTGCCCTTCCGTCATTTCCTGAGACATGGATTTCGATGCACTGATCTGATTCTAGCAGGTTTTTAACCAAGACGTCATTTTGTCCATGACGCTTTGCGACGATATTAAGATGTGAAAGATCGAGGGCATATTTACACCCTTGCTCTGCTACATATTCATATTCACGCCAATCCGACATTAGCCACTTGTTACTGGCGGAAGGATACAGACCTTCAACAGCTACAGGGATATTCGTCTTGGATTGAATTTCCGCAAGATTTTCGACCATTTGTTCTATGGTGCAATCTTGGCGTTCTCCGGCATGTAGACTGTATCCTCCTGCACCAAGGCGTTCATTGATTCTGATGCTTTCGTTGATGTAGTCGCCATTTTCGGGAGCATTGCTGACGTAGACAATATTAGGTGCAACGTTTCTAAGCTTGGGAGAGGCATGCAACCTGAATTCCGTTCCAGGGTATTCTTCGAGAAGAAAGTCAATCAAGCTGTCGCTGATATATCCTGCGTGTTGCGGACATAGCTGGATTTTTTCGTATCCTATCGGGCCAAGGACTTCATCTTTGAGTCCTTGAACGATATGCTCCATAGCGCGCTTGTGGGTTGTTGCCGGCGCCACAGCGCTTGCCGCCTGAATTTGCATTTTTTCCTCCAATTCCATTTCCATTTTTTGATTTCCGGCTCTATAAGAGAAGCTCGAACGTGATGGAGCGAAGACTGTGACCAATATGATCTTGACAATAATTGGGATTACACTGGTGGCAGCCACAGTGCTTATGACCGTATTTTATGGCGGCGATGCTTTTTACTCGAGTGAGAATAGGGTTGAAGCGGCTCGCCTCGTAAGTGAAGGATCACAGCTCCATCAGGCTGTTACAAGTTATAAGATGCGTTATGGCGATCATCCAGCCAACCGAGGAACTCACGAGCAGGTTCTTCAGGAACTCGTCAATAAGCGTTTTCTTGATGACGTTCCGAATGGAGGGATTGGGCCTTGGCGATTTGATTATCCAAACGGAATGATCAGATCAGAAGTCGGGGACGTAAACGATGAAAAAGCGCGAGCCGTTTGTGCTGAAGCAAGGGCTCAGCAGAAGCTTGAGGATCCTGAAAACATTTTTAAGTGCGATGGCAGCGATCATCCTAATAGAGTATTGCCAGCTAATGAACCGTGCTGCATTTTCTAACTCGAAATAACAAATAATTAGTCTCGGTTTATATATTCTCTGAACGTGCAATTGAGATCAGGATTGGTGGGATGTTCCCATTCTTCCTGTTTGATAAGTGTTTTTGAATCAAGGAATGGCACGCGAAAATATGTGTCCCCTGGCCACTTGCCATGTATTTCTGTCAAAATGTAGTGATTAACAAAAACCATGCATTGATTATAGACGGTCCTACCCCCGATAAAGAGAACGTCATTTTCCCCGGCGATCTTGAGAGCGTCGGGGATATTTTTTGCACAATCAGCCTTGGATGGGTCGACTTGATTCGGTTTGCTGGTCAGGACGATATTATGCCTGAATTCAAGTGGAGCCTTAAGTGATTCCCAGGTTGTTCTGCCCATGATGACGGCTTTTCCGAGAGTCGCCTCCCGGAAACGCTTCATGTCTTCGGAATGGTGTGGCCAAGGCAATTTTCCATTATAGCCTATAGCCCCATCCGAAGCCCATGCGACGATGAGAGATATCTTTTGCTGACGCATTTCTTAGACTGCTACCGGCGCCTTGATAGTGTCCTGAGGTTTGTAGTCTTGGACACTGAAGTGGTCGATCGTATAGTCGTTTATCGTCGCAGCTGGATCGAGCTTGAAGATCCCCAGATTTCCTGGCGTCCGTGACAGCTGCTCTTCAACAGCCTCCAGGTGATTGAGGTAGATGTGGACATCTCCTCCCGACCAGATCAGTTCTCCGCACTGAAGTCCTGCTTGTTGAGCAATCATGGCTGTAAGGACAGCTTGCCCGACAAGATTGAACGGAAGCCCAAGGAAAATATCACAACTGCGCTGTGTCAACATGCAGTTTAACCGGCCGTCAGAGACGTGGAACTGGTAGCTTTTGTGACATGGAGGCAAGGCCATTTTGTCTATTTCAGAGACGTTCCAGCCTTCAATGATGTGGCGTCTGCCCCCTGGACTGGATTTCAATCCTTCAATGACTTGCTCAACCTGATTAATACCGGTGCCTTTGATATATTTTCCGGGCTCGCTGGATTCAATAAAGGTATCCCAGTTCACCCATTGCTTACCGTAGACGGGACCAAGATCACCCCATTTGTCCGCAAACTCCTGACTTTCTGCGATTCGCTGAGCAAACTCTTCAACGCTGATATTATCGCCGGTAGCCTTTACATAAGCAGCATGCGGCCATTCGTTCCAGATCTTCACTCCTTGCAGCACAAGGGGACGGATATTTGTATTGCCCGTCAGAAACCAGAGCATTTCTCTTACCGCGGTTTTCCAGTAAACCCGCTTGGTTGTCAAAGCCGGAAATTCGTTTTGACTCATATCATGTCGTAGCATGGCGCCAAAAACTGAACGAGTCCCAACGCCAGTCCTATCGATTCTCTTGTCTCCTTCATTGAGAATCCTTGCCATCAGACTGAGATATTGCTCTTCAATGTTCATGACGTTTTCACCTTTTTGTTCTTGTATGTGTTACCGTTGAGAACGCGCATATGAGGCCCTGAAAGAATACCAGTTGCAATATAAATTCCATAGGCAAGCTGCATTTCTGAAAGCCTTTGCCGCCTTGATAAAATATAGTTGAAGCCGAAAACCGCCGGAATAGCGACCAGCAAACCAAGGGCCGTCATTATCAATGCTTCTCCGACAGAACCTGCCAGTAGATTTGCATTGATTGATCCTCCTAGACCAAGGGCGTGCAGCGCTCCGTAGATGCCAAGAACCGTTCCAAACAGGCCAATATACGGAGCATTTGCTCCTATCGAAGCAAGAATGCTGGCATGCCCGCTTCCCTTTGTTCCTTGCGAATACGAGGCTTCCTTCATTTTGCCGATGAGATTTTCACCCCTGAATCCGGCGGCATAAAGTCTATTATAATTTTGCCTGACGTCCAGCCAGATGCCGCTTTCCTCATCAACATCCTTGGGTGCATTCTTTATTTCACGATTGACTCTTAGCCCTTCTGCCACAAGGCTTGAGAGCGACAGAATTGACATCAACATCAGTATCACGGCTGTTGCTATGCTTTTCCATCCTCCTGATAATACTGCTTCTATCATTTATTTTTCCTCGATCGGGCGACCTTGATTGCTCTATATAAAAACATTGCATCAGGAAGCGCTCTTCCTGTGGATACAAAACGTGAAACTATTGAATTCATACTTTCTTTTTCGCTTTCATTTTCGGGCTTATATTCTGAGACATTAATTCCGAATGCTTTTGATATAAGGTCAGCTTGATTCATCGTTACCAGTGAGACCGAAGAATCATTCATAAGTGCCCGGATTTCGTTGGTTACACTATCTTGATCCTTGGCATTGGAAAGAATTTCATATGGAATTGGATCGACGCCAGATTCTATTTTCCCCACTTCGGAAATCAGGGCTTCATTGGCCCTTATAAGGCTAGAATAGGTCCAGCTTGGCTCGCTGAGCTTTCCAGAAACGACTGCAATTTCTATGGGAAAAGCTTCACCCCTTTTTGTTACGAACTTGATGCATCTTACTATTGCAAGTGCATCTTCGTTCTGGACGACTCTTGCCATCAAGCTTGCAGACTGATCGAAGAGAACTTTTTCTCTGGCTGCCATTCTTAGAAGCAGATTCTCTACATCGACCCCTTCGTTCATATGAGTATTTTCTTCAATCGAGCGACCATGTCCTTTGGCGAGACCCTTGGATCTCTTACTCTGACAATAGGCAACCCTGCTCTTGTCGCCTGATTTTCACGTGCGTCGGTATCCTCAGAATCGAGTTCAATCACGACGCGAGGATAACGAGATCGGTCAACAATGACGAAATCATGATAATCATTGATCATCTGCTTCATTATTGCCTTTGCAACCTTTGGATGTTCTTCTTCTCGTGCACCAAGCATTGCCTTTGTCGAAACCTTGGCAAAGAGCTCATAATCAGGAAATTCCGACATGGCAGATACCAGAACTCTATGAAGAGCATGCTCTCTATCACTCAGAAGAGGCAGAGGCGCGATCGGCAATCTCTTGGGGATTTTCACCCCCTTACTTGATCCGGCCGAGTCTTCTTTCTTTGTTGCCGAAAGTATAATGGCAATCAGCAGAAAGATGATCATCAAAGCGAGCAATGCGCCAGCTACAATGATAACATACTGTGCGTTTTCAGGTAGCTCCTGAAATTTCGCCATTAGATCTTCCATTTTTATTCCTCGACCGTGGATTTAATGCCCGAACGCAAGCGGCGGGATTTTAGTCCCGCCGCTGTTTCTAGGATGATTTTATCATTTTGAGAATATCTGGAGGTCAGATTCTCATTGGCATCAAAACACTTCTATCAATTTCGTGATTGTCCGGACGAATGAGCGCCGGCGAAGTTTCATTCTCGAGGGTTATGAGAATGTTTTCACACGCCTGGTATCCATTCAGCAATTCTCTTAGATACCTGCCATTGTATCCGACGCTGATCTGTTCATTTGCTTCGGCTGCAACCTCTTCCTGAGCAACACCAGTGTCGGGATTGTTAGCAATGATAGTGATTTTGTCGCGATCGATATCAAGACGTATTGCACTTGTCCGTTCCGAAGAAACAATACTTACACGCTCGATTGCCTGCTGCAGAAGAAGCGGATTAACCTTGATTCTGATTCTGTCGCCGGCCGGAACAACTCTGGTGTAGTCCGGGAAAGTCCCATCGATCAGTTTTGATGTGAAAACAAGGTTGCCTATTTCAAAGCGAATGCTCCGCTCATCAATGGTGACCCCCATTTCTCCCTCGAAGTCTGGCAGAATTTTGAGTATTTCGCTGACGGCCTTCCGTGGAACGATTGCATTGGGCTGCTTGATCTTTGTATCGCTGATTTGGGCAATGCTTAGCCTGTGCCCATCGGTTGATACGGCGACCAGTGATTCATCCTCAATTGCGAGGAAGGCGCCGTTGAGATAATAACGGCTTTCCTCAGTCGACATCGAGTCTCTAACGAGGCGGAAAGCTCTGACAACCGATTCAATCGACAACTGGATGGTATCGCCTTCAGTCGATTTGCCAATCGGAAAATCGTCAGACGGAAGGACGGGGATCTGATAACGAATTCTTCCGCCCTTGATCGTCATCCTGCCATTTGCAACTTCCATGTCGATCTGTGAGCCTGATGGCATCTTTCTTATGAGAGCGCCAAAGATGGCCGCGGCAACGGTTGTTTTTCCGTTTTCCAGGACCTCTACATCAGTCATGAAATCTGTTGCGACAATATCAAGGTCAGTGGCCGTGACGCTCAGACCACGAGAAGATGCATCGATTAGTATGTTCGAAAGGATGGGTATAGTGTTTCTCTTTTCGACGATACCTTCGACGTGGTCGATGATCTCGAGGATTTTTTCTTTTTCAACTCTGATATGCATGAAATTATTCCTTTCACTTCGGGGCTAATATCAAAAATCGAGAACTTTGGAAGTATTCTATTTTTCTCGATTTTTTCAAAACTGCGGTTGGGGTGGCCTGTGCAAGCATCCTATAAGGATTTGATGATTAAAATAGGAACTCATGGAGAACATCATGGCCTCTAAAGAACTTGATCACATGTCAGAGATCAGGTCTGTTTATGATCGGATGGATGAATTTAAAAAAGCCCATAGTTCGGCCTTGGCCGTTCTGACCAAGTCGGAAAAGGCTTTTGAAAAAGCAAGGCAAAAAGTTGAAGAGGCACGCAGTGCTGTCAAGACCGCGGAGTCTGACATGAATGCTTTTGCTGTCGAACAGAAAAAAGCCATGCAGAAGATCATGACGATGATTTCGAAGGATCCAAACCTTGCGCATGATCTTCTGGGCAAGGCGCTCAATATGACGCTGGAAAGTCCTTCTTCAGATGGTGACGCTGAATAGTCCTTCCATATGGAACCCTATGTCACATCATTTCTAGAGCAACTTAGAAGCTGGCTTGCTTGGCGTGCTAACAAGCGCTCAACGCTTGCCGGCTGGTTCAGTATTTTTGGCATGCAGGCCCTTTGTGGCATGCTGCTGTTTTCTCTTTTCAGCTTTGTATCTGGAAGCGGGACAGCATTGCCTTCGCTTTTCTTTGGATTATTTTTTGTAATTGCTTGTGGTGTATCGGGCGTAGCTTTTTCGGTCTTGTGGGCAATTATTTTTGTCCAGATAGTATCGATTGGATTTGGCATATCTTTTGGAGTCTGGCTCGGGAGTCCTTCCTGGTGGTCTTCAGCTTCAGCAGAATGGAGTCAGGGGGCTACAATACCGAAGGTGATTGTCATCGCCGGTAGTTTTGTTCCGATAGTTTGGTGTGCTACCTGCGCACCTCTTCACAAGCAATGGGTGAAAGCTTGGCAAATGGTTATAAAGAGAATTCTCAGTCGTTTTGCCAACGTAAGCGATGATCGCAGACGAGAAGCATTTGAAAAGCTCAAGGCTTCCGATCAGGAAGTCGATAGAGCCCTGAAATCCAAGGATGCCGATGATGCAAGTCTTCAGGTCATTCCAAAGAGTCGTGTCATTCGCGAAGAAACAAAGATTGAAGAGGATCTTTCGCCTGAAGAAAGATACAAGAAGCTGAAGGCTGGAGAAAATTATTCTGAACTTTCCGGGCTGAATGAAGCCGCGAAAAAATCTCGCCAGAAAGTTGATGATTCAGGGGCGATTGTTGATGTTACCGATGATGCAGATGATGTAATTGAAGTCTCTGCTCCTGTAACAAAAAATCCTGTCATTGACGATAAATTTGGAGCGAAGGCTGAGTCTGAATCTGATAGCCCATCCTCGATTCCGAAAGATAGTGGCCCCAAGAGCGCAGCGTCTTCGGCTACGGACAATCCTGCTATGCTGGACTTTCTTGCGGATGAGTATGATCGTCAAATGTCGGTTGCAGTTGATGAGCAGTCTGCAATTGCAAGCTTCATGTCTCACCATAGCAGCTATTTGCTATCGCTATCAGACCGAGATATTGCCTATCTGAGAAACCTTCCAGACGGCCGTGGTCGGGCTTTGGCCTTTTCCGCGCTCCAATATCAATCCTCTATGCCTTCTATCTCAACCAGCTTTCAAGCTGCCGTTGAAAAGTCTATTGAAGAAATATCGGAAGACGAAATTGTCAGGCCAACGAAGAATGTTGATCTTGATGATGAGGAAAACGGCCTATCCATTGATTTCGATGTTGACGAGGAAGAAGAAGATTCTGCGAATGGATCTTCCGGGTTGTCATACGAACAGGCACCATCTGTTCCTGAGTTCGAAGTTGATTTTGACTTCTCGGGCGACGCCGCTTCTAGAGCTGGTAGCGGGAGACGTGTGGCTTCTCTTCTGACGATGGCGGCCATGCCTGGAAATCCTCAGTCACAGGTTAAGTCATCTGATCTTATGGATTTCACCGATCCTTCTGAAAATGATGAACAGACGGACGAGGTAGAGGCTGATATCTCAAAAAATTCAGATAATGCTGAGATTTCGTCTGTTTTGCCTGATCAGCCGGCGGCAGCAAAGTTTGACCTTCTCTCAAGGGTGATTGAGCTTTGTGTTGGCGGGCTTTCGAATGAGGAAGCCACTGCCAAGGCCAATGCTGAGATGGAAGCTTTCAATGCGCTTGCTTCTGAAAATGCAGCCGCATTAGCGCCAGAAAAGGCTGTGAACGATGACCCGAAGCCTCTGGAAAGTTCTGAAACTCCTTCCTTGAATAAACCAGAGGAAATCGTTGAGGATGAAGCAACGTTTGGCGATTTTATCGTTGAGAAAGATGTTATCTCCGAGTCACCTCAACAAGAACCGAAAAACGAAACCGGTGAAGAGCCTGAATCTGAAACTACCGCGTCTTCTTTCGTGAGTGATTCTGATGAGGCGTCTGATAAGCCGGCCAATGCTTCAGAGGAAACGATTGAAACTGATAAGCCCGAAGAAGTTTCAATTGATCCAGAAATTATACCCGAAGATCCTCTTGAGGAAGATTCTATTCCTGAGACGGCAGATGCTTTGGGCCAGGTAGAAGCTCCTGTTTCTGAAGCTACCGTTTCGGTTTCCGATGACAATGACCTAAAAGGTCCTGAACAGTATACAGAATGGAATAGTGAGATGATTGAAGTCAATGTCACTGATAGGCAGGTCAGAGCGATCTACGATTGCGTCAAGGACGTTTCTTTGGAGCCAATCGAAAAATACAATGTCTTCATTTCGCTTGAAAGAGAAGAGGGTGGCATCGACAGTGTTCAAGCTGTTCGTTCTACCAAGTTTACCTCGTTCTATAGCGATACTGTCGCTCATGAGGTAAGGAATACCGTGACTTCGATCATTCGTGATTGTAAGGACAGGAATTTTTCGATCTTTGGTGAAATTGCATCTGAATGCGAAGCAAAGATTCAGGAACTTTCTTCCGCGTCTTACAAGATCACAGTGGAAAAAATTCAGGAGCTTCGCGCAAGATCGGTTGAGCTTACTGATATTCTGAAAAAGGAAAAGCCATCCGCTGAACTTGATCGTTCACGTTTCCGTCTCGCTCAGATTGATGGAAAAATCGATTCGCTTGAAGAAATTCTGAAGAATGCCGAAACCGCAAAGGTTAAACCGATTGCTGTCAGCAAGGAAGCTTCCGATGAACAGAGAAGAAGAGCAGAACTTGTGTTGAAGAGTGTAAACAGAGGTCAGGATGTTAATGTGGTAGCGGCCGAGATATCAGACAGAAATATGCATGCAGAAGAAGGAGTCTATACTCTGGAATCATCTGATGAATCTACGTCTGATTTTCTTGAAACAAGCCAGGTTGTGAGCCATACCATGATTGATATGCCTTGGCTCGATCCTGAGCTCGGTGACCTTGATGCACCCTTTGATATTCAGCCCAAGGGGCTGGACCCAATGTCAGAGGAATACATAAATGCTTATAACGCACGGTGGGCTCTTAATAAGCGCAGGACCGAAGCCAAGGCATTGCGTGATGAATTCCTTGAGCGTGAAGCAAGAGAAAAGGCTGAAGCCGAGCGGATCGAACGCGAACGTTTTGCAAAGCAGGTCAAGATGGCCGATCTAGAGCAGCGTGAAGAACAGATCAATGAGAGGGAAAACGAGCTTCTCAGAAAACTTCGCGAATTTGAGGCCGATCAGATTTTTGTCGAGCAGCAGAAGGTTTATATCATTGAGCAGGAGTCCAAGCTTGGCATCAAATCCAAGCTACTGGACGAGATTTCGTCTATTTTTGAGGAAGACGCCTCTGAAAAGATTTCGGCCTTGAAGTTTATTCACAAGAATATGAATAGCCTTTTCCAGATCAAGCATGTCCCGGAGCGCTTTGCGCCTCTGGAAGCAGTTTATCTTGACATGGCCTTGAGCAAGGCAATCCAGATGAGAGTGAAGGTCTCTTCTGTAGGATTGCAGGAAGCATTCTCAAGGGATGATTCCTAAGATCTTCCTGAAAGAGTTTTTCCTCATAATTCGATTCTGACCTTCCATGGAGCGACAATCTTCAAAAAGGTTTCTGACATCATAAAGCAGGTCGCTTCACTGATTGATGTGAAGGTTCATCTTCCTTCATCAGAAAACGATGTGTTTGATGGCACAGATCTTCTCGAAAAGTGCGAGAATGATGATGAGAAGCGTTTCGTAACTGAGATGATAAAGCTTTTGAATGCCGCGCGATCTGAGTTTTTTGAACTTCAGGGAATCATTGATTTGAACATCAAGGATTATACATCCTCGAAGAAGCTGGAATCTGATGATATCGATGATCTCAAGGCACTGTCAGCAGCCAATGCAACTTTGAAATCCGAAGTTGATCGCCTTGTTGAAAAAGACAAGGATAGTGAAACCAAGATTTCAATTCTTTCTGAAGAATTGAAGAGTGCATTGAAGAAAATCAAGCACCTCACCGGTGACTCGGATGATACCGACAAGATAAATGCCATTGTTGCTGCTGTAAACCAACGCGGCTATAACAAGGGCGGTAGATCCTTCTCCTTTGAGGTAGAGAACAATCGAATGGTTGTCGGCATTCATGAAGATTTTCTGGATGAGGCATCAATACAGCGCTGGGCAGCCGAAGCATCTCGGCTCAAGTCGTTCCCGTTTGTTGTCTTCACAGATTACGAAGGCCACAAGTTCACAAGTTACCTGATTGATAAGGGAGTGACAGTTTCGATCCAGAAGCTTGAGCTCGAGAATGTCATGAAATATTTGGACACAGTTGAAGAACAGCAGAAGGTGAATTGAAAATGTTCTCAAGAATTATGATCGCTGGCATGATGACAGCAACAGCTCTATCTTTTTCAGCTTCTGTATCGGCCGCAAACCCTGAGTCAGTGTCGATTGGCCGTTGCAATATACCTGCGTCGACGTCGCTTTTTAGCAGAACACCAGGGGGTCTCCCCTCTGATTGGGTTACCAAAACTGTTTCTGTTTCGAATGGTGTGTCGCTGCCTGATGTAATGGTCGACGGTTGGCCAGCCAGAACGGCCCCGGCCGATCTTCTGCTGCAGGAACTCATGTCGGAGACTGGACTGGTTTATAGCGGTCCTGGTGTCCTTCCGACTGCATCGTGGTCTGGTGAAGTTATGACACTGGATTCTGTTATTTCCAGCATCGTTTCGCAGTTTGGCGGTCACTGGACATTCGACGGAACAACCCTGTCTGTTTCCAAGGATATGCCAGCTACCTCGAGCACTGCTTCTGTCAATCTTCCGACGGAACGTGATCTTAGGCTTGCGACAATCGACATTCTCAGGGCCTATGACCTGGATGTTAGAGTTGTCGGAAGCACTGTGATGCTTGAAGGCTCATCTGAGGAAATGAAGAAAGCACGTAAGGCACTTGCTGATGCCAAATCGATAACCGTGATGGACGTGTTTTTCCTTCGAGGTCGTCCTGAGCAGGGTCGTTATGACTGGAGCAGCCTTGGAGCCATAAAGGCTAAGCCTGCAGGAGCCGGCGGCTCATTTGTTTTTACAGATGCAGAGCCTGAAATGCTCATTCAGAGGCTTGTTGCCAGAGGCGATCTTGTAGAAGATAGTGCGCAGTCTGTGGCAGCTCCGGCTGGATGGGGACTTGCTGTTCCGCCGTCCCAGTGCGGCGCCGGATCTGGGGAAGTTGTTGTAACATCAAAGACTGCTGGAGACAGGGTTGACCTGACCCTCGCAGGATCGATGTTCGATGCGCAGTTTCCCGATTTTGTCATGGGAAGCACTGCTGCCTCAGTCATGAAAGATCCGCAGGATGGCTGGATCAAGATGGTTTTGGTTCGTCCCAGAGTTGTAAGCTTCAGCTCTCGCTGAGAGTAATCATCTGAAGACGTCCGATCGCGATTGAAAGGCAATCCTGAACTGTCATTGCACTGATGCTTTCCCATGCCAGTTCAGTGTCATCACCAAGATAGATTCCTGCATCATTGATTCGCATGGAGCAGGGATCTATCACAGTGCAATCAGCATCATTGCTCTTTGAAAGGAGCAATGTATTTTCGGAATTTGCCGAGTGTGTTCCGATCACATCTAGCGCTTCTTCTGCGTAATGGATCTTGATTTTTCGTCCTAGGTTACGGCTGACGATTGTCAGGAAGCTCTTATCTTGTCCATTTTGGCCACCGTAAGAGAGCACACATGCTTCTTCGGCTTCAATGTTGCGCTGAGTGACAAAAGTTGAAAGAGGAATTCTCTGTTCGATTTTGAGGTTATTCAAAGGAATAATCAAACCCCGCAGTTTGATTGATTCTGTTCCAATCATGATGTCTGCCGAGCTAACATCCTGAATGGTTTGCTCTGCTACAATAGTAATTTCTTCATTGTTGTTGTGCAGCATATTTGCGATCTTGAGCAAAGCTAAACGCTGTTCTGCTTTAGTTATGGTTGCGAAATTTGCGATAATCTTGCTTGCTTTATTCATTTCCCTTTTTTCCTTTCTAGGGTTTTAATTTAACCCTTCCAGGATATGGGCTCTTTTCGCCATGCCTTAGGCATGGTGCATTTATGAATTCGAAGACAAGCTGCAGGCTTTGTTGTAATAAGTTTATTGTCCTATAAAGTTTCAATGAGATTCTGGTTTACATTCATGTTTGTCATTGTTTCTGCGTCTCTTGCAGGATTTATGGCGTCACTCGAGGCATTTTCGCCTCGCTCTGAAATTGACGTCAATACAGTGGCTAACGGCCAGATCAAAAGGACAAGTGGGAATATTTCCGATCTGGAATACAAGGCCGATCAGTTTCTTCAGTCTGAGTCGGCCGCGGCAATGTCTCTTCTTAAAGAAAAGGGAAATCGTCACATTATTGTGGAGTCGATTTCTTTCTCTAAATCGTCAGGAATGGTGACGGGAAGATCCTTCTTTACAGACGCTGGTGGTCCGCGAGAGATCATCATGTATGTTGATGTGTTTGAGAGTGGCAATCGTCCGATTCGTTCATTCCCTTTTAAATTCATGTCGACTGGCTCTCGGCAGCCACTCGTTGCATCCTTTTCTGATTCGCCCAGTTTTTCGAGATTCTCACTGCGGTTTACCCACGAGGGCGTTGATCTTGATCGTGCGGCCCTAGACAATGACATTCCAAGATTGAAGCCGATTAGTCCTGAAGCAATGCTCTTTCATTCCGATTATTCTGAAGCCAAGGAACTTCTGGATGAATTGGGTTACATCGAGGCCAAAAGCTATGAACCTTCAGCCATGTTTGGTGCGGTTCGTCGTTTCAGGGCTGATTACGAGATTCAGGGGCCTGCATTTGTTACGCTGAGAGATCTGTTTGCTCTGAGGGTGGCATCCGGTAAGAATTTCGGAAACACCAAGCTCTATCAGTATGTTGAATGGTCTTCTGGTTCTGGCGGTGGCTGGATGGAAAGCAGGGAAGACTTTATTGATGAAGCATCTGAAGCTGAGGCAGATCTGCCGGCTGAAGAATCAGATGATAGAAACACGATATATGAAGACGCTGAGTCTGCAGAGGAAGAAGCAATATGAGTGATAAGGTTCCCGAAACTACCACGTTCCCTTCAACTGGTAAGCGTTATGTCCAGCCGAGCTTTTTTGAACTCGGCCGCAGAGGAGCCGTGATGGTGTCCTTGATTCTGGGTTGCATGCTTTTTGTCAGCATGATTGCACGTCCCAATGTGATTGCTGATCCGAGATCCTCGGGCATTGCTACAGCTGGACTTCTGATCGCTGCGATATTTTCCGGTTGGGCTTATGCAGCAGAAAAGGATCACTCTCCCATTCAGGCGTTTGCTGTAGGCATGCCACTTGGCTTCTTTTTCTTTCAGAATTCCTACGCTCGCTCAGCGTCGATGAATGATCTTGCCGCCGGATCTTCCAAGGTCATGGCAATTGCAGCGGTCATTGCTATCGTATCTGCGGTTGCCGCGTGGGCCTGGCGGAAATACGCAGGCAAATTCTTCTGATTTTCCTCTCTTACATTCACATTTTTATTGGGAAAAATATGGATTCGGGCCATTTTATGGCTCTGAATCGATAGATTATGACTTCTTCCATTTCATCATGAAATTCTTTGTCTTGTGATACGGACTGCGCATTGCGCTGGGAATCCATGGCCCAAAGATAACCCGCGGATGCTGGGTGTCTTCTATGGGATTTTCTTCTATTGAATCATTGATGTCTCGGGCAAGTTCCCGTGCAAACCTGAGAGTAATTCTCCATGAAACCCATGAGATAAAGAAGCCGAAGACGGAGACCACGATATATTCGGATGTAGCTCCGAATGTCCATCTTTCGGGCGCCCCAAAAAGAACAAAGGCCAAAGACACAAAGAAAAACGCCATAGTTCCGTTTCTCAGTGTTCTTATCTTGTGACCTCTGAGCTTGAAAGAAAGATCGATCGTCTTCCATCTTTCCTTGTCGTCAGATCCCTTTATCATTGCCTCTATAGTTTGACCTAATTCGTTTGCATGAATCCTGGCCACGGACGGAGCTTTTCCGCGTATTGCTTGTAGAGCGGATGTCCCGGTTCTCCATTTTTGCTTAAGTTTATGACCAAGGGCACTATACCGGCTCTTTGGATCTGACATTTGACTTCCTCGTTTCTGTTTCTGTGTGTTCCGTGAGGACCCCAAGCGCACAGAATGGCCTGATTTTTGTCGCTCAAGAGCATGCTGGTTATCTGATCGTTGAGAGGTCCAACGGGAGACTCAGCTTTTTTCATGTTTGCAGGGCTTTTGCTTCTCCATGCAAACAGATTTATAACTGCAATCGCTCCAAATCCTTCTTCCTTGGCTCTGCTGAGCACAACTGTGATTGTTTGGTCATTGCTGATTTGATCTGCTTCAGATGGGTTCAGCATTATGAGGATGAGGCAGGGAAGATTTGGATCCCACATTCTCCATAAGAAGTAGCGATAGACTGCAGGATCTTCGGTGCTGAATATGGCCCCGGTTTCCGCCCCGTCTCCAAGTAGGTTTTGTTCCTTCTCGATTTTTACATGAACGTCCATATTGGCCACTTCGATCTTAGCTAATATGGATTTAATGAGATCATCTGATTTCATGAATGTTTTGCGATGAAAATTTCAATCGCCCTTCTGATTTCTTGCTGGACATCGTCAATGGGATGACTTGCATCTATAATAGTCTTGTCACTCCAGTCGTAGTCGATATTTTGCTGTCTCAGTCTCCGGTGAAAGTCTAATTCGTAGCCTTCAAAGCGGTTCTCGTTGCTTTTTTGCTCTGCGAGTCGCTTGTTGCTTCTTTCTATTCCTATGACCGGATCAATATCCAGAATGATTGTCAGATCAGGAAGGATACCTTCTGCAGTTAGATCGTGCAGATTTTTGATATAATCGACCGGCACACCTTCGCCGGCACCCTGGTAAGCCAGTGTTGAAAGCACATAGCGATCACTTACAACCCAGTCTCCTCTCTCGAGAGCAGGCT
>Ga0100378_1000769_pt1 | contig 35028 bp, 38 predicted proteins | sample CryGeymeta201502_FD_81535 | JGI IMG/M metagenome (GOLD analysis project Ga0100378, IMG submission 81535) | Groundwater microbial communities from Crystal Geyser aquifers in Utah, USA - Crystal Geyser metaG 2015-02 | ecosystem: Environmental > Aquatic > Deep subsurface > Groundwater | place: USA... | reverse complement strand
CAAATTATCAATTATTACCCAACTATGATAAATTAGCAGATCAGTTTAGATATATTTTCGATATTAATAAAGATAATTTGGTTGAAAAAAATTGGAGAACGTATGGGTACCACAATATTGGTTATCAAAATCGAGAATACTTAGACCAATTAATTATTTCAGAAAAAAGCCAATTAAATTTCTATCAAGGCATGATAGGTGAAAAAGGAACTAAAAATTCGTTTAACAGGCTATTACGATCTGAATTTATTACCAAAACGAGTGATTTGTTTTTCTATGAAGAGTGGGCATTTAGAGTCGGTCAATATGGTGATTATGATAAAAAACCCAGTTTAGAAGTGTTATTTCCACAAGATACATTTAAGCAAAATCCCCAAAGAATTGATTTTGATTTAATACCAATACCAGAAGTAGTTGAAACGGGAACAGTTCTTCCGGAAATGCCCGAATCTGGCAAAACTTATTTTTTCAATAATATTGAAAATCAGTTATACGCATGGGACGGAACCAAATATACCAAAACATATGACTGGGATTCTGTAATCGCAACAGAAAATACAGATAATCCATACGATGATATAACAACAATATTCACAGTAACTAATGATACCGGAAGAATAGTGGGCGGGGACAGCAGATGGCAGAGAAGACCCGACACCACTGTAACAGATTTGGGCAATTGGATTTGGAATACAAGAGAAAGTGAGTTTGGTAATGAAAAAGATTTACCAAATGCTGGGTACGCCAAAATTGATGAAGCAACATATTATGCGTTTAATGCCGCCGCACTATTAGATTTACATAATCAAGAAAGAAAATCAACCATAGGTTTTACCGACGGTGAACGAATTTGGAATTACAACACCCAAGGGTTGTATGGTTTTGAAGTTTCTGGCAGAGGCGTAACAAAATATGCAGACAACTGGAGTATGTTTAGAGTAACATTAATGAATAATGTTAGTCCAATTGATATTCAACTTTCCGAAGACCGTGGTAGTATGATAATAACATTCAACCAAAATGTTTCTTTGTTTGACCAAAATGGCGACCTACTTGTTTCCGGTAGTTCCATTATCCCGGATGATATATTAGATAATACAACATTCAGCAATAATCTTCCACCAGAGGGAATTGTAACCACGTCTAGTGTTAGTAATTCATTTTTTGTAACAACATCTGCTGGGTATGCCGTAAGCTCAAGAACACAAGTTATCACAACAACCGTTTCATCCTCGGTACCCATAGAAGATTCAATATTCTCCGCATTTTCATTTCCGGTTGTAATACCTTCAGCAGGTACTACTACAACTAGTTCAAATTCAACAAAATATTATGTAACAAGTTCATCATTTGTTACACATACTATTACAGAAGAAAGAATAGAATCAGTTGAAGTATCTATCGTGCCAGTCAGTGTTAACTATTCGCCATTTATTAATCAAGCAACTTGTGAATTTAGACCAGCATTTGAGGACAATGTTTTCGTAGTTGGTGCGCCATTACCCGAAAATGACGAGAACATAGATCTGGGGCCAACAGTGCCAACATCAGCAATACCCGTGCCCCCAAATTCATTCAATATCATAGATATCAATGATGTTATCACATTACAGTCAAATGACAGTGTTCCGCTGCCATTTGAAGGATCCTACGTAGTTGAAGAAATTATTTCGCCAAATCAAATAAGAGTTCAGAGACCGTTGGGAGTTGAATTAGATATCAGCGAAGATGATTTTAATGATGATTTAAGAATAATATCAACGTTTATTTTCAAAGAATTACGTTTCAAAAATACTGACGAATTTAATTCAATAACAAATTCAATATTATATAGAAACGATTTTTTCAATAATTTTGATAATGAAATCTTTTATATAGACGACGCCAGAACGCCAAATGAACAAACGCTAATACAACCATATTACCATGTAACACAAACTGCTGATTGGGATAATAAAGTATTTAACATATTGAGAATACAAGAGAATAAAGTCAATAATAACACCATATTCAATGCTCTTATATATGATAAAATACTAAACAAAACCATAGTTACATTATCATTGTATGACCCATATAAGGGCGTCATACCCGGCATTGCTGATAACGAAATATGGTACAAATTAGATTTTGACCCTGCAAAATATACGGTGGGCGACTCCACATTTCACCAAATTGATGTAGATAAAGCTTGGAATAACGAGCAGGTTGGTAGATTATGGTGGGATCTAAACAGTATTAGATATTTGGATTACGAAATATCCGATAACGGGTATAGACGAGAAAATTGGGGGAGGCTAGCCCCAGGGTCTTCAGTTGATATTTATGAATGGGTTAGAAGTTCGTTGCCGCCGCTAGAGTATCAAATTCAAGCAAATCAAAATACAAATATACCAGGAAATGTTATCAGTAATTTACCGTCCGGCGAGATTTTTAGTCCGGTAAATCCAGCATACTCCCAATTTAGAGAATATGATGAAAAAACAAAAACTATCAAAACGTTCTATTATTTCTGGGTTAAAAATAAAATAACATTGCCAAATGTTCATTTTAGAAATATTTCTTCATCAACTGTAGCAAATATAATCCGTAACCCAACTGCTTCTGGTATTAATTGGTTTGCCCCAATTAATACAAATTCAGTAGTAGTTGGGAACGTTTTTGAATTTTTAGCAAGTGATAGATCAGTATTACAAGTAAATTGGAAAACAGACACGCAAAATACCGGCAATTGGCACAAACAATGGCTCATGGGGCGAGACGGTGACCCGTCTTGGGCTCCGGAAGAAATAATTTATAATAAAATGATAGACAGTTTGGTGGGGTATGATAACACGAACCAAGTTGTGCCAGATCCTTCATTGAATGATAATGAAAGATATGGAATTTTTTATAGACCAAGACAAACAATGTTTGTCAACAAAACTCGAGCAAGAAGTAATTTAATAGAGTATTTTAATTTCCTTATTGAGCAAACAGCATATAATGAAAGGCTTGATGCATTATCAAATATTCTAGTTGAAGATAGCCCGCCGGTCGTAACCAACCATACAGTAGATACTTTTGATCAAAGAGATTTCATAGCCATAAACAACATTGTTGCAGTTGGAGAAACCGTATTAGTAAATCAAAATCCGCAATTATTGGGATTTTGGTCAATATGGCAGTTAGTTTCCAAATCGCCACTTACTTGGTCATTAGTTGTGGCGCAATCTTATAAAACCGAAGATTTTATTATTATAACTGATTGGTTTAGTTCTGAGGTTAATAAAAATAACCCACCAATTAAAATCTATCGTGATATTCCTACTAGAAATACTAGTTTGCAAAATGAATTAATTGCGTTAAATGACATTATTGAAATTGAAGATGTTAATAACAGCGGCATGTGGGAATGGCAACGGTATGATGGCCTTGACGAAGATTCAATCCCCATATTTACGGTGGTCGCTAGAGAAAACTCAACTATTTCATTATCAAATAAATTCGTAAACAACGACACGGTATATGGCATAAACGAAGAGTGGAGTAGTTTGTCACAAAATGATCTATTTAACAAAATACAAAACAGAGATGGCAGCATTGAATTACGAACATTGTTTAATATTTTTAGATACGAAGAAAATACATTAACTATTGAAGAAATAAATAGAATTTTCTTTAAGGCAATTGAATATGCTCATTCAGAAAATCAAATTATTGATTGGGCATTCAAAAGCTCATATATAATTTTTGGCGGCACTACTGAAGCGGTAAATCAAGAAGAGATATTAAGACCAACACTATTTGATAGTTTAATAGAATATATTTCAGAAATTAAACCGTATCACGTTAAATTCAGAGAATTCGCGAGAAGAATAGCAACAGCAATTGATATTTTTGAAACTGATATTACAGACTTTGATTTTCCTCCCTATTATGACATAGAACTAGATGAATACAGAATATTAGATATTAATAATCCAACCGATTTGGAAATTATTTCATCAACATTGCCTTGGAAAGATTGGTATGAAAATTATTTAACTAATCCGCAATTAATACGAAATATAACTATTACACAAAAATTTGATAGAGTATCCTGTTCCCCAATTGACAATGATCCACTAACAATTAAAATTTTTGCGGATGGCAATTCTTCCCTGTTTGATTTGATTATTAATAACTCAACTATAATCACATCTCCGGTAGTACCAAACTACAACCCGTATGTACAAGGCGGCGTTAATTCCTTTTCAACATTTACTAATACAACAATCAATGCGGGGGCAATTTATAGTTTACCCGGCGTGGCCGCTTCAAAAGACAACGTAATTGTGTTTATAAATAATGTTGCAATAATACAAAATATAGATTATACAGTTGATATCGAACAACAGATAATAACCTTTATATCATCTTATGTTGGCGTAAATCTCATTATAAAAGTAACATATGATGAAGAAGATGGACCGCAACGCTGGACTTCAGACAATATAGACCGAATTTTTATTAAAAATAAATTTTCCGGAACTATTCAAGAATTAAATACAGATCAATGGTCTATATTTCCTGTAGTGATTAATCAAACTTTGCCAGACGAACAAATAGTTCTTAGACTAGTGTTAGATGTAATACCAAATACCAACGAAATAATAGAAATTGAAAGACGAATTTTTGCTGCTGATAGAATTGACCGATTTTATCAACCAATTACCGCATTAATAACAGGTAAGCCAGCCAACGAAATAATACCAGCAAGAAATTCACAAGGACTAATTTCTGGCTGCTCTTTCGTTGGAACTACAGTTGAGGGTGGTAATTATAAATTAACTTCAGAAGCATTTCAGCAAGTTCAACAAAATTATTTAAATAGTATTTGGGATTTAATACCCAATAGTGAATTTGTCAATGACAAATTAATTGATTTATTTGTTAAACTAAAATTATATGACCAATCTAACCCAGGTTTTAGTAATTTTGAAAAATTATTAGAATTAAATAATGTTGAAAAATTTAATGAAATATTTAAAGAAATGTATTCATGGGATAGTCATTCTTGGGATGGGGCAGCCGGTGTAACTAATTCAGTTCAATTCCCCGCATATATTTCAGCAGTTCAAGCTTTATACGACACAATAGTATCAGGAATATCCACTACAACTTCAGGAGTTCAATGGCAAACTGTTTCAAGTCCATTAGATTCGTTGATTGACGGTAACAAATTTATTCAACCATATTTGGGCCCAAACAGACCAGAAGAACTTACATTAATCAAGATTCCCGACCCACTATTAATGGATATATATACTCAAGATTATCCAGGTGCACCAAAGATTTATCAGTTTAGAACCACTACAAGAATAGTAGCGAACGAAGCTTGGTATTTGCCGGGACTGGCCCAAAGCCGAGAATCTGTTTTTGTATATGTTGGTGGTAGATTATTAAAAGAAACCTCAGAATATGTTATTAACTGGAATTTACAAACCATAACTTTCTTGGTTAATTTTTCAAATGTTAAAGAAATCTTAGAAATAACTATCTATTCAACCGGTGGTTTAAGTAATTTGATTTACACAAAATACAGTAAGGCATCAAATGCATTAATGGGTAATAATATCTTTGAAATTGAAACTGATAGTGAATTGCAAGCAGTATTAACTCCAGAAAATATGTTCGTAACATATGATGGGTATATTGTTCCGGTTACTTCTATTTCGAATAATATTGTTGGTGTTGATACCAGTGGATTATCTTTAAATCAAAATAGTTCAATTATATTCAATATATATTCAGGCACTGACATAACAAAAGTTAGAAGACAGGATTTCTTTATTGTTAGTGGGCAGACTGAATACTTCTTGTATTATCCATCCGGTCCCGAAAGCCCGGTTGAACAAAGTATGATAGTATTTAATAATGGTTTTAGACAATTGGGACCAATATTTAAATATTTTACCGGAGACGGAAATATTAATGTTTTTGATACCGGATTAAGTTTAAGCCAATATAGTAATATTACTGTGTTGGTAAATGGTATCACCAACACCAACTGGACTATATCTATTTCTAATGATTCAATAATAACTTTTGCAAATATACCAGAAAAAGGCGCAGAAATAATAATTAGGATAATCGATACGTCAACATTTACTATCAATAACGTATCACTTGATGGGTTTGATATAGCAGGATCATCATTTGATAACAGTCCTTTTGAATCAAATGAAAATCTTACAGGTCAATCCATTACGTTTAATGATGCTGCCATAGGAAATTTCATGTCTGTGGTGACCTTCAATAACAACAGATCAACAAAATTTAGAACTGAATACTTTAAAGGAAGAAGTGATAGTACTTATCCGCTGGCATTTACCCCATCAACACAACTTGGTATATGGGCCTCTGTTTCAGGCAAAAACAAATCATATGTTGGCGAGTATGATTTAATAACTGATTTCAAGGAAAACAGTGATTTTATATATAATACCACAATTATCACCTTCCTAAGCAGCGGGTTAGTATGGGATCAAGTTTTAGACGATAAAATTATTAGTTTTAATCAAATTAAATTCAAAGACCAACATCTCATAACATTTGAGCCAGATTCTATAGTTGATTTTTCAACTACGGGGTTTGATGCTAATCCTTGGGAAGCCGCTGCAAATATCCCCCTTGTTTCGGCAGATTCATTTGAATGGGATAATGAACAACCAACACTTCAACAAATATCAAATGCGCCCGGTTTTGATAACGCTCAGGAAGAGTTGTTTGATGTTGTTGGATTTGATATCCCAAATTTGGATGTAAGACAAGATGATGTTTACATTACATATATGACCGGTTATGAAAAATCAGACGGTATTGCATATAGATCATTTACGCCTGCCATTGGTGAAAAAGAATTTATAAGAATAGCAGACAGCCATACAATGTATCTAAAAACAGACATAAGTTCTAATTCAACACATATTGAACTTTTTGAAAATATTGAATTATTACCTGCGTTAATCAACAAAAATCCATTAATGACACCCAATATTTCTGAAAATATACCGGGTGTCGTTTGGGTTAATGGCGAACGAATTCATTACTGGGAATTATCTGACCCGCAAGTTGAAGATGATGTAAGATATTGGACGGTCAGCAATCTAACCAGAGGTACCAAGCAAACTTCGTCGGGCATAACAGAAAAAATAGAATATTTCTCTAGAAATGGCAATGGAGTAGAAACCGAATTCTTTATTGACAGCGGGCTAACTATTGATAATACAATAGTTCAGTTATTTACGTTTACAAGAGGCGCTGGTATTTGGGAGGGTGATAATTTTTCAGACAATTGGGATGAATTTGCGTGGGATTCGTTTGGTATTCGAACCACAGACACTCCACTAACTATCAAAACTTCCGGCAATGCTGCGGGAGATTACATTATTGATAACGGATCTATAATTTTCAATGAACCGCCTATTTTGGACCCGTTATCCCCGTTTATACTAATTCAAACTTCGGCCGGATTCGTCGAAGTTCAGAACCCATTACCCAACATTTTAGTAACCAAAATTATTTCAAATTGGAACTCTTCGCAAATCATTCATACCACAGGCAGTATTGTAATAAGTGGTAGTGAAAACCAAAGAATACCAGGAGGATATGATCCCATGTACAATAAAGCAGTCAACGACAATTTGGGTTTACAAAATCAATTAAGTGTTCAAGCAGAATTTTTAGCAAATAATACCGGCAAACTAAATAAACCATAATTAAATACGTGTATTATTTTCTACGTATAAATATATAAAGGCATATAAATGAAAGACACAGGAATTATTGAAATATACGGTCATTTAAAAATAATCGATACTGTTTCAGGCAAAGTTATTCTTGATAGAAAAATAGACCAACCATTGAAAGATATAAAACATTATGATAGATGCATTAACACCAAAAATAATAGGCCACGTAAAGATAACAAATGATCTTGGTGAAATATTATTAGATAAAAAGAATGCGATTCACTTTGAAAATATGTCAGTCGCAGTGGGGAGGGCTATCGCCGGCAGTCCAGAGGGGCATATACACGAAATGCATTTTGGTAGAGGCGGAAGTAATCTTACCGGAGACGGCACCATAACTTACCTACCACCAAATACTGTTAATTCTGATGCTGACTTATATGAAACAACTTATTTTAAAGTTGTGAATCAAACCAGCAATTTAAATACCGACCCCAGCAAAAACAATATTACAGTAAACCACACAAATGGTAATTTATTTACTGATATAATAATAAAATGTACTCTAGAATTTAATGAGCCAGCAGGGCAAAGTGCGTTTGATAATGCCGTCAATTTAGAGGGTGATTTCGTGTTTGATGAATTGGGTTTAAAAGTTTTTAATTCTGTACCCGGCGCGGGCAATTTAATTACTCATGTTGTTTTTAGTCCCATTCAAAAAGCATTAAATAGACAAATAGAAGTAGAATATACTTTGAGGATACAATTATGTTAATAAATATTTTTAAATTAAGGATTGGTAGATGAGCAATTATACTATTTTAAAATCTAATAGTTCCACAATCACTGTTTCCGGCAGTTCAATAAACACATTAGACACCAGCCTTCAATTAATTGGTAGAGCGGCCAAAAACTACGGTTCAGCATTAAACACTAATTTTCTACATTTATTAGAAAATTTTTCAAAAAATACTGCGCCAACTAACCCCATAGTAGGCCAACTATGGTTTAACCCGTCATCAAATGAAATGAGTGTGTTAAATAGCGTAAGTGCGTGGGTCCCGATAGGAGGAAGCGGCGGCGCGGCCCCCATATTCTCCGAATCAGTCATAGCCATTTCTGATCCAGTAATAGGTTTTGTGCATAATGCCGCAATAGTTGGTGCTTTTTCAAATGGTAATGCACCAGCAAGTAATCTACCCGGAATATTGAGTGCTACTTTTTCTCAGGGAATAAACCGAGGGTTGAATATTGGAAACATAGATGCGGCAGGAGTTTATGGTACTTCTGGATTACATTTTGGGTTGGGTAATAACCCGCTCGTAATAACAGTGTTAACTTCAATTACATCAATTTTTGGCAATTTGGATATTTTCAGCACTTCAAATGTGCCGAATCCATCTGTAAATATAACAGCAGCCGGAATAACCGGAAATAATACTTTTAGATTTGTTGCCGGAAGTAGTGGGTATTCTTCAATATTATTTACATCCAATACCAACACCGGTAGTATAATTCAAGACCATACATCAAACTCGTTGGGTTTTACCGCTAATAAATTTGAGTTTGTGGCGGCAAATAGTTCTGATACAGTTATTATTAAAAATAATGAAAATTTATTTGTTAAATTAGAAACATTACTGGGTAGTGAAAATAAAATAATTTATACTGTTGATCAAAACTATGTATATAGCGTTGGATTAAATAATGTAGGAAACTATGAACTAACAAATGAAACAACCAATACACCAATAATGTTTGTTGACACTGTAACAAACAATGTTGGTATCAAAACCAATTCGCCCAGTGTTGATTTTGAAGTTAGTGGCCTAGTAAAAATACACGGGCTTACAGTATCCGGCCAGGGTACATCATATTCATTACCCGTTTCGTCCGGAAATATTGGGCAAGTTCTAAGATCAAATGGGGACGGCAATATCCTAGATTGGCAGGATTTACCCGGTTCATCATTTATAGAAGACGGTGTTGCGGCAGTAGGAATATTCACAGAATTAACACCCGGGGAATTAAATTTTAGAACCGCAGGCATCACGCAATTGGTAATCAATGCCCAAGGCGATGTTATTACTACCGGGGCAGTTACAGTATCAAGTATTACAGTTAATAACCCAGAGGGCAGTTACTCATTGCCATTATCGGCCGGCCTAACCGGGCAAGTTCTAATATCAAATGGCGATGGAAACATTTTATCATGGGAATCTGTTTCAGGATTAGCACAAAGTTTTATTAGGAATCCTGCAGAAACTGTTGGATTTTACTCAGATATAATTAGTGAAAATGCAGTAATACAAACCAACAACGAAAATAGACTTGTAATAACCTCTGATGGCAAATTTGGGTTTAACACCGATGCACCTCCGGCATCAATATCATTATTGGCTTCGGCCGGCAATTATCTTGATTTTAAATCATTGGCCGATGAGGCTTCTTTTTCCGTAACAACATTTAATGATGTCATTTTTATTAATGTTGAAGGCAGTGCGCCAACAATTAAAATGTCATTCAAGGCGTTAAATGCCAATTTAGCAGGTAGAGCTAGATATACCTTTTTTGAAGACACGAATAATTTAGGCAATAAAGAAATATTGTTTTATCAGGGAGTTGGCTCAAGCGATCTAGATGCTAAAATAGGCATAGACGGCAGAGATAGTTTTTTCCAATTAAACGGTGGTAAATTTGGTATAGGAACCGATTTTCCTTCAGAAAAATTAGAAGTAAGCGGCAAGGTAAAAGCTAGAGGCATAATTGTTTCAAGTAATTCTGCGTTTTATATATTACCAACTTCTTCCGGAAATACTAATCAATATTTACAAAAATCTTCAAATGGGCAAACCGTATGGGCTTCGCCATACCAAAGTAATGAAGAAGGATATATTGTAACAAAAATTGCGGAATACAAATTGTCTGATGTTAGCGTCTCAGCAGCTAATTGGTTATTCATTCCGTTTGACAGTGTTCCGTATGAAAAAATAATAATTAGATTTAATGATATAAATGTTTCATCTAATAGTTTAATAAGTGATTTGCGTATGCGAGTATTAGCATCAAGTATACCTTCTTTTGGTAGTGCGTATTCGTCAATAGGTAGATATGATACTGCGTTCTCACAAACAAATGACGCAGAATGGATTTTTGAAAACTTTTTTAGCACGGTAAGCGGGGTATTTAATTCCAATATACCTTCATCGTTTACCAGCAATATTATATTTAAAGGGCAAAATAATCCATTCGCCATAGATACACACCACACCGCGTTCCCAAGTGCAGGAATACGACAATTGAATCTAACTTCCGGGTTTATTCCCGCAGCAAGTATTAATGATACTGTTACCGGCATAATACTTAATGCATCAAATCATATAAAAATACTCAATGGGTGGCTAACTATTACCGGCGTACTGCCAAAGGATACAATTTCATTAAATAATTTACCAACAATTACTTTTACACCATGATAAATATTATATTAGCATTTAATAATAAAAACATATATAATATAACTAATATTAAGGAAAAAATATGTCATACCAAGTAAACAGATTTAGCAGCGACAGTTTCGATACCGGGTGGCCGCTATTAATTTCAGATAATTTAGTTAACAATACATATGGAGTTAACTTACTAGGGCGGGGTGTAACTAATTATGGCGAATTAGTTGCCGAAAACTTCGTCTATCTATTAGAAAACTTTGCAGGAACCAATCCCCCGCAAAATGCAATAACCGGACAATTATGGTATGAATCAAATCCTGCAACCCCCGGTGCAGGTACATTAAGAGTTTTTAATGGTGTTGTATGGGTTTCCATTGGCGGAGCACAGACGGGATCCACACTACCAGTAACGGCAAATACCGGCGATCTATTTTATAGAATATCGACCGGTAAAAATCAATTATTTGGATATGCAAACAGTTCCTGGAATAGGGTCGCAGGACTTGTTAGTTCACCAGCAGCGCCAACACCCGCAAACGATGGTGATTTATGGTTAGATTTATCTATCACATCAAATACTACTGCATCTCCAAACAATAAACAGCGTATTCTAAAAGTTCAAGTATCAGGTGCTTGGTATCCAATAGCCCTAGGAGATCCTGCTGGTGGCGCGGCCAATAATACTTCTGTTTCAACAGACGACAATTTAATTGTTTTTAGATCAAATAGCACCGTATTAGGTGCTTGGTCAAACTCAGTAAGAACTGCGCCCGCGTCATTAACCAGTGTTTTTCCAAATGGTTTGCAAATTGGTTTGAACTTAAGCAATGTTGCTAATAACAAAATTGTTAGCCCGGCTACTGGTAGTAATTTAGTTTTGGGTAATTCTGTATTAATACAAGATGATTTATCAGTCGTTGACAGAATTAATGCTGGAAGACTAGCAGTAAGCGGGGTTTCGGACATATCTTCTCTTAATGTGGGAGGTGCTGCTTTATTCAGCAGTACATTAAATACAACAGGAGCCGCAACATTTGCCTCCAATGTAACATTATCAAATGGCTTTTTGGTTGAAAGTTTAACAGCCAATTTAACAGCAACAGGCACTACGCAGGGAACCGCCGCAGTAATAACAACACAAAATGTTTTTATTTCAGGAGGTGCGGCCAATACCGGAGTAATAATCCCAAGTTCTTCCGCAATGCCTGTTGGTGCCAAAGTAACTATATTTAATATTACTGGTGTAACCATTAGAGTTTACCCCAATTCTGGCGCAAACATAAATGGAGGTGTAGTAAATGCACATATTGATGTAGGCAGCGGAGGTACAGTATCATTAATCAGGCGCGCTACTACCGATCTTAGAACGATTAACGCAATTTACGGATAAACGGATAATATTATATGCCATATACAGTTGATAGATACAGAAGTAACTCATTTAATGGACAACCTGGTTGGCCATTAATAATTAATGATAGTAATATTAATTCTGGGAATACTTCCTTAAAAATAATAGGCAAAGGAATTCCAAATTACGGAGAATTTATTGCTGAAAATTTTATTCATATTTTAGAGAGTTTTGCAGGAACCATTCCCCCGGATAACCCCATTACCGGACAGGTTTGGTATGAAACCGATCCGTCATTTCCCGGAGCCGGAACTTTAAGAGTCTTTAACGGAGTTGAATTTACACCTGTATCAAGTGGTTCTTCTGGTAATACTTTTCCAACCACAGCAAATATCGGGCAAATATTTTCATTAAATAATAAGTTATACATCTTTGATGGGACAAACTGGTTACCGCTATTTCCGTATATGCAAGGAGCGACCGACCCGGCCTCCGGCCAGCTTGGGGACTTGTTTTTTAATACCTCCGAAAATGCTGTTAAAATACGAATTGCAAACCCAAATGCACAATGGAGAACTTTGGTTTCTAATACTGGAGAAGCTATAGTGCAAAATAATAATTTAGGTGTTGCTTCTGGCTACTATTTACACAAGAGCATTAACGCCGCTGTGGCTGCTGCCGGAACAGACCAAAATTCCGCAACCGTATTAAATAATAATATCAATATAATAACATCTGCATCTCCGTCCAGCAAGGCCGTAAGATTTGCCGACAACGTAAATGTGCCGGTTGGTTCCGAACTAACAGTAATAAATGACACCAATTCAGATATTATCGTATTCCCAAACAACGGAGCAACCATAGACGATTTGGGAACGAATGTTGGATTTCCGTTGGGTGTTAAAGCAAGAATAGTATTAGTCAAAGCAACAGCAACCAAATTCTATTCAATCACAAGTATATACGCATAAATTTATTGATAAATTAATTATATTCTGCTAGGTTTAATATATGAATTTAGGAGATTATTATGGATGAAAGAGTCGAAAAAGCACTCAAATTTGCTAATTTAAAAATAACACAAGCAAATCAAAGAGAAAATCTTAGAACACAATTATATGAAAAATTAATTTTGGGAGTCAATGGCGGGTTATTTGATATTAATCAAACTCTTATTTCTTTTGTTTCAATACTTGCTTCAAAAACAGATTCGGCAGTTATTTTAGATAAAAACAATAATCCCGTATTAATAGAAAATTTAAATGATTTTCTAGATGAAATATTATCAAGATATATGGAAAACACAAATCTTTTTTATCAAGATTATACAGCTTTAAATAAAGCCAGAAATGTTAAAAATTTAATGGATTTTAACGAAGAAAAACTCAAAAAAGAGGTAAGCGATGAATAATGGAGTGGTAGTGTTTGCTCATAATAATTCAGAAATAGATTATGGCAGCATGGCTCTAGCTAATTCATACTTAATAAATTATTACCTAAATCAACCAATAACTTTGGTAACCGATGAGGGCACATTTAATTATATGTCAAATAAAAATAAAAACAAAATGCAAATTTTTGACAAAATAATTTATAGTGATAAACATTTAGATAAAGTAAGTCAAAAAACAATGAGAGATACTAGTTACAGTGAAAAAATTCTAAACTGGTACAATTGCGATCGAATACATGCCTTTGAATTCAGTCCATACGACAAAACATTGGTCTTAGACAGCGACTATTTAATATTTAATGACAAATTAAAATACGCATTTGATAGTAATGAATCATATTTAATGAATAGTTCGGTAGTTCCGTTACAAAGACAATATAATTGGTTTATTTCTGAAGAAAAACTTAATATAAACAGTATTAAACAATATTGGGCTACAGCATTTTACTTTGAAAAAAATGATTACACTAATGCTATTTTTGATTTCGCTAAATTTGTTTATGAAAATTATGATTATTATAAAGCATTATACAATACAAGCGGAAAAGCTTTTAGAAATGATCATCTATTTAGTATTGTTAACCATACATTTAGCGGATTATTGGGTGCAGAAATTAGTTCATTACCAATATCATATTTATTAACTGCGCCGGACTATGATGAGTTAATAGAAATTGAAAAAAACACTGCTACATTTTTGGTAGTTAAGCCAAAAGAAACATATGATTTCCATTTAACGCAAATTAAAGATACCAATGTTCATGTTATGAATAAGCAAAGTATACTTAGAAATGTGAATAAGATTTTGGAGATTTATTCATGAAAAACAAGGGATTCTTAACTATTGCTCAAAATAATAAATCAACCGATTACATCAAATTGGCGTATGCACTTGCAATGTCACTAAAAGCAAGCCAATCCGCAATATCAAATTTATCTATTGCGGTAACAAAAAAATCAGATGTACCAGAAAATTATGTTTGGGCTTTTGACGAAATAATTGAAATACCATGGGGAGATGCTGCTAGTAAATCTGAATGGAAATTAGAAAACGAATGGAAATTATATCATATAACACCATATAGAGAAACTATTAAATTAGACTGCGATATGTTATTCCTAAATGACATTAACGCATGGTGGAATGTATTAGAAAAACGGGATATATGTATCCCAACAAAAGTTTATAATATGCAAAACACATTAGTTGATAATGACTTCTATAGAGATGGATATTTCGAGAATAAAATACCCAAATTACACACCGCTTTTATGTATTTTAAAAAGTGTGAATTAGCACATGAATTTTTTACTATGGCCGAAATTATAACGCAAAATTGGCAAAAATTTTACTGGAACTTTTTACCAATCAAAAGTCCAAAAGAATTTTCTACGGACACTACTTTTTCATTAGCCGCAAAGTTAATAGACCGAGTTGATGATATAGTTAGTCCATGGGATGAAATACCTACTTTCATTCATGCAAAAACAAAATTAACTGATTGGGGTAATTACCATGCTTCAGAAGACTGGAGTAATTACGTGCCTTTCTATTTTACGCCCAAACTAGAATGTTTTATTGGCTATTACCGACAAAACAAACCGTTACACTACCATTTAAAACATTTGATTACAGACGAAATAATTTCATTTTATGAAAACAAAGTAAAAGCCAATGGAAGAATATAAAAAAATATTGCATGTATGTTATTACCATCCAGAAACAAAACATGTTATGGGTGTTTTTCCGGAAGAGTATCCGGGATTAAATCAATATCCATTTGAATTAATAAACTATAAATTAGCTAGACCATTTTATTATGGTGAGATGGGGTTTGATGGATCTTTTAGAATTTTAAAAATTAAAAATAAAATATCTATAGTTTTGGAAAAAACAAAAAACAAAATTAGCAAAGAATTATCAAAATATCCAATATATAAATTAGAATTTGAAAATAACAAAAAAATAGATCAAAGTGACTTTGTAATAGAAATAAAAAATAATAAAGTAAAATTATTTACTCATATAAATATAAATGAATATCCCGAACAAGGTATTACTATTTTTATCACCGAAAAAAATAACCCGTTTTTCTTAATTAAAAAATTATTTATTCCGTTTAATAAAGTTGGGTATATTAATTTACTTGACAGTAATATTAATGTAGATGATATTAGTATTTTTACAAAAAATATCAACAGTAAAACTATATTAGTAAAAGACTATCATTACTATTCCAAAAAACCATTTTTACTAATATGTATTAAAGAATTAAATAAGACAATACTAACCACCAATCCACAGTATTTTTCTATCGAAAACTATGATAAAGAAGCATCCATTTTATTGAAACAAAAAAATGAAAACAAAAAAATATATATTAGTAACGCAATAAATAGTTTTTATTTAATCGAAAACATAAAAATATTAGATAATCAAGCGAATTATGATAAAGTTACTTTATCAATTAATGAATTTTCAAAATTTTGGTTAGAAGAATTATTAAAAGAAATAAATCAAGACAAAATACTATATGACAAAAATAAAATAGTAATATTTACAGAAAATAACATAGAAAAAGACATATTTATTACACCCAAAAACAACCCTTTTGAAATATTATATAAAGTTCACAAAAACGAAATAATTAATTATAAAAATCTTGATTTTGAGTTAAGTGCTGTGATAACATGCAAGGAAACAAATAAATTAATTAACATTGATTGCGAAAGAATAAATGTCCTATGACAAACATAAATGAATTTGATGTATTTTACATATCTTATGATGAACCAAAAAAAGAAGAATTTTGGGCAGATTTGTTGAACAAAGTCCCCTGGGCAAAGAGGGTAGACGGTGTTAAAGGATTTGATAACGCGCATAAGGCCTGTGCTACCGCAAGTGAAACTAATCATTTCATAACAATAGACGGCGATAACATTATCAACGAAAATTTATTTGATGAAGAAATAGAAATTAATAATACAAACAAAAATTGTGTATTTTCCTGGGCTGGTAAAAACATAGTAAATGGGCTGGTATACGGCAATGGCGGGATTAAACTCTGGAATCGAGAATTCGTATTATCTATGAAAACTCACGAAAATTCAAATGATCAAGCACATCAAGTAGATTTCTGCTGGTACACCAATTATATACAAATGAACAACGTGTATTCATCAGTGCATGTTAATCAATCCGAATACCACGCATTTAGGGCAGGATTCAGAGAAGGTGTTAAGATGACATTATTAAGTGGGATAAAACCAGAAAAAAATGTACTTTTATCAAATCAAATTTTTTGGAAAAATTACAACAGACTCGTAATATGGTGTTCTGTAGGCAGTGACGTTGAATATGGGTTATGGTCAATTTATGGCGCTAGGCTAGGGCTATATATGTTAATGTGTAGTGACTGGAACTATACTCAAATCAGAGACTATGATTGGATGGATTATTTTTTCCAAAACAGCATCAAATCAAAAATTAAATCAGATGAAAATTTAATTAGAGAAATTAATTTGTTGGAAGAAAAATTAAAAGAAGATTTACATGTCAATGTGGTATTATATGACCCAAAACAATCTAATTTTTTCAAATCAGTTTATACCAATCCGCCACGTGTATCGGCAATGACACAAGAGCACGAGGTACAATGACAACATTATATACTGATGAACTTAAACTAATTGTAAATCAGTTTATAGAATTAAAAAAATTAAAAAAAGACATTTATTTTAAAGTATTATCAGGAAAATACAAAAGTAGTATTCTAAGAGCTACCAATATATCTGCGGATTATTTAAGTGTACAAGCCGTTGTGTTTGCACCCTTTCCACTAACACTTAGTTTTAAATTTTATGAAATACATTTCTTAGGTGGCACAGATATAGTCGCACATTTAAAAATTAACAAATCAGAAGATTCAAATGTGTTGATTGACAAATTAAAAAATAAAATTAAGGTGGGTGATTATATAACTTTTACTAGTCCAATATTTAGAAAATCGGACAATTTACAATTTGCAGAAATAGTTGAAATAAGTAGCAATAAAAAAGTTTTGATTAAAACAATACCACAAATTTTAGGGGAAAAAAGTATTACATTACACTTGCGGTATAAAAAGAATTTTTTAAAATTAAGTGAAGATCAAATAAATAACTTAGTGTTTAATAAAATATCTAAATAATTTAGTAACAAAGGGCAACAATGCAAACAGTAGAAATTCCCAACTATTTTACCTTTTCAAATAATAATTCTTTTAATTTAATTGCAGGGCCGTGCCAAATAGAAAGTCTTGACCATGCATTAATGATGGGGGGAAAAATAAAAGCTATTTGTGACAAACTGGAAATAAATTTTGTATACAAGAGTAGTTTTGATAAAGCCAACAGAACAAGTGCATCAAGTAAGCGTGGAATTGGTTTGGACAAAGGCATTGAAATTCTTGCGGAAGTTGGAAAAACATTTAACTGCCCTACCATAACCGACATACACGAAAGTTATCAAGCCAAAATAGTTGCGGAAAAAGTTGATATACTACAAATACCAGCATTTTTATGTAGACAAACTGATTTATTAAAAGCGGCGGCGGAAACAGGTAAAACTGTTATGGTTAAAAAAGGACAATTTTTATCACCAAGCGATATGAAAAACGTTGCTGACAAGTTAGTTAATTTCGGCTGTGATAAAATAATGCTATGTGACCGAGGAACTTCATTTGGGTATAACACTCTTATAACCGATTTTAGAGGATTGCCCAAAATGAAAGAAACTGGTTGGCCAGTTATTTTTGATGCTACTCATTCAGTTCAACAACCCGGGGGATTGGGCGGAACGAGCGGGGGTGAGAGGCAATATGTTGAAACACTAGCTAGAGCGGCCGCAATAACAGGTGTGGCAGGTATTTTTATTGAAACACACGAAAATCCGGATGCGGCTCCTTCCGACGGAACCAACATGTTACCTATTGACACATTGGAAGAAGTACTATATAAGCTAAAGCTAATCGACACTCTAGCAAAAGGATGGATCTAAAAATGTCACCAGAAATTAAACACAAGCATCTTATTATTCGTGCCGAAGTTGATAATCCTATAACAGATCCAGAAATATGCAAAAACTGGCTGAAAGAATTAGTTGGATTACTTGACATGAAAGTTCTTGTTGGTCCGTTCGCGGCATATTGTGATAAGGTGGGAAATGCGGGCGTTACTGGTGCCGTTATTATCGAAACAAGCCACATGGCCATTCATATATGGGACGAAGATAAACCAAGTGTAGTTCAGTTTGATGTATACACCTGTGGCGAAATGCATGAAGATTTAGTATTCAAACATTTACAAATCATGAAGCCACGTAATTTAAGCTTTAAATATTTGGATAGATTAACAGAACTACACGAAGTATCAAAAGGATACTTATCATGGAATGCGTGATTAATCCAACAGAATTTAAACTAATAGTCAAACATCTGCCTGATGTTGAAATTATTCAAGACGAGGATGGCGATTTAGTTAGTATGCCTCCCATTGAGGTCATTGAAGGTCCCGACGGAGAGATTGGCATACCCGGCAATATTGCATTACTCTGTAATTTTGTCGATGGAGAACTAATTATTGCTGGATTTGACAACAACAAACAATTATATCTTTCTAAAATTACGAGTGATTAAATGTTTGAAGATGATGATATCAAGTTCATCTTTTTGGGCTGGAATAAATCAGATAAAAGTGATAAAATTTGGGGAATTTTTAAGGCGGGCGGCCGATATTATTCTTTTTGGGGAAAGCGCGGAAAAAAACTTCAATTCAAAGAAGAACATTATCCCAAAAATTCGTATGGTGTAAGTTCTCCTTTTGGTAGATTTAAGGGCGGGCAATTGCTTAATTTAGGACTTAAAGGAACCGATTATTTTATATCTGAAAAAATCAAACGAGGGTATGTTGATTATACCGAAAACGCCGACGACGTGTATGAAAACTGTTTTAACTATTTAACAAATGAATTACTTATAGCCAAAATCTGTGAAAAAATTAGAAAAAAGAATAACAGTTGACTTTTGTAATTAAACTGTTATATTAATAGATAAATTTATCTTGGAGGCAAAAATGAGTAAGAAAACTGAAATAGAAATTGTAATGCGGGAAAAATTTAAAATACCTGCGCCAAATAATAGTACGTTCAATGCAGAACTTAGACTTAAGCGCAAGGGTACCAAATTTTATGTAGAAAAATCATGTTTTAATGGAGATTATGTTTTACATGTAGACTCATTCGATGACGTTACTCCTGCTTATGAACTATATGAAAAAACATTCAACCAATACCAAATGTATTTACAATAATTTAATATCGTGTACTGGGGGATACCCCAGTACACGAGGCATATATAATAAATAAAAAATATTGCTGGAAATCATATTGTTTAATACTTTTGAGAAAAAATATAATCATTTAAAAATAGATATTAATCCGGAATTGATGCAAATTATTCCCATCGGATTAGATAAAAACTATAATATTATCAACAAAGAATTTTCTGTCAATATTCCTAGATATTTCAAAAAATTACATGCTAATAATCTAAACTTAAAATTATTAGGAAAATATAGCAATCTGGTTTTGGGAGAACAAGGTATTCCCATATTTAGAATAAAAAATAACAAAATTATAAATTTTTACGAAACCACAAATGTTTCAAATAATGAAAAAATTATTTTTACCAAAATTATTAAAAATAACAAAATTCAAAATAATGATTTAATTTTAGGATGCACTGGCGTTGGATTACATTTAACCAATTTGGATTTATTTAAATTTTTATTTAAAAAATATCCCATATTATCACATAATAGGGTGTTTAACAATCAATTGCCAATTGAATATATTTTAAATCAAACAATTTCATTACCAAACACAAAAATTTTAAAATTAATATCAAATAATATTATAAAAAAAGTAATTGCATCAACCGGAACTATTCATTCAGATTTAACACCGCATATACCGGATGGATTGAGAGCAACTATTCATACTAATATGTGGGGGCTTGAAACCAGTTTAAAAGATTTGCTAAATATGGTTGGTTTATCAAGTAATTTTGGCTATACCGGTTTAAATGGAAACATTGGGTTATACTTTATCATTGAACCCAACAATTTAAATTATGTATGCAGAACATTCAACGAAAATTTTAATACTACGCTAACCAACATAGGAAAGATTTATGACGGAAATCGTGGAGAAAAAGTTAAACTGATTCTGTATTAGTAATGGCCGTTATATTGTCCAAATATATGTTAGTCGTGTTTTTCCAGGTCCATTTTTTAGATGATAGTTCAGTTGTTTTTCTATCAACTAACAATGCTTTTTGAACTGCTAATTCCAAATTATTATCTAAAAATCCATTAATATTATTTTCAATAACACCAATAGGGCCTGTTACAGGATATGCCGCAACCGGTGTGCCCGAAGCTATAGATTCTAACATTACCACACCAAAGGTATCAGTTTTACTGGGGAATACAAAAACATCAGCAGAAGCATATTGAACCGCCAAATTATGGCCGGTCAATGCACCTGTATATATTACTTCGGGATATTGTTTCTTATATGTTTCCAGCATTGGGCCATTACCAACTAATACTTTAGTACCCGGTGTTGATAATTGTAAAAATGCTTCTAAATTTTTTTCAGGGCTTATCCTACTAACACACAATAATATTGGTTTTTTTAATTTTAAATATTGTCTTTCCATGGGGTTAAACATTTCAGCATTAACGCCGCGTGTCCAAGTAATTAAATTAGTAAAACCACGATTTTCTAATGAAATACGCATTTCATTATTAGTAACTAAAGTAATTTTAGCTGCTGAATGAATATATTTTAAATATCGTCTTATTAATTTAGAACTACCCGGAAATGAAAAATATTCTAATGTATTTTCCCAATCGGTGTGAAATGAAGTAATGTATGGTATGCTATTAGTTCTACAATAATTGGCAGCAATTAACCCCAATACCCCCTCAGTCGCAATATGAATTATATCAGGGTTAGCTCGTTTAATCATGCCAACCAAAGATAACGGAAAAATAGGCACTTTGATTTCCGGGTAGCCCGGCAAAGAAAGACTCGTGAAATCCGCAGGAGTTATCATTAAAACTCTATGTCCAATTGATTGCAATTGAATTTTTAAATTAGTTAATGTGGTAACTACCCCATTAAGTTGCGGATATGCCGCATCAGTTATTATTAAAATTTGCATCCAACAAATTCTCCACCAAAAACGGCCAAAAAGACGGACTAAACATTTCTTCTCTGGTATATTCAAGCCAACTCATTTCAGTGAACCAGCCTGTTCTATCAGGATAAGAATAACTGGAAAAATTAGATAAATCTTTGATTGAAATATTATAACCAAAATTATTTATATTAGTATAGCAGGGTATTCCATTCCAAATAGCTTGAAAAATACTGGTAGAATTATACATGGCGCAGAATAATGCACTATTTAAACTTTTTTCAAAACTTTTCTCACTGTCTATTTCCGCATTATAATATTTTGCTAGATCGTAAATTATATTCATTTGGGCAGTATTTCCCAAAGTAAGTGGGTGTGGTCGTATCTTTATTTTTAAATCAAGTGATTTTAATTCAGGCAAAATTGTATTAATAAAATCAACGGGATTCAAATCATTACTTGGATCTCCTTCAAAACCCAAAATTACCAAAACATAATCGCCATCCTTTTTCCAATCTCGAGGATTTACATTATATTTTTTCTTAAATGCTTCAAATCTAGATTGATCACTATTTTTAATAAATCTACCCTTATTATATAACCAACTATCTAATCCTATTCTATGATATTTAAAAATACCTGCAAACCCTTTTTGGTCGGGGACTATTCTTGATAATAAATTTGTTTCCAATACTACTAATTCCTTTTTGTTTTTTGCTGCATAATCGAAAATAAATTTTTGTATTATTTTTTCACTTTTGGTGTTAACGTCGTCAGACCACGTTCCGTGAATAAAAAAAGTAGTAAAATCTGATAATGTTTTTTCAATCGTATTAAGATCATCCAATGTAATATTTTTTTGTGCAACATAATCGTTTGATGATTTTATTGAATTTAATAATCTAAAATACGGTTTAGTATTTGTTCCTGCAATTAATGATCCTCGGTCAGCATCAACAAGTAATACCCTACGATTTACCATGTGTTATTTCCACATATCGTTTTACAACCAAATTACCGGATAAATCTTCTACCAAATATGTACAATTTTCAACCCAATCACCGGTATTCAAATAATGTATCCCGTCATAATACGTATCTTCTGGATTATGGATATGCCCACAAATAACACCAGCATATCCGCGTTCTTTCGTATCCAAACTCACAACCCTTGCATAATCATCCATAAATTGAAGTGCTTGTTTAGTAGCTGATTTTAAATATTTACTTAAACTCCAATAAGGCATGCCTAACCAATTTCTAAATTTGTTAAAGTGATGGTTTAACCAAATCAAAAATACATAAGCGTGATCACCCAAAAAGCTCAACCATTTAGAATAACGGACGACGCCATCAAAATTGTCACCATGAACTACCCAATATTTTTTACCATTTGCATCAGTAAATTCACATTCATTTTTTATTTCAATATTACCAAAACTTAAATTATATTCCAAATATGATCGTAAAAATTCATCGTGATTGCCCAATATCCATATTATCTTTTTAGTCCTGGCAATTTTCAAAAATCGCCTGACGATATCCGAATGTGGTTGCGGCCAAAAGAATTTACTTTTTATTCTCCACCCATCTATTATGTCACCAACCAAATAATAAGTATCTGCTTCTGTTTCTTTTAAAAATTTTAATAAAAACTCTGCCTTACACCCTATACTACCGAGGTGTATATCCGATATAAAAATAGTTTTATATTTTTCTTTCATTTTTTTTAATACCCATGGTTGACATACACAGTTATTTATTTTAATATATTTTTAAAGAGGAGTAAGACACATGAAGCGTAGGCCAAAATCTCTAGCCGAAAGTGAACTACAAAAGCGATTGGAAGAATTAAACCAATTAGGCGTTGATCACCAGGAATACAGAGAAAAGCGTCGAGAAATTAAAAAAGAAATGAAAGAACTTGATAGAAAACGACTAAAACAAGAACGGCTATCAGCACTTAACGAATATTTAGAAGACACGGAAACATAAGTAAATTTATATTTAATATGTGAGGAAATTATGACAGAATTAATTATGTTGATTGGGCTTCCCGGAAGTGGTAAATCAACTTATATCAAAAAAATCAATAAGGATAATGAATATGTTGTGATCTCTTCTGACGATATTTTAGAAGAGTTGGCCAAACTTGACGGAACAGACTATAACCGTGCGTTTGCCAAACACGCTAATTTTGCCGGAAAAGAAATGTTTCGTAGAGCAGAAGCCGCCATTAAGAATGGTGCTAACATCATCTGGGATCAAACCAATATGAATGTTAAAAACCGTAAACGTAAGCTGGCCATGTTTCCGGATACGTATACAAAACGTGCGGTTGTTTTTTCAATCGATGACGGCGAGCGTAATCGTAGACTAAAGAAGCGTGAACGGGAAACCGGAAAGAAAATTCCAGACCACGTAATCAAGAGCATGGCTGCTTCATATCAAGCACCCACTCGCGGCGAAGGATTTTCAAAGATTGAATATATCAAATAACTAATATTGAGTAAAACACAAATAGATATATTTTCCACCCGGAACATTTAGTGCAGCACTATTATTATTGATAGAAAATTCATTATTACCAAATTCAACCGCCAATAAATTATCATTAGTTGTTAATGCTCCATATGAGTTTACACGCAAACTATCGTTATTATTGAATTTTTTAGAAAATAGCCGCCAGCTGCCCGGCTGATCAACCCGTTTGATTATTATCATATCCGGATTATTTTTAGTTTTAACCGTTACGGTGGTGTTGCCTTGATAAAACCCTGAGCAAAAATATTTAGAAAAACCAAAAAGATATGCAACATAATTATTATCAACTAAAGACAACGTGTTATTGACATACAAATTAATTTTATTATGAATCTTATCTGCAAATATGCTTTTATCTTCAATAAAGGAATCATCGGTATTAAAAGTTAAATAACCCTTGTACGAAAAAGAATAATGCCAAGCTATCCAATTACTAGATGAGGATGTATTTTTAAATATAACAAATTCAGGAGTTGTTTTAAGAGTGTGAGACAACGTCGTAATTTTACCAGTTCCCGTATATGAAACTTTGCTCATAAATCCTTGACTATAATTTAAAGCGGCAATATATGAACTAGAATTCATACTTTTTTTATTATTTAAGATATTACCGCCTTCGTGAAATATATATCCACTAGTATCATCAAAACTTAAAGTATTTTCAGGAGTTTGACTATCCAATAATAAATGACTTCCCTCGCCTATATTTTTAATCCAATATAAATCCGGAGTAAATTTAGTTTTATAAAAATCATTAGAGGGATTAAATAATGTTTGATCAAACATACGCGGTTCCTTTTAGTTATATTTATAGCTTGACTTAAACAATATTAACATATAATCTACTGGAAATGGAGGTAGAAAAATGATTACGATCGACGGCGACGACAATACCCAACCCGACATAATTTTTCATTCTGATTTTAAATTCAACTTAAAACAGGATTTAGGTGATACATTCTATGAAATACTTTCGGAAACTATTTCAGATGATGATCTCCGATTAATGATATCAGTATTAAAAGCAGAACAAAATACCGCTCAAAAAGTTAATAACCAAATTAAAGAAAGTATTAAAAATGTAATATTTACATTTATGCTTTTATATGGAGATTGTGTTAATCAGCTTAAAAAAGAGCAGGAAGATAAAAGAGAAAAAATAATTTCAACGTTGAATGAAATTAAAATGAATAAATCTTTTGAAAAAGATTTATTTATTACCGGTGTAATTGGGCTATACAATACTATTAAAAATAGAAATTTTTGGCAACGTGCAAAAACAAAAAAAGAATATAGCAGACGCAGGGCAATGACGTCTAAAATTTTTGACGAAGCTACCTCTTTAGAAAAATATTATGAATTTCTTATACATGTTGGTGTCATTCAAGAAAATTTATTCACAATTGGTATTAAAAAGAAAGTATCCAATCAAGAAATAATTGATTTATGCAACAATGAATATAATAAAACCAATAAATATATAGATTTACTAACCAACTACGCAACGGAACAGCTATTTTGATCAAAAAGATAAATAAATATATAAGTCTATTTAAGACTTACATTCCTCCTAATACCTTTGCTTCCACATTTTGGGTGATCGAAAGATCACCCAAAATGCTCTTGACAACTCCTGATATTCGTTATATCATATAAAAAAGGAGTGAATCAATGACAAAAATACATATTATATCTGACATACATTTGGAAAGTAATAGAAACTATACTCACGAACAGCCAGAGTGTGATTTGATTTTAATGTCAGGCGATTTACACCCAGGCGGTGGATACTCAACTGGTATAAAATGGCTTGCAAAAACATTCAACAAGCCCGTTGTTTATATAGCAGGAAATCATGAATATTACACTTATCCATTTACTATGAATGAGGTAGATGACAGTATCAAAATTTACATTGACAGAGAAAAAACAAATAAAATACATTTTCTTCAAAATGATGTATTTTATTTTAATAATCTAAGAATTATTGGCAGCACACTTTGGACAAATTTTGATTTATGCGGAACCCCAAAGGAAAGTATGGCGTATGCCGAACGAAGAATGAATGATTATTTCTCTAGTTCGTATAACACCAAAGGAGTATTTTTAACTCCAGAAGATACAAAAAATGAACACGATATGGCTATAGAATTTTTAGTTGAAGAATTAAGTAAACCTTTTAAAGGCAAAACTATTGTTATGACACACCACTGCCCGCATCCAAAAAGTATACATGAAAAATACTCAAACGATAAACTCAATCCTGCTTTTGCAAGTGATTTAAGTAATATTATAGAAAAAATGGAACCTCAATATTGGATACATGGTCATACCCATAGTTCATTTGATTATAAAATTTTTAATACTAGAGTAATATGCAACCCACTTGGGTACGGCGTAGACAGTGATAGATCAGAAAACCCAAATTTTATAAAGGATTTAGTAATAGATGTTTAAAACTAAGTCGCTTACCGAAATGAGTGCAATCAGGCCGCTAAATTTAGATATTATTAATATTATAAATGGTATAATATCTCTTGGGGTTGAATTAGATTTTAAAAACGGACCTTGGATTGCCGGGGGGTGTTTACAGCGTTGTATCACCAATCAACATTTAGATAACAGTGATATAGATTTCTTTTTCAATAAAAGTAGATATAGATTAGTTAAAACCTTAGAAATATTAACTAAATGTGGTTATAGTAGTGTTAAAAATAATGACGTGTATACTCTAACCAAAGATGCGGTCACTGTCCAATTAATATGTTTAAACTATGATAATGTATATGAATTATTGGGTACTTTTGATTTTTCAATAGTTAGGTGTGCTTTTGATGGTTCCAGTTTTATATATTATAAAGACTTTTTAAAAGATAATGACAATAAAGTATTAAATTATAATATAGGCATTAAAACAAAAAATAATACAGCGGCTAGAATAATTAAATATATGAAGCGAGGTTACTCACTATCTACCAAAGATGCCATAAGGTTAATGATGTTAAACCGTGAAACTACTAAAGATTTATACAAGAACCCAATACAAATTAATTCAAATACTCATTTTAGTACTTCAGATAGCACAGTGTATTAACATGTTAGATATTAAATCAAATAAAATGCAAATGCTGGCAATAATGGGTAAATTATCAGATAATGAATTAAATGTTCATTCACTAGATAATGAGAACTATATTACACTCAAACAATATGTATTTACGTTAGACAATTTTATTGCACTAATTATATTTTGCGATACAATAAAAGAATGCAATTGGAAAAAATACCCATATTTGGTTAGCGGTGGTATTTCCTTGAAATCGTCAATCATCGAAATATGGAAAGAAAGTGATTCAATAGAAAGTGATAGTGAAAATTATTCCTATTTAAACAACAATAACAATATTTTAAAATATGTATTTAGAGATAAAAATAAAATAGAATATTCAAATCAATCACCAAGAGAAATAAAAATTAAAGACTTAGAGAGTTTTTTTGATAATATATCAATGTTTTTACATAAAATTAATATACCAAAAGAAATACTTGATTCAACCAAAAATGATATATATTTAAGTTTATTGCTTTATGTTGATCACTTGGTTGACCAAATTACTTAAATCTAACCCCATATGCGTCCAACATGTTGGTTCCTGTATTACCAATTCTATCATCATGATCTACAACAGCATTTTTATTAGAAACCGTGTTTCTATAATATTCTAAATATTCATCTTTACTCATTTCAGATATTAATGCGGAATTTTGAACAACTTCGCTAACATTCAAACAACCCGTTAAATAAGTAAAACCCCAGAAAATATTATCGCCGGTAATACCAATTATGTGTTCCGGTTCAAATAAATTTTCCTTCTTTGGTTGTTTAACCCATAATTCATTGGTAACCCTACGAACTTCAATAACAATATCTTCCCACGGTTTAATTTCTTTGATATTGAAATCATCTATGCTTTTCTTTAATAATTTTTTTATTCTCATTTCACTTAAAATATTACGTTGCCAAAGCGGTAAGGGCAATTTCATTATTTCGTCATTATCCATTTGTTTAGCTCTTTCAACAAGTTCACGAAATTTTTCATTCTTTTCAATCAGTTTATTAAACATTTTATATGGATCTCGCATTTTAGGTTGACCTTTCTGCTAAATAGTGTATGTATATATATATATATGCCCTTATAGCTCAGTTGGTAGAGCGACTGATTTTTCCGTGGTGGGTAATACCTCGGTAGCAGCACTTTAAAAGTGCTCCTGAAGGACAGAGAGGCTAAACCTCATAAGTCCAATGCGTAATCAGTAGGTCGGAAGTTCAAATCTTTCTGGGGGCACCAATTACAGAGGAAAGAATGTAATGGATCCTGTTACAATTCTAGGGGTAGGTACTGCATTTCTTATGATTAGCATTACCAACTTCTGTTATATTTTAAAAATACTTAAGAAATATATAGATCGCAATGATGCCAATAAAGATTCTATAACTTTGCTATCTAAACTACCGTTTCATGAACTGCATTTAATCCAAAGCCTTGTTATTATAAGCTTGCCTTTATTGTTTGTGGGCGGATTCATGTTAATTTACGGATTTTCAATTTAATCGGTTGACTTACGATAAATAAATACTATATTATAAACGTAATAACTTTTTACAAGGAGATAAGGAAATGTCCTACTAGGTTCCCAAACTTTATGCTATCATCCGTGGTGATATTCATATGTCGCCAGGTAAGGCTGCCAGCCAGGCAGGTCACGCTTTTAAGCTGATCACTTACCAAAATCTCAAAACAAATCCTGAAAATTTTGAACGTTACCTTGATAACAGCATTGGCACAAATATTTGCCTTGTTGCCAAAAATCTTGACCAGATTTTGAAAGTTCAACAGGAATGTATTGAATTGGGTATTCCCCAAATTCTTATCGAGGATAGTGGTCATATCCATCCCCCGCACTTTGACGGTAGCCCGATCGTAACCGCTCTGGGTGTTGGTCCTATTTTTGAAAATCCCCCGCGTTCGCTCAAGCGTCTTTCAGTTTACAAGTGAGGTATATCATGAATGAACTTAAATTCCTAATGACTACAAAACTTATAGAAAAATATAACGACCGAATGAGAGAATTTTTTGAAGTAATACAAGAATATGTAGAAAAGGTTCATGATGGCAAATTCACCGGTATAACCGAAATATCTTATGCCGGAATTAATTATACATGGAAAAAACTACAGGGTGTCGTGGACATTATACCACAGTCCACGAAAGTGCGTATGCTAACTATTCAGCAATATTAGAAATTTTATTAAACCAAGGAGAAACAAAATGAACACACAAGAACAAATCACAAGAATACCATTCTACGTATTTGCCGTAAATTTTCTACAACCAACCCCACACAAACCACATGAATATCAAACATTCGTATATCCAAAACCAATTATAACGTACAACCAAACCAGTAAAACATCGGAAGAAAAATTATATCCCCAATCTGTTTATTATAGTTTAGATGATTACTATAAACTATTAGAAGGAAAATTTACTACGAAAGAGGAATATTTGGCTTGGAGAGCGGAATGGAAAGCGGGTTATGCGGAATTATCTAAATTAATAAGACATGCTAAAAATAATAGAAAACAGAATTATACTGACAAACAATATAAACAATACGAATGGGCCATGCGAGTCGTCTTTGGCAAACGATTAGCCAAGAAAATGCTGCTTCTTTTATTGGCAGCCAAAGATCTATCTTGGCAGAACAAACTTAAAACAAAATTCAAAGATGTTGAAGTAGTAGCGTTATGAGGTTTAAAATGTTAACAGAATTTTTCACAGGTGTTCCCAAACTTCCGAATAGACGGCGATACAAAAAATCTATCATTTCAACATGGGATAAGGTATATTATTTTAAATTCAAATCTACTGTTGGTGATTCTATTAAAGAAGAATTGGCAGATAATCTCAAAAGGATGAGAGAAAACATGGGGGCTTTTTATTACTATCATGATTTTTCTAGACGGCGATGGTATGTCAGTGATGAAAAAATAGCAACATACATCAAAGTAACTTATGGCGATAAATTTGACAGAGGAGCAGGCGATCATGCAATGTAAGGAACTTGTATTTCATTTTAATAAAGGTCATTTAACTGATCCCACTATTCCCATGTGGGTGGTTAAAGCTAGAGGTCAAAGTTTCTATGTGGATCATGTAGTAAGTTCAGCCGGTTGGAGCACTAAGGAAACTCCCGACAACCCCAGCACCAAAGGCAGTATTAAGTTCAAGAATGTCTTTCTTGAAATTGATGAAGAAAATACTGCTTTTATCAAAAACATTGATTGACAACAGATATAATGGTAGTAATATCATTATATTGCTCTTGTAGCTCAGTTGGTAGAGCCAGGTCTCTAAAACCTATGGTCGGGAGTTCGATCCTCCCCAAGGGCACCAAAATTTTTTAAAACAATAAATAATTAAAGGAACCATTGAGCAAAAAGAAACAAAAATGAACATTATACCACTACTTGAATCAGAACCATTTATTAATGTAGTGGGGAACGCAGCAAGCATTCTAGATAAAAATAATGGCGAATTAATCGACAAATACTTTACCGTTAGATTTAATATTCACAGAGTAATAGATATATTAAAGCAGGGTTCAAGAACAGATTTGTTAGTAAGTGGCCAAGGTAGAACCACAACTTATTATAGCAATAATCCCGGTAAAATTGATTTTACCAAAGTGCTAGTTCAAGCTGCTAAAAAATCAACCTTTGCTAAATTCTGCACCAAAAATAAATGTGAATTATATGAAATACCCAAAAGCAATAATATTGAACTAATAAAATTATATCCCAATGATAGAATAACCTATGAAAAAGCATTTTATAAAAATATCAATAATGAGATAAAAGAAATAATTAGATCAACCCCCAGAACAAAAAGGCAGGATGCTAGTGTGGGTTTTATTTTTCTACATTATATGTTTGTTAATAAAATTAAGAATATTAATTTATTTGGGTTTGATTGGAAAGAATCTATTTCATTACATACCAAAGGCCAATTTGTAGGTCCCCACAACTATAAATTTGAAAAAGAAAAAGTTATAGAATGGGCTAATGAATTAAATTGGAATTATTATTAAGTTATTAATTTTTCTAAAATTTTATCCCACATTTCATTAGTTTTAATCATTTCATGATCAAAATGTTGTATTGTAATCAAATGTATTAATTTATCATAATTATACATACCAATATTTTCAATATTACTAAGACATTGTTCTGTATATCCCATATATTGATTGGTTGGTGAGAGATCCAAAGATATAGTAGGTATTCCATTCATAATACTAACAAATCCGATTGAACTATTATAAAAGACCGTACACCAAACATTTTTTAAATCATCAACAATATTTCTATTAGTAGAAACATATACATTATTGGGCAAAACTTTGGGTAGTATTTTATTCAATGAACCACCTTTGGTATCTCGTGGATGAAATCTAATGATAACTTTTCTATCAGTAAATTTGCGTATATCATCCAATGTATCATTAATATATTTTACATGATTAATATTACCCATTGACCAACCCCTATCAGATTGAATACAAAATAATACATGGTCGCCACATTGTCTTATTGGTCTTGGTTTTACATTTAATTTATTAAAAATAATATCACAGTTATTATTAAAAACACCATAATCAAAATCATAATTAAAGCGCAATCGTCTAAAATTATTAATATCTAAGTTAATAAATGAAAAACAGTTACTATCAATATGAATTAATCTTTTATTATTTTTTATAGCATAATCTATATTTTTATTACGTTTAGAATTCTTAATATTTGGTCTTTTATACCCAAATATAATTCCAATATCATAGTCTAATATTTTTACTTCTGATTCCTTATATAAAGATATATTATATTTAGACGCCAAAATACCAGTAGCAAACATATTCAAATATTCGTTTCTGGCGGCGTTATTTTTTAAATTATCTACTTCTTGATATAAAACAATTTTATAAGTCATGTAAATGCTTCCAAGGCAAACCAGAACTCATTTCAGAAATATGCCAGGTTGTATATGCTATATCATACAACCATTGAGTTTTATCAGGTAATTCCAAATCTTCTATTTTTGATAAAGTATTATTTTTCATTAAATCAAAAGCAAAATTACCAGGATCGCAGGCAATAGTTGGTATTCCATTTAAAATGCTATCAACCCCATATCCTGACGAATAAGTGACGGTTGCCCAAGAATTTTCTAAATCATTAGTTTTACCTGCGTCGCCCAAATCCCGTATCGTCACATTTGAGAATTTAGTATAAGTTGAATAATTAAATTTCTTATCAAGAGGATGGGGACGTATTATTATTGGCCTATCTGTATATTTTTGTAATTCCAACACAGTTTCAAATGCCCAAATATGTATATCCTGTCCACGCAAACTTGCATCACCAGGAAGTTGTAATGCAACTATTATATTATCACCCGTTTTTCGCCAATCTTTTGGCGATAATCCGTAATTTTTTACCAAATATTCATATCGTGAACTTGATGAGTTTTTATTTTTAAAATCACCAAGGTCTGCTAAAAAATGATCAATACCTATTCTATAAAATGAATGAGAATTTTCCAATGTTCTAAATAACAACGGAGTTTCTATTATTATTTTAGGTCCTTGATGTTTTTTTATTATATCCATTTTTAATACATGATGTTTTCTTTTTGGTCTGTTTTTCCAAGAACCAAAAAATACAGCTATGTCACATTCACTATATAGTATAGAATCAACAAGATGTGCATCATTTTCAATTTGTGAAATACCATTAAAAAAATTTTCTAATAAAGATTGATATTCCGGTATATTAGTTGAATTTTTATAAACTTTGATATTATTCATATTTTCTATCACCTTTTTTATGATTCATATATTTTCCCAAAATACTAGTTTCAAAAACATGACCTTTATTTTTCTTTGACGTTGTAGTAATATTAAAATGTTTTACGCCGATACTGGCCGAATTAATTCGTATTACATCATATGGATAGCAATCATGCCACTCATATAAAATAAACAATGAATCATTAATATAATATTGTTTATATTTGTTCATAAATTCATCTATATATAAATGATTACAATTATAAGCCACAAATCCACATTCTGTATGATTATCATGCCTACCCAAATATGATGTACAACATTCCGAAAATATTACCTTTGAAAGTAATTCATCATTAACTTGGTTTTCGGTAATGACATCTCCATCCAACCATATTAAATAATCAACAGTTTTACTAAATGCGGCATATGCTGCTTGAATAGCAAACACCTTATGACTAAACTTAACTGCACAATACCTATATCCATGGCCTATTTTAATTTTACTTTTAAGAGTAAAAATTTTGATTTTCATATTAGATAATATTTCATCGGGGGGAGTTGCTTTTCCATTTGCCCAATCAACATTAGAATATTTCTTCTTAAAATTAACTAATTCCGGAGAAGAATTTTCCAAATCAATATAAGTTATTCTTGGATCTATGATATCAGAAATAAAATTTTCAGTGTATACAACAAGATTTATGTCCTTATCCCAGAATTTTAGAAATGACGTAATCATTTCTTTTCCATAACATTCATATCCTTCTTTATTAAAAGAAGTTACAGCCAAATATTTTTTATTCATAGGATTTTTCCCAATACTATTGTTTTAATATTTATTTGATTAGAACTAAATAAATTTAAAAAGGAACAAAAATGCAAATTGAATTTGGTGGTGGTGAACACCCAAGAAAACCCAATTACAAACAAGTTGATATTAGAAAATTACCCAAAATTGATTTTGTATGTAATGCTTGGGAAATAGATACCCTTGTTCCTAAAAATTCTGTCTCAGATGTATATTCTCGGCATTTTTTTGAGCATTTAACATTTCACCAAGGTAGTTTAACTCTTAAATCCTGGTTTAAAATATTAAAGACAGGCGGTCGCGTTGAAATGATTTTACCAAATATGATGTTTCATATCAAACAATGGTTAGATAAATCAAACCAAGAACACGCCAATGCTGGTTTTTGGGGATGGCAACGTGATAATAGTGATTGGGTATGGGATATTCATAAAAGTGGGTACGATAAGGATACCCTTAAAACTTGTGTTGAAAAACATAATTTTAAAAATTATAAAAGTTTAGACACAGATTCAAGCAAACATCTTCATGTAGAATTCTTTAAATCAT
>Ga0100378_1000752_pt1 | contig 35320 bp, 36 predicted proteins | sample CryGeymeta201502_FD_81535 | JGI IMG/M metagenome (GOLD analysis project Ga0100378, IMG submission 81535) | Groundwater microbial communities from Crystal Geyser aquifers in Utah, USA - Crystal Geyser metaG 2015-02 | ecosystem: Environmental > Aquatic > Deep subsurface > Groundwater | place: USA... | reverse complement strand
GAATTATTGTTTATCTTATAAAAAATACCTAGCAATCCTACTAATATGGCAACGATTATTCCAATTAACCATCTAAACCATACCCCATGACCCTCTTTCTCAACAGAAACATCAATTTTGTTTATAGAATTAGGTGAGTTGTGATTATTAATTTGATTACTAGGTGTTTGACATAAAATAGTTAAATTATTTTTATTAAAGTGACAAAAGTGACAGTGGTCAGCTTTTAAATACAAAGAATCCAAAGTCTCTAAGCTTCATCCATTTCAGCATGAACCCTTATCTCATGCCATTCAGATGGGTTTAGTTCTAATATGTCACTATGTTTATCCATCAACTCTTTGGCAAGAATATTTCTCCTTTCCATATCTTCTAGATTTATGGGTTTAATTTGAACCCCCCTACCATCTGACATATCATGAGCATAAAGCTCTGTCTTTTTTACAATACCTAAGTATTCCTCGTACAACTTTTTAGAATCATTCATATTTTTGTTTTTAATTATTAATGTTACGCAACCTAGATTACTTTGTGATTGTAGCATGCTATATATTCTTGATTACCCTTAATTTACAACAAATAACTGCAAAACCTGTGGATAAGTACCATTTGTATATACATTTGTCAAATACAACAAAATGTTATTATGAAGACATGAATTCAGATATAAGATTGTTAAAACCTAGAGATGTAGCGACTATCGTATCCTTAAAAGAAATATCTTCCATTCTTGTATTTTATATAAAACCACGTCTTTATAAAGACGTGGTTTTATAATGCTTCTCGAGCGCTTGAAATATCGCTCCTTTGTGTCACAAGTCACTAAGTATAATTCTTCATTTCATTCGAATTCTACCAAATGCTCGCGACCCCGGCTCAACTATTTTCTTATCAGAAAATTATGCTTCCGCCTTCACAAACCGCCGAAAGCAAAGCAGTTTGCTTTCTAAAAACAACAAAACACCCGCTTGGGTGTTTTGTTGTTTTTGCGATTTGTGACCCTACAGAGAATCGAACTCTGATTCCCACATTGAAAACGTGGTGTCCTAACCGTTAGACGATAGGGCCATGATATTTAGTTAGGTTTTTACACTTTCGTAACCGTTTGTTTCTAAAATGATCAGAGGGTCTAACGGTACCCGTATGGCCTGTCTACTCAAAATATATGTTCGATTCTCTCGCTATATTTTGGTGACGGCATAAGTGCGCAATAATCGCTTTGCTCTTTTGCTTACTTAACGATAGGGCCTAGAAGTTAAATATATAATATCTAACGGAAAATAGTATACCACTTTAAATAAACCATGCAATATCTTCTCCATAAAATAAAAAAGCACCCATTGGGTGCTTTTTTCTTGCAAAGACTATGCTTCTACAAGAAACCTAGTTATGAATTTTGAAAATACATCGTCTCTTTCTTTAGAGACCTTCATTACATCTTCGTGATTTGGCTCATCTTCTGATTCTTCTTCCCAACCAATACAAGCATTGGTAAGCATTGAGAAAGCAGCTAACCTAACTCTCTTGTCCATACTTTTTGCAGCAAGAAGATCTGGAACCGTGGACATTCCAACAGCTCTAAATTCTTGCTTTCTTAGTCTCTCCACTTCAATCCTAGATTCATAGTCTGGGCCAGTATTAGCATGGTAAGGCCCTGACAACGCAGAGTCATCTCTGAATTCTTTATGCAAGATGTCGGTAGCCAAATCTATAAACTTCAAATCTAAAAGCTGGGTAGTAGAAAGAAATCTTGAATTCTTAAACAAACTCATGTCACCACCTTGACCCAATAGAGGGTTCATTAGGTCTGACTTCCCTGTGTCATTTATCACCATTATCTTCCCTGCATCATTTGCCTCTAGAGCACCTGCAGCATTTGTGAAAATAATGTTCTTTATCCACATGCTAACAGCCAACCTAGCAAAGAAGACCACTTCTTGGATATTCTCACATTCGTAAAAATGCTTTCTTCCTTGGAAAATTAGAACAGCTCGGTTCTCTTTTGAGGGGTGCCTCATAATCTGAATTACTCCAGCATGACCATCCACTGTAGGCTGAGGAAAGTATTGAAACTCAGAGTAACTTATCTCTCCTAGTTTCTCTAGATCTGTCATAGAAGGACCCGCAGAACCTGTAAATATTGCCCACTCTATTTCCATATCCTTAAAACCATGATCAAAGAAAATTCGGTGAATTTTGCATAAAAGCACTCTTGATCCCACAAGGAGATTCTCTTTTTGTGTATTCATATTTAAATTACGTTTGATTCAAATGAAGATTAATCTAAATGGGGTGATTTTGCAAATTAAAAACCTGAACTCAATTGAGCCCAGGTAATTTGGGGTTACCACACTTATCTTCAAGAACTTTTGGATCCAGATGATCCATTGGTTCAAATGAGGTAAAATCCAAGTATGTCTCCTTATCTGTATCGAAGGATATACATAAATGCATCATATAAGAACCATCTTCTTGCTCAGATATCTTAGCTTCAATACTTTTGAAGTTCAAATATTTTTCTAGAGACTCTGTGAAGATGTCGGCATCTCCATAATATAGGAATATATTAACTTCCTTTAGGTGCGTTTCTTCTGCTATTTTTTCAGAAATGTGCATAGCAGATTCATCTAAACTTTCATAAACAGCTGGTGCAATTGTATCTAGGGAATTATTATTCTCAATAGACTTTCTAAAATATTCAAGAGTTTCCGCACTTAGATCTAGGACATTTAAGACAGTAAAGCCCTCAATCTCTTTTTCGGAGTCTTCAACAGAAAAGATTTTTATATTAAGCATGGCTTTCTTTTTTTCTCATATTAACCAGATAAAATAAAAAAGCAAATTAAATATCCGACCAAAATGGCCGGATTAATTTGAGGGGTTTCTACATCTATCTCTCAAAGCAGATATATGTATTTGATTTACAGTCTCCACAGAGTCGAGGTCTACAATTAGAGTTAGGCCATCTTCGTCAATGTCGTCATTTTGGACATAGAGAGGGACTGAGTACGGGCCCTCCCTACAGAAAAAGATATCTGGCTTTTCTGTTGAGTATATAAATTGCTTTTGCAGCTCTTCAAGGAATTTTTCCATATCCTTTTCAAACAGAAATATGCAACCTTTCTTGTATCCATTTGTATACAGGTCAGAAACAAAATCTTCTGCGCCACTCTCCAAATCATCGAAAATTAGAGGTTGGGCAGTGCTATACATACCTTCACTGTTGACTAGATTCAAAACTTCTCTAGTTTCATCTGAAACCTCCGTTATGCTGTAGATTTCATCATCAAAATCATTCCTAATAACTCCAAATATGTAAATATCCATAGCTTTTGGTTTTTAAGATTTATTCTATTTAAGCATACTCTAAAAATGGTTATGGTCAAAATAAAAATCCGAGCCTAATTTAGGCTCGGACCAGAAGACAAATCCTTGTCTCCTGTAAGAATTTCAAAGTCTTTTCTTATTCTGAAATTACTCATTGTATAGTAAGTTCTGTTGTCATTGTCTTTTATTAGACTTATTTGACAACAGTGCTTATGTGGTATTTTTTGATCTAAAGCAATCAATTCGGTGTTTGGGAAATCTCGCCTAAGATCATCTTTTAAAATTGATGGATAACCAGGCCAAACTAGAAGTATTCCACATACATCCTTGTATTCATATTCAGCAATCTTCCTTTTAACAAAATCTCTAACTACTTCATAGTAGAAAGAACCACAGGAGGAAATACCCCAAGATAGATCAGTGGAAAGGCTCAGCTGAAGCACCCCTTTTATTGAATCATTGAAACCTGAAACCTGGTAACACTTTTCATTACCTTTGGCCACATGCCCCTCACACTCTAAAATAAGCACAACGTTCTTTTTTTGCATTTTGTTCAGTTTTTCTTAATCTTACTCAAGAGAACAAAACTTGCAAGTATTGTCTTTTGTACTAGACTTTTAAATATGTCAAAGAAACTAAAGATTTTAGCTATAGAGACCAGCTGTGACGAGACTGCTATATCTATATTGAATGCTGATGGAGGATTCGAGAATCCATCTTTTTCTGTCTTAGCAAATATTGTCCACAGTCAGATTGATATTCACAAAGAATACGGAGGTGTCTTCCCTGCTCTAGCCAAAAGAGAGCATGCTAAAAACCTACCTTTGATTCTGGGTCAAGTTTTCTCAGAAGCTGGAATGTCTGGAGGTGATCTATTGATAACTGACCATCAAAAGGCCCAAATGCTTACACTCCTAGAACGTGAACCAGAAATGTATAATCGACTAACTGAAACCCTTGAGGAGCTTCCTAAGCCAGATTTTGACTATATAGCAATAACCACAGGGCCAGGTCTTGAGCCAGCACTCTGGGTTGGAATAGTTTTTGCCAAAGCGCTAAATATAGCCTGGGGTATTCCACTCATACCTGTGAATCACATGGAAGGCCATTTATTATCTGTGCTTATCGACAACAAAGAAAAAGATTCTTATAAAGCTCTCGAAATGAAAGACTTCCAGTTCCCAGCTCTATCACTCCTTATCTCTGGTGGACACACTGAGCTTGTGTTGATGAAGGACTGGCTTACGTACGAAACCATAGGTCAAACTTTGGACGATGCTGTGGGAGAGGCTTTTGATAAAGTTGGTCGTATTTTAAATCTAGAATACCCAGGTGGACCAAAAATTTCATCTTTAGCATCCAAGGGAGAATTTCGAGAAGATGTATCTCTTCCCCGTCCGATGCTTCATTCTGGAGATTATAATTTCTCTTTCTCTGGAATCAAGACCGCTGCTCTTTATCTTTCTCAAAAACTAAATATGACAGATGATTCTATTAGAGCCTCTTTTGCAAAAGAGTTTGAAACCGCAGTGACTGAGGTGCTATTGAAGAAAACATTGAAAGCTCTCGAGGAGTATGGATGCCACACACTTATTATTGCAGGTGGAGTAGCTGCAAACTCCTTTATAAAGGATAGTTTCAAAGAAGCTCTGCCTGATTATGCAACTCTACTCCTACCAAAACATGAATTAGCCACAGACAATTCCTTGATGATTGGAATCGCTGGATACTTCCAAGCGCTAAGTGGAAATATAAAAAACGCCAGCGAAATAATCGCTGACGGTAACTGGAAACTTAACTCCAATTAATTTCATGAATTAACATGTCTTATAATCTCCATAAACCATTCATGGTTTTCTTTGTTTTTCTTTCTTGAAAATTCTGAAGGAACCACATGAATTGAATGATACTCTGTGTTGAAAACAATGAAGTCTTTCCAAGCATCAGATATCTCTTCAAGATCATCTTTTGAGAATTTATGATTTCTAATTTGAATCATCCCAATAGTGGAGAAGACGGAATCCTTCATCCAAGTATACAAATTGAAATGACTCTTTTTCTCCTCTTGTTCAAAGTTGAAATACAAATCAACTTTCCCTCTTAGATGATCTGGTGTTAATTCTTGGATTCTTTTAAGTACTGGTTCAAATATCTTCCAAAGATTGTTGTTATGAACAGTGTTTATCTTTTGAATATCTTCAGAATGATTGTAATTTTCAATAGCAAGCTCTTTCGTGTACTTTTCTCTTAATTCTAGATCTTTCATGATAATCAACTTTTACCTCACATTACAATAAAATAAAAAAACACCAGCAAATTTGCTAGTGGTTTTTGAGAATACTATTTAGCCTTGTCTCCAGAATGAACACCATATACTGTTGCGTAATCATTATCCCCAAACTCTGTATATGTTTCTACAACTTCAGAAACTCTTTTATTGTTAACATCAACAAACCAGACCTTTTTTGATCTAGATAACTTATTTTTTAGAGTAATCTGAAATGCAAATTTACCTGGTTTTCTTTCTGTGTACTCGATGTACGCTTCAGTCACATCTCCATTAAGGATTATCAAGTGATCTACAGACCATAACAGCTTGAAATTCTGGTCATACACTCTAGTAAAAGTGTTTTTACTAATTCCTCTACCCCATAACCAAACTTTTGGACCAATCAAATAATTCATGTCACAACCGAGAATGAACCATAACCAGTAACTAAAAGGTCTTCTTACACTTTCTGAATTTTTCATGTTTTCTCTTTTTTATCACATTACACTAGAAATAATGAAATCACTAGTAATTATGTTTGACATATATGTTTAACATGATATAAATAAAATATGTATAAATTACATAAACAATGTATGAATATCGCCGTTACAGGCTCACTATTCCCAACTCATGCTGGGGCGATATTTGATGTGTTTATATAAGAATCTATTTCTATAACCAAAAAGACATTAAGAATCGCTCCATCATGGGGGCGATTTGTTCTTTTATGTTTAACTTAAACTTATGTACCATGAAAACAGTAATCTAATTTTCCTAAAGGGTGAACGAGTAGCCCTACGAACCCTTATAGAGGATGATGCCTCTACCCTACTTGAAATAGTTCATAGTGATCTAGCTAGATTCAACACTCTTCAGCTAACCCCTAAAACTATCGATGATGAAATAGCATTCATACGGAGTAGCAGATCTGGTGGGAAATTTCCAACAAATCTAGTCTTTGGGATCCATTATCTCAAAGAAGACAGGCTTATTGGCACAATGGGTGTCGGAAAGATTGACTGGGTAAGTAGAACAGCAACAACTGGGTCACTAATTGGATATGAAGAGCTTGTTGGGGTAGGTCTAGGTAGCGAAGCAAAAATGATGCTCCTAGACTACGCTTTCAACACTCTAAATCTTCGTCTGATCTATTCCGAAGCATGGGCCTTTAATGGTAGAAGTAACGGTAGTCTAAAAAAGTGTGGCTATCAGGAGCTTTTTCGTCTCAAAGGAAAAGTTTTCAAAGCTGGAGAATACCATGATGCGGTTGTTTATGAGTGTACTCGTGAAAGTTTCGAGGAAGCTAGGAAAAATTATGTTACCAAGTAACCAGATCCCTCCACAATTGTGGCGGGATTTTTTATATAAAAAAACCGCCAGCGAAATATCGCTAGCGGTGATTGTGCTTCTTTTATGTCTTACTTAAAGATAACCCTTTTTCTTCCAAAGAACTTCTGATTTCTTCTGCAGATCTTTTACCTAAGTTTGTAATTTTAAGTAAATCATTCATAGTCAGACAAACAAGGTCTCTTATAGTGTCAATTTCTGCGGCCATTAAGCAGTTTATACACCTCACTGAAATATCCAAATCTTTTATTGAGGATTCAATTGAAATACTTTGTGCTTGAGGTGGGATAATTCCATTTTCTAGAATACTTTTGAGATGATCTTCAATCTTCTGGTTTTCCTCATCACTTATGTCTCTCCCGTCAATTTTCAATACTGGGTAAACTTCATGGTTATAGGAAAGTATAAGTTTTGAAAGAATTTTATCATCGAAACCTTTAAACAAAATATCCTTAACCTCGTCAAGGCTTAATGTAACTTTTGTACTTCTTTCTCTATTGTATTTCATCATACAAATTTTAATTTTTCTTAATATTACACATTATTACGACTATGTCAATATAATTATTTACTTTGATTTAAAAGGTTCAATTTGATATAGTTTGATTTATGAACGATAAATTTCTAAAGCCTTACAGCGCAAAAGATGTCGAGGATAATATCTACGCAACTTGGGAAAAATCAGGATACTTTAATCCTGATAAATGTACTGAAGATGGAGTATGTGCAGTAGATGCAGAGCCTTTTTCCATTGTGCTTCCCCCACCAAACGTGACTGGAACTCTTCACACTGGACACTCTATGATGCTCGCTATCGAAGATACGATGGTTCGTTTTGCACGGATGCAAGGAAAGAAAACACTTTGGCTACCTGGAACAGATCACGCCGCTATCGCTACAGAGTCTGTGGTAGTTAAGCAACTAGCGAAAGAAAAAATAAATAAGCGTGATTTAGGAAGAGAAGCTTTCTTAGAAAAAGTAGATGCTTTTGCAAAAGAATCACACAGTACAATAACAACCCAACTAAAAAAGATGGGGGCTTCTTTGGACTGGTCTCGAGAAGCGTTCACATTGGATGATGCAAGACACAAAGCTGTTTACACCGCTTTTACAAAAATGTACAACGATGGACTTATTTATCGAGGTGACAGAATTGTAAACTGGGATCCAAAAGGCCAGACAACTGTTTCTGATGACGAGGTTAATCACGAGCCAAGAAAAGGAAAGATGTACTATTTCAAATACAGCGCTGACTTCCCTATTACTATCGCCACAACAAGACCTGAAACAAAAATTGGGGATACTGCCGTAGCTGTAAACCCAAACGATGAACGATACAAAGAATATGTTGGTAGGACTTTCGAAGTAAACTTCGTGGGAGTACCTCTTAAGATCAAAGTTATTGCCGATGAAGATGTAGATTCAGAGCTTGGAACTGGAGCTCTTGGAGTTACCCCTTCTCACTCACAGATTGACTGGGCAATCGCAGAAAAGCATGGATTAGAAAAAATCCAAGTAATCAATGAATACGCAAAAATAATTATTGACCACCCTGACTACGAAGGTAAAAAAGTTCTAGAAGCGCGGGAGATAATTGTAAGTAAGTTAAGAGAGTCAGGTCTTCTAGAAAAAGAAGAAGATATTGATCAAAATGTATCTGTGTCTGAAAGAACTGGAGCAATCATAGAACCCCTTCCAAAGCTACAGTGGTGGATTGATGTAAATAAACCAATTGCGGACAGAGACAACAAGAGCCTAAAAGAACTAATGCTTTCTGCTGTAAGTGACCTTGGGGTGGAGATTATTCCAGAACGTTTTGAAAAAATTTACTTTAACTGGATTGAAAAACTTAAAGATTGGAATATTTCTCGTCAGATATGGTACGGGCACCAGATACCTGTTTGGTACAAAGGGGATGAAATATACGTCGGAACAGAAGCTCCTGAAGGATCTGATTGGGTTCAAGATGAGGACACTTTAGATACATGGTTCTCTTCTGGTCTCTGGACATTCTCTACTCTTGGATGGCCGGAGCAGACTGAAGACTTGGAAACATTCCACCCAACATCAGTTCTTGAAACTGGTCATGATATTGTTTTTTTCTGGGTAGCAAGAATGATTTTAATGAGTACATATATTATGGGAGAAATTCCATTTAAGACTGTTTACATGCATGGAATGGTATTAGATAAGAATGGTAAAAAAATGTCTAAGTCTAAGCCAGAAAATGCAATCAATCCACTTGTCACAATAGACAAGTATGGAGCTGATGCCCTACGAATGGCTATGCTTGTGGGCGTTGGACCAGGACAAGATGTTAGTTTATCTGAAGATAAGATTCGAGCTTACAGTAAATTCTCAAATAAAATTTGGAATGCAACAAGATTCGTACTTGAAAATACAGAAGGGTTCAATATGGACTCAAAGCCAGAAATAGAAGAAGGCCACCAAAAGTTTATTGATAAATGGGAAGAGCTAGTAAAAGAAATAACAAAGGAAATGGAAGAATTCAAGTTTTATCTTGTAGGAGAAAAGCTATATCACTTCTTCTGGCACACGTTTGCCGACGTGGTAATCGAAGAATTAAAAAATAGCATGACAGACTCTGCAAAGTACACACTTCTTCATCTTCTTATGGAACAACTAAAAGCTCTTCACCCTTTTATGCCTTTTATCACAGAAGAAATCTGGGGCTCACTACCTGGCAATGAAGATAAATTAATCATGATTGAAAAATGGCCAAAAGCTTAATCCAAAAATTACAGGATTTGGAAGTTATTACGCAGGGCTATTTTGTATTAAAAAGTGGAGAAATAAGTGATCACTATGTAGATATGCGAAAGGCCTATGGTCACCCAGAACTTCTAAGCGAAATATCAAATAATCTTATAGAAAAAATACCAAGCGATGCAACCTGCATCGCTTGTTCTGGTCTTGGAGGTATTTCTCTTGGAACAGCACTTTCCAACAAGACAAACTTATCCCTGACTCTTGTGCGAGATAAGCCAAAAGATCATGGAGATCTAAAAATAATAGAAGGTTACCATCCAACACCTGATGATAAAATTATTATTGTTGATGATGTATTTTCTAGTGGAACTAGTGTAAAAAGAACAATGGAGAACTTAGCAGTAAGTAATTTAAATGTAATTAAAATTATTGTTATTTTAAGACGAGGAATAAATACACTATCTTGCGAACTAGACTCACTATTCACAGAAGAAGATCTAAATTCTAAGCTATAATGTTGATATGTTTGAAACCCTACCAAACGATCCAAAAGTATTAGGGCTAGCACTGCTGTTTGGAATCATTCCAGCGCTTGTTTGGTTGTGGGTGTGGCTAAAAGAAGATGATGGTCACCCAGAACCAATTGGTCTTTTGACTCTTACCTTTATTATAGGAATGATCTCAGTAATTCTTGTAATCCCTCTTCAACAACTAGTGTCAAATTTCATATTTGATGAAAAAGTGCTTGTGGTCGTATGGGCTGCTTTAGAGGAGGTTATGAAGTACGGAGTTGTAGCACTTGTAGCACTTAAATCAACCAAAGCAGACGACCCAGTGGACTTTGTAATTTATATGATAACTGGAGCTCTTGGTTTTGCTGCTTTAGAAAATGCACTATTCCTTCTTGAACCAATATATCTAAAAGATGCGACAGTTAGTCTGATTACCGGTAACCTACGTTTCTTGGGAGCTACTCTTCTACACTCAGTATCAAGTGGAATTGTAGGTATTGCTCTTGGTCTTTCCTTTCATAAAAATTGGGCGCATAAGAAATTTCATGTAATCATAGGTCTACTGGGGGCAACTTTATTGCATAGTGTATTTAATTTTCTTATAATGAGTGAAGGAGATGGAAACTCTATGAAGGTCTTTGCATTTCTTTGGGTTATTAGTGTTATAATAAGTATGATGTTCGAGCGACTACGCCGACTATCTTACTGGTATAAAAAACAATAGTATTATGAGCAAACGAAAATTATCATTTTTTGAAAGACTGACAGGTGGAATAAGCCTGGATGAAATTTCAGAACACGAAGACGAACTAGACTTAGACGAAATGTCTGAGGTTCCAGTTCACACAGATGGATCTCTTGACTCTTGGGAGGAAGAGGGTGAGCTTTCTATTGACATGTACCAGACACCAACAGAAGTTGTAGTTCAAACCATGACAGCAGGTGTTCGACCAGAAGACCTAGATATAGAGATTTCTAGAGACATGATAACAATCCAAGGAAAGAGAAAAGAGTCCAGGATGATAGATGAAGAGAATTACGTTATGAGAGAGCTATACTGGGGATCATTTTCAAGAAGTGTTGCTCTACCAGAAGAAGTAGATCCAGACTTAGCAGAAGCATCAGAGAGAAACGGACTACTTATAATCAGACTACCAAAAATAGATAAAGAGCGAAAAACAAATTTAAAAATAAGAAGTAACTAGAGAAACACCCACATGGGTGTTTTTTGCTATAATATTTTTATGGAAAGCTATAAAGAAAATAGAATTGAAATTAACTCTGAAAACCTTAATCTTCCGGAAGATACTTTTGTCTTAATCGAAGAGACACAGCAGTTTGGATATTTTGAACGTCCAGCAAATCCTGGCTTTTCTAGAATAAAAAATATCGGTGTTGTGAAGAATACAGCTTTTAGGAAACCTACAGATGATGAATTATGGTTTTATACTGATGAGCATAATATTCTAGAAGGAAGTGAAGAGTACAATGACCTTATAAGAAAAGTTGGTGGTTGGGACAGGGTAAATGAAAATTCTTCTTCTCATAAAATAAATGGCCTGATTGATCAATACATTGAACTTAAAAGTGCTATATCATTTGCAAGATCTCGGGTAGAGCTCCCTGAGAATCAATTAGAGTTCTTAAAACAAGATGAGCAAAAGCTTATTGTCTTAACTGAAAATATCAAAGAACTAAAGACCGATAATAAAAGGTCTTTCTCGGAGGAGACGCTCTATCAGAAGGTTCCATTGTAATACTTGATTATTACCCCTTTTTTGATAGTATATACAAGTTGTAAGCTCGGGTAGCTCAGTTGGTTAGAGCGCTCGCCTGAAGAGCGAGAGGTCGGCAGTTCGACCCTGCCCCCGAGCACAAAAAGTCTAAATAAGATCCGAACATAGCTATGTTCGGATCTTATTTTTATACGTGATATAATTTTAATATGGGACTAGAAAATATAAACAATCAAAAAATGGAAGGTTTAGATATTAAGACTAAAAGCATGCGAGCGCTATTAGATGATGCAAAAATGGCAATTAAACAGAATGGTATTCCTGAGGGAAATATGCAGACTCGCGGAACAAGTGGTTGGTTTGAAAAGAAATTGCAAATGGTAGAGGAAGCCTTTGCCGTGGTTGAGGGTGAAAAATCAAAAGAATACTTAACAGAGAAGTACCGACACATTGAAGATATTAATGAAGAGTTGGAGAAATTAGGTCTAAAAAGCTCTAAAGACTATACACCTGAATCATTTTAGAATAAAAAAAACGCTCATGAGCGTTTTTTTTATTCTAAACTTTGTCTTTCCCAAAAATTCCACCAACTTGATCACCTATGTTTTGGACACTTTGAACAGAGTCTAATACAGAGTTGTATGCACTATCTAAGTTTTCAACAAATGGTTGAATAATATAATATGCACCTAAAGCTATAGCGATAAAGAAAACGTATTTAAAGAATGATAACCACCAGGCTCTCTTCTGAGCATTTCTCATTGAGCGGATCATATCGTTATTCTCTTCTACCATTGCCATTAATTTTTTTATTTCTTTTGGTTCCATGAAAATATTTTAGCATAGGTTTTATATATTTATGGTAAAATTTTGCACATGATTGCAATCGACCATGAATATATACCTGAAGATGCTCAAGGTGACCTGATCCCCAGCAGGAGACCTGATGTAAAAAAAATTTATTGCGAGATAATACAAATGGGAGCATGCAAACTAGATAATGATGGAAATGAATTAGGAATTCTGAATCTTACTATTCTCCCAAATAAAATTGGGAGAATTCCTGAATGGCTGTCAAAAATGACAGGTATGACAGACGAAAAAAGAGGCAATGGAATACCTTTTCAGGAAGCAATAAAGCGATTAGTTGATTTTATTGGAGATGACAAAGATATCTGGACCTTCAGTGGAGACTGGTGGGTTCTTAACTCAAATTGCAAAGCGAATAATATTAAATTTCCTTTTCCTAACCAATTTAAAAAAGCAAAAGAAGAGCTGTCAAAATACGACATAACTCTAAACGACTACAAAATAGCAGGGTTTGATGAGATATGCAGTGGTGGTTTATACAAAGTACTTGAAATAGAACTCCCTGAAATAGATGGAGTTGGTGCACATGACGCTGCACACGACGCAAGAAGTTTGGCTCACTCCCTTTTCAAACTTCAAAGTAAATAAATATTGTGCCCTCGACAGGAATCGGTCACTCTCGTGGCCAGCACTGGTCAGTGCTGGCTCACTCCCTCGACCCCCACTCGGGCTGATCGGTCTACGACCGGCTTCGCCACCCCTCGGTTCGATTCCTACCGAATGATTCATATACGCTAAAATGCCAGCCCAGCATTGGTCAGTGCTGGAATTTTGCGTTGTGCCCTCGGCAGGAATCGAACCCACAACTAATCCTTAGGACGGATCTGTTATATCCATTTAACTACGGGGGCTAATCTAAAAACACTTTTCCAAGTGTTTTTAGTATACATAAATTATTTTTTAATTAAAGCGCTAGAAGTTCTCGCATCTTTGGCTCATTGAACCCAATCATTCCTTCTTCTTCTTCACCTTCTCCGATTACGATAAATGGCACTCCCATTTGACCACTTACTTTCATCATTTCTTCTCTTTTCTCAATATCTTCAGCCACATTATACTCAACATACTCCACATTATTGTCTTTTAGAAAAGTTTTTGCCATCTGACAGTAGTGACATGTTGGTGTGCTATAAATCTGTACTTTTTTCATATCGTAAATTTATTATTTAATCTTTTAACTTCACCAGTATATCATACTGAGATTTATTTCCCAGAAAACAATCCAGAGATCCATCCAAACAAACCGGCTTTTACCTCCTTTTCAACCTCCTCTTCGTTATTAACTAGAACAATGATCTCCTCCCCTTCTTTTACCACTCCAAACTTCTCCCTGAGAGCCTTCTCCCTACCAAAATCACTTGATAAAAGGCCTATTTCTTGCTCGAGAGAAGCTTTCTTCTCCTCCAGGTCTCCTAACTCATTCTGGGACTCAACGCGCGCCTCTTGGGATCTTTTCTGCTTCGGAATTACCGAAACAAAGCTATAAACAACAATTCCAAACAAGACAACTGATGCCAATAAAGCTAGCGGGCTTGATAGAAAATTATGGAAAGAAGATTTGTGAATATTTGATTTCATGAGTATACTTATTGTATGTTATTCCACCCAAAAAACAAAAAAGCTTTGAAGATATTAACAGCTGTATTCTCGGTGGTCGTTATCCTGGGAATGCTGCTGCTATACTTCCCTGCCATTCTTTCTATTGTATAAAAAGAGCCCCCTAGCGGGAGCTCAAGAATTCACTCAATTTGGCTTTTAAAATGCCTGAGTCTTTGATGTGACCAATGTATAAAACATTTGGATTTCTCTTTCTTCTCTTTCGAGATCTGACCGGAAATAATTTCATTAGTCTCTTCATATAATGTACGATTTAGATGAGAGATTATATATGAAATATTTTTAATGTCTAGTCGCCAGTCTTCATAACCTTCAGGAACACGTCATGAGGGATGTTAACCTTTGCATAGTTGGCCATCTTTTTCTTTCCTTTCTTCTGCTTTTCTAAAAGCTTCATTTTTCTTGTAATATCCCCACCATAAAGATATCCTGTAACATCCTTTCGAAAAGCTTTCAGTGTCTTTGATGAGATTATACGTCCAAAAGCACGACCTTGAACTTTCATTTCAGTCATCTGCCTAGGCATTACTTTGTGGATTTTTTCTACAGTTTTATCCGCTTCTTCTTGAGCTCGTATTCGTGACACAACTCTAGTAAACGCAGGAACAACCTCATCCCCGATTAGTATGTCCAACCTCACGACATCTGCATTTTTATACTCTGTTATTTCATAGGAAACAGAAGCATATCCAGAGGAAACACTCTTAAGCCTATCAAAAAAACCTCTCATCATTTCTCGAAGCGGCATATCAACTTCTACTGACATTCTTTCTCCAAAATTCTCTGTAGCCTGAGTAACAGCCTCATGTTCAAACAGCAACTGCATAACACCTCCTAAGTATTCAGATGGTGCGATAATTTTTGCTCTAACCCATGGCTCAGTAACTTTTTTGGTCATTCCATCATTTGGAAAAAGATGAGGTGAGTACACAACCTCTTCTTCATCTTTACCTTTGTATGTAACATAGTAAACAATACTTGGAAGTGTCACTACAAGTTCTAGATTAAATTCTCTTCGTAGCCTTTCTGTGATTATTTCCAAATGAAGCATTCCTAGGAAACCACACCGAAAACCGCGCCCAAGTGCACCACTTGACTCTTCCTCATATGTAAAAGATGAATCTGTTAACCGAAGTTTACCTAAGGCATCTTTCAAAGCATCAAAACCATCTTGACTCTCTGGATAGATGGACGCCCAGACAACAGGAATCGGATCCATATATCCTGGTAGAGCTGGAAAAGGATTTTTCTGGAGAGTTACTGTATCTCCTACACGAGCAATACCAGGTTTCTTTATTCCAGTTACGATGTAACCAATTTCTCCTGGAAGAAGTCTTTCTTTTGGTGTTGGGTCAGGAGCAAAAGTACCAACCTCAAGAGCAAAGAATTTTTCTTCTGAAGTGGCAAATATTAGTTGGTCCCCTTTATTTACAGTTCCCTCAAAGTTTCTTACATATACAATTACGCCTTTATGCTGTGAATATTCAAAATCAAAAACAAGTGACTGAGGACTCTTTGTTTCTGGGTGATCTTGCCGAGGGGCGGGTACTCGTTCTATCAGAGCTTCAAAAAGCTTGTCTACCCCTTCTCCTGTCTTACCAGAAACCTCTAGTATATCTTCTGGTTCAATATCAAGTAGTGTTGCAAGTTCAAACTTGATCTCTTCAACCCTGGCAAGTGGTGAGTCCACCTTAGAAACAGCAGGAATAATCACAAGACCTTGTTCTTTGGCCATACCAAGAGTCGTGAAGGTCTGAGCTTGAACACCCTGAGTGGCGTCTACTAGAAGAATTGACCCTTCTACAGCCTTTAGAGCTCTGGATACCTCGTAAGAGAAGTCTATGTGCCCAGGAGTATCAATAAGGTTAAATATATGATCCATGTACTCCATTCTCACCGGCTGCATCTTTATCGTAATTCCTCTTTCTTGTTCTAACTCCATACGATCAAGAACCTGGTCCCGCATCTTGCGAACCTCTACTGTTTTTGTCAGCTCAATCATTCGGTCGGCCAATGTAGACTTACCATGATCAATATGAGCAATAATGGAAAAATTCCGGATGTTTTTGATATCCATAGATATGCTTGATATTAACAGATTTGGGGAATAAAAAAAGAGCCGTTGAAATTTCAACGACTCTCTTCCTTTTACAATTAGAAAGGACTTATGTTTACCGGCCTCATGCTGGCGGCAAGAATCTTTTTAATCTTTGGCCTAGCTTCAGAACTAAAAGATTTATCATAGTACCAATACTCCCCCTGAAGCTTGTAAAGTACCACAACTGACGTGACAACTATCTTTCCACTGAAACCTTCGTATGAGTAATCAGTGATGATAATCTTTTTATCACAATTTTTAATTTCTGAGTGAATAGAAGCTCTTGTAGTCACCCGTCCTTCAGAATCAGATATTATGACTTCACAATCATCACAAACTTTATCTAACTTATCTAGCTTTGAATATTCAATCAAAGCAAGACCATCAAAATACGCTTGAGATTTTACAAGACTCTGTGACTCCTCCCAGATGACCTCTCTTTTCCTTGATAAAAAATCACCTAATTCATAAATGAGTGATATCTCTGAGACATTGCTTGGATATGTCCAAAGCTCATTATCACCTCTGTAAAATAAAGGAATCTCTGAAACTGAAATAACAGTGTCTGTTACTTCATCGCGATGAAGTTTATAGATAACAATCTTTTTATCAGGGCCATTTTCCCATCCAGAGTAAAACTCTAAACCCATCACAGTTTGACCTGCGGAATTTTTGTATTTCAAGATTGAATCTACTTGATACAGCTCTTCTATTTCATAGATGGGCCCGAACTTAACCATTGGATGAATTTGTACAGAGGCCTGAGCATGAGCAACTCCAGAAAAGGCTACAGTTGTTACAAGTAACATAAAAAATACTTTTACTATATTCATTTTTTCAATTTAATTAATGATTCAGAGACAGACTAACACACTAAATATTTAGTTGTCAAGCCTTACAAATCGCTCTGCCCTTCTACCATAGCCGGGGCTCTCCAGATTTTTGATTTTAAAGTTTTTGATATCTCATGAAGCTCTTTTGATTTCATTAGATATAAGACAGAGATTCCAACAACTATTCCAATAACACCAGCAAAGAACCCCTGACCTAGAACTCCCCAGAAGCTATCAAGATTAAATATATTTCCAAAGATAATTAACATTTCATATGAAGCAACAGCCATCAGAAAACTTGCTGAAAATGACTGAAAGAAAGTCCTTCCCAGCTTGGCTCCTCGTACCGCAGGAAAATCTTCTGCAAAGGCCCACCAAAGCAGAGTAAAGTTTAATATAGACCCAATAGAAAATGCTAGCGGAAGCATAAGGACAGCGGTACCTGGAGTATTGTCTACCCTCATAATTGACTCTATAAAATATACAAATGCAGGAGTATGTGCAAAGAATTTTAACAACCCATATGCAGCTCCAATAATCACACCTGAAGAAAATAAATTTATAAAAAGAGGCTTCCACGTCTCCCCTGCAGCATAATACCCTCTAACAAAAAGAAGTGTTAAGCCTTGTGCTAAAACAGATACTGCAAATAGCGCAAGAGCCGCTGCTGTAAGTCTAGTATCTGACCAGTCAAAATTTCCAGTACCAAGTATTACTCGGACTATTTGAGCTCGAAGAACAATGAAAAGAAATGTAATAGGTATAGACCAAAAGATAACCTGCCTAGCAGCAGAAGTGATCTGTCTCACGTACTCACCAATATTATTTTCTACAAAAAGTTTTGAAAGTGTTGGAAAGGCTGCCACAGAATATGAAAGACCAATCAGGGTAAGTGGTACTGTCTGTAGGTTTAAAGAAAAGTTAAAAACAGAAATTGCCCCCTCTCCAATAACAGAGGCAATGGCCACTATGGCAATAAGTGCGATATTCTTTGAGGCGAGACCTAGAGTTCTGGGTAGAGAAATCATAACCAAAGCTTTTAGCTCAAGCCAGTTTATATGGGTTGTGAATTTTGGAACAAATTTATGTTTAATAAGTATTGGAACTTGGATCGTCAAATGCATAGCAGCTCCCAAGATTACACCATAGGCCAGACCGTTTAAACCAAAGATAGGCATAAACCCTAAAACTCCAATAAGAATACCAATGTTGTATAGCACAGGGGCTAAAGCATAAACCATAAATCTCTTGTACATCTGAGTCACAGAAGCAAAAAGGTTTGACAGCCCCATGAATATTGGAGAAAGAAGCATAATTCTAGAGATATTAATAAGCTGATTCATCTGATCAAGGTTAAACCCTGGAGCCACAAGAGGTGCGATAACTGGCATCAAAAAGAAAACCAAAACTGATACACCAATCAGAATTAAAAAGTAAACAGTAAACACATTATCAAAAAATCTTTTTGCCCTACTGAATCCGTTCTTCTCAAAAGCACTTGTTAGAAACGGCAGTGTGGCTGTAACAGTTGCTAATAGCGCGATTGTTACATATAGGAAATCGGGTATTCTAAAAGCGGCATAGTAAATATCAAGACCTTCTGATGGCCCAAGCACTCCAGCAAGTGTGCGGTCTCTAATAAGCCCAAAAATCTGAGACAATAAAGCAAAAAAACCAAGAAGTATAGCCGCTTGGTTTATGTTGCTGAATTCTTTATTTAGGAGTTTGGTGAATTTTTCTACCATAAAAATGATTGTATCAGACTACTATATTTAGTAGCTTATCCTTGATGTGGATTACCTTCTTTGGATCCCCTGTTAACCATTTATTAATAGACTCATCTGACCTTACTATATCCATAACCTCTTCTTCTGACATTCCGATGCTACCTGATATTTTAGCCCGAACTTTTCCATTTATCTGAATAACCAACTCCACGGCATCAATCTTTATTTTTTCTGGATCAAAATTTGGCCAACTTGATGTGTGAATTGATTCTTTCTCATCCAATTCTGATCGCCAGATTTCCTCTGTCATATGTGGCGCAAATGGCGCCAGAAGTTTAAGAAGATCCTTATAACCTTCTTTTGAAACAGTCTTGCTTTTCTCCCAAGCATTTACAAGAATCATCATCTTTGAAATAGCTGTATTGAATTTGAAGTTTTCAATATCTTTTGTTACACCTTCTATTGTTTGATGAAGAAGAGTTTCGTCTTCTTGATTACCTACACCAACTATATCTTTTACCCTCCATACACGCTCAAGGAATCTTCGAACTCCCACAACTCCATTTGGATCCCAAGGGTAGTTTACAGTTACACCATATGGCCCCATGAAGCATAGATATAGCCTAACAGTATCCGCGCCAAGTCTTTCTACTATTTCATCTGGGTTGATAACATTTCCTTTTGATTTAGACATCTTATTTCCGTCCGGACCAAGAATTAGACCTCTATTTAGGCGAATCTTGAAAGCCTCCTCATCCTTTACAAGCCCTAGATCGAAAAGTGCTTTTGTCCAGAATCGAGAATACAGTACATGCATAGTTGTGTGCTCGGCCCCACCCATATATAAATCAATAGGCATCCAAGAATCCATCATTTCTTTTGCAGAAAATTCTTTATTATTTTTATTATCTAAATACCTATAGAAGTACCACGTAGAATCAACAAAAGTATCCATAGTTTCCACTTCTGGAGTCCACCCTTCTCCAAATATTTCAATTGTCCTTTTCTTTAAGTCTTCACTTCTTGCAAGTGGAGCTGTTCCGTCCGGTGTATGATCTACATCTTCTGGAAGTGTCCATGGTAAGTGCTCATCTGGCACAGGGTGAGCTTTTCCTTCTGGATCGTAAACAATTGGAATAGGACATCCCCAATATCTCTGACGAGAAATACCCCAATCTCGGAGTCGATATGTTTTCTTCAATTCTCCCCCAACCTTTTCGGTGATTTTTGTCCGAGCTTCTTCTGTTAACATTCCATCAAATTCCCCTGAGTTTATAAGAACACCATGTTCTGTAAAAACATACTCTGGATTAGCGGCAATTTTCGCAGCATACACAGCTTCAGCAACAGTTGCGTAACCCTCCATTTCTTTAGGTTCCATCCAAACCAATTCATGAACATCTTCATGTTCTTCGATTTCACCGCGTTCCTCATTCTCTAACTCAAGGCAAATTATCTGGTATCTTGCCCATCTATTTAGCTTTTTTAGTCTATGGAAAAACTTAGCCTGAACCGCAAAGTTTGGGTTGTGTGAAAATTTTACATTTCTATATCCTGTTTCTTCTTTAACTTCTCTTATCGCACACTCAATAATATCCTCACCCTCATCTATTCCGCCAGTAACAACACCATGCATGTGGTGATCTCTCCAGTTTGTACATAAGTACTTCCCAGTGTTTGGGTTTTTTAAAACAATAGCCACATTATCTCTATGGATAAAAGGTTCTCCTGGGATAATAGCACTGTCTCCATGAGTGCTAACTGTAATTGGCTCTACAACGTTCTTAATTTCCAACCCAAACTTCTGTGCAAACTCAAAATCTCTCTCATCATGAGCTGGCACTGCCATCACAGCTCCGGTTCCATACCCAGCAAGGACATAGTCTGAAATCCAAACAGGAACCTGTTCTCCATTTGCAGGGTTTGTAGCTTTTATTCCTTTTAACTCAACCCCCGTTTTTTCTTTTGATTGTTGTCGGTCAAGTTCTGACTTTTTTTGAGTATCTTTAATATAACTTTCAACATCGTCCCAATTTTCGATCTTGTCTTTCATTGATTGAACTAACTCATGTTCTGGTGCTAGTACAACGTATGTCACACCAAAAAGTGTGTCTGCTCGAGTAGTAAATACTGGCATTTTATCTCCTGTACTTAATTCAAAAGTAATCTCAGACCCCTCACTTCTTCCTATCCAAGCCTTCTGTGAAGCCTTGATCTGATTGGGCCAATCAAGCGCGTCTAGATCATCAATAAGTCTGTCGGCGTATTTTGTAATTCGAATCATCCATTGCTTTTGGTTTTTTTGTTCTACTTGAGAACCACATCTCTCACAGCAACCATCTACAACCTGCTCATTTGCAAGAACTGTCTGATCTTTTGGACACCAGTTCACAAATGTTGTATCACGATAAACTAAATCATTTTTCAAAAACTGATTAAACATCCATTGTGTCCATTTGTAATATTCTGAATCACAAGAAACAACCTCTCTATCCCAATCAAAGCTAGCTCCCATACTTCGGAGCTGATCTCGCATTACATCCATTTGTTTGTAAGTCCAGGTCTTTGGGTCTGCCCCAAGCTTTATTGCTGCGTTCTCTGCTGGCAAACCAAAGGCATCAAATCCCATAGGATATAGAACATTGAACCCATTCATTCTTTTATATCTAGAAAAAATATCTGGAACGGCAAATGCGTACCAGTGACCCACATGAAGATTCCCCGATGGATATGAAAATTCAACAAGGTTATAGTAGTTTTCCTTTCCCTCTACCTTGTTTTCAACCTTATTTAAGCCGTCTTTTTCCCAAGACTCTTGCCATTTTTTCTCGATATCTTTTGGGTTATATTCACTCATAGAGTCAATTCTACCGCAGGAGAGCCAATAAAAAAAGCCCTACACACATTGCGCAAGACTTTTAAGTCCTAATCTTCTATAAAGAAATTAACGCTAATATTTTTAAGGCTATTTTCCTTAGTACGAACCCGGGCATATTGACCAAAACCATAGTCACCAGAATGATCAGTTAAGTGCTTGATCTTATTTCTAAGACCATACTCTAAAATAACAGCAACAACAGCACTTATATAGCCAGAGTTTGCCAATTTTATTGGGTCATATTTCGTTTCTGACAGAATCCTGTCAGGGTACAAGCCTCCCGCTCCTCCTGTTCCTATCTGGGCGGATAATGCTCTTTTAAAAGAATCCCTGTAGTCTATTGAGATATCAACAAGAACTTCATTTCTTGTAGAATTAATCAAATCAACAGCCTTCTTAACGGTTTCAAATACATACTCTTCATTGAACATGTTACTATCCCCAAGATTTGAAACTAACGTAATTTTAATCATCGTTCTAAGTTTTTAGTTTAAATGCATATTATCACACTTTTTATTTATGTCAAATGGAAAAAGCCCTCCAGGACTTTTCTTTTACGCAATTTATTCCATATCCCTCTACACAAGAAACTCTATGACATCTCCGTCTTGCACGATATATTCTTTTCCTTCTGTTCGGAGGGTTCCAGCCTCTCGTGCTTTTCCAAATGTTCCAGCTGCAAGAAGTTTGTCCCATTCTATTACTTGAGCTCTTATATACTTCGCCTCAAAGTCTGTGTGAATTGCTCGTCCAGCTCTTGGACCAGTTGATCCAACTGGGACTGTCCATCCATGAGTCTCCTGTGGCCCAGTGGTAAAGTAAGTCATAAGACCAAGGAGCTTATAAGCTTCTTGAATAAGCTTGTCTAGTCCATCCTCAGTATGACTTTCTCCAAAGTCTCGCTTGATCTCTTCTTTCTCTTCCTTGTCTAGATCCTTTAGCTCTTCCTCTGTTTTTGCGTCTATCACCACGTACCCAGCACCCATCTCAGCGATATGATCTAAAACTTTTTTAAATTCTTCTGGGTGTGACTCATCCATATTCACTGCCCCACTTCTCCTGTTTAATCCGTATATAAATTTCTTCTGAGTTAGTAGCTGAAAGTGCTTGGCTATTTCTGATTCTTCTTTTGAAAGTTCTACTGTGTTTGCCATCTTTTCTTCTTCTAGTGCTGCCTTATACTTCTGAAGAAGTGCTGTTTCAGCTATAGCCTCTTTTTTATGTTGTTTTACATCCCTATTTAACTTTTCAATTCTCTTGTCCACACTATCTAAGTCTGCAAGAATCAACTCCATATTAATTACCTTTATATCTCGAAGAGGATCAATATCACCATACACATGAGTGATCTCTGTTCCACCTCCAACAATAGGGAAAATACGAATCATTTCCAGAATTGCATCAGTCTCACGAATATTTGAAAGAAACTTGTTTCCAAGACCTTCACCTTTTGAAGCTCCCTCCACAAGACCCGCAATATCTACAAATTCTATAACTGCTGGAAGAATTTTCTTTGATCCAGAAAATTCTGCGAGCTTCTGAAGCCTCTCATCAGGAACAGGAACAACCCCAACTGATGGGTCAATTGTACAAAAAGGATAGTTTTGTGCGTCAACACTCTTTTTTGTTAGAGCGTTGAATAGTGTTGACTTCCCTACATTTGGGAGTCCTACAATTCCGATAGATAATGCCATACTATTTTTTAAACATTCCTTGAAGCTTAGATTTATTTTTCTCCATAACCTGCATCATTGCAGACATTTGGTCTATCCCCTTTTCCTTTTGGATCTTCTGAGCCTCCTTTGCCATCTCTTGGAAAAAGTCTGGATTCTCTGATACAGCCTCAATAAGCATATCCTGTTGAGCTTGTGGGATGTTGGCTTTTTTAAGCTGAGACTTCATCATTTTTTTTATTAAGAATTTTTTTAACATAACTCCTACAGCATACCAGATTGGCCTAAATTTGACAAAAGCATAAATATGAGTAATCTTTCACCTAAATAGTTCTAATCTAAACCATAAATAAAAAATGAAGAAAATATTTTTGCTTTCCACCATCAGCTTACTATTGTCCTCTTGCGTATTCAACAGAATGTTATCAAGCGAGCAATTGCTTGAAAATTCAAAATCTCTAGTCTATGTGACATTGCCTGATAATCAGGATAAAATCTTGGCTATTTCAATCAAAAACCCAGACACAAGCTCTAGGTATGGAGATTATGCTATAGAAACTTGGGATGATATGGGGAGAGGTATTATAAATGAATCCTTACCCCTAGAATACTTTAAGTATGTCCAACTTGTTTGCCCGGATAGCGTATCCCAAAAGACAATGTGTGACTCAACAAAGTATCAGCTGGTTTGGTATGTAATGATGGATGATATTCATCCAAGCGCAAAAAAACTTACAGCCGTTGTGCGAAGGTGGGAATTCCCTCCAGAATCAACAAACAGATCGAAGACTTGGGGGCCAAAGTGGTCTACCGAGATTTCACTAAGAACCATTAGATAAGCCCTTTGGGGCTTATTTTTATTAAACATTCCAAAAAACCCTTTATTTATAGGACATTTAAAAAACTGTAAGATTTTTTGATCTAATGCGTTATATATGGCGAACCGAACAATAACTTAAAAACATAGAAAAAATGGAAGCATTATTCAACCCAGGTACAGTTATTTTAGCAACAGCAGCAATAGCAATGTTCAGTGGATACACTGAAGTAGGTCTCAAAAAGATCTTTGGTGAATAACCCCAAAAAACGTACTTTATATAGCCTCTCTTTCTGAGAGGCTATAATTATTTACATAGGGTAAATACAAAAAAGATCTGATATAATAAGTGTAATATTTATGGCCCTAGGCCGTCTTAGATAATGAAAGTAAATAAAGAAAAAATTGAACAGGAATTTATGGCAGCGTATGAATCATACTCTGATGATATTTTCCGATACTGCTCATATCAAACCTCAAATCGAGAAGTGGCTCTAGATATATCTCAGGATACCTTTACCAAAACCTGGAAATATATAGCAGATGGTAAAGAGGTTGAGAACATAAGAGCATTCTTATATCGAGTAGCCAAAAATCTAATCATAGACTGGCGAAGGAAAAAGAAGAGCTCATCTCTAGATGCACTTTTGGACGAAGGATTTGATTATGATGATGATATGGATGCTATGGAGCGACATGAGACAGGTTATGAGGCTAATTTAGCAAAGGAAGCCCTGGATACTCTAAAGGATTCATACAAAGAGGTTATGACAATGCGCTACATAGAAGGCCTATCTGTTAAGGAAATAGCAGAGAAGCTAAAGACAACGGAAAACAATATTTCTGTCCGAATACACAGAGGCCTTCAAAAGCTTAATGAAGAATTAAAAGAACAACATGGATAATAAATTCGAACAACTAAAAAATGAGGCAAGAGAAATCCAGATGACTGAATCTGAGAAGTCTTTAATGCGGTCAAGAATTCAAGAAACCATGGAGCATTTCCCTATCCGAGAAAATCAAATCTCAGGAAAACCCATAAGGTCAACCTTTAAATTTGCAATGTTTGCAAGATCTATGGCTTTTGTAATGGTTGGATTTATTGCTGGAGGAGGTGGTCTAGCCTTTGCGTCTGAGAGATCGCTTCCTGGAGATATTTTATATCCTATTAAAACAAATATAACAGAAGAAGTAGTGGCTTCATTTCAAAGCACTCCAGAAGCTAAGATAGCTTGGGAGGAAAAAAGGGTTGAGAGACGATCTGTCGAGAGTTTGCTTCTAAACCAAAGAGGTGATCTTGGAGAAGAAGAGGCAAGAATTATTATAAACAAAATAGAAGAGTCACACGACAGAATTGACCGTCAAATTATAGCTCTATCTGAGGATTTATCTTTTGACAATGTAGAATTCTCATCAACTGAAAACCCAACACTAGCAACAGCTCAAATTATGGTTGCTGAGTCAGGACTTCCTACGATATCTGACCTTGGTGTAGAATCTGAAGTAAACACTTTTAGAAATGATGTTGAGTTAGAGCTTGAAGGCGAAGAACCTAAATCTATAGAGATAAAAGACTTACCTATAACAATAGACGAAATTAAACCTGAGTCAACAAGATTAGATAACCCAACACTTCGACCTACAGAATTTGGTGAAGAGGCACTGAAGAAGCTTTATAAAGAAATTGATAGACTTTCAGAGGGTGGGTCCCTAGATAAGCGTTTAGAAGAAAAACTTAACAATCTAATGGAAATAGCAAAAAAACATCTAGGGAACAAAGATACCTTAAAATTCTTCCAAACAATAAGAGAGATTAAGTCTATTCTAGAGAGTTAAACCTTAAATTAAAAAAATCCCATTAAAGGGATTTTTTTAATTCTATTGCAGATGAATACAGTAAGCTATTCTTCAAATCTATACTCATCAACATCATTTACCTCATTTATGAATTCATCTTCATTTCTAAAATAGATAAAACTTACACCGCCTATGACTCCAGCTATTAAAACTCCATAGACCCAAAACCATAAGCTGTTATTATTTTTAGTATTATCAGGTAACGCTCTATTAGCACTAGCAACTTGCAGACTTTCATCCAATTTTAGATCAGAATCTTTATCTTGATCTTTTGATATTTTTACTGCTGGAGTGGTAGTAATCGGAATTGGAATATGTGTGACTTTTTGCTTTACGTTAACAACCGGAAGTGATTCCACCTTTTTACCAAATGAAGCTACCACTGAACCCACTTCGTTTATAAGAGATACTTCCACGATAGAACTCTCACTTAATATAGACTCGGAGAAAACAATCTCCTTACCTGGTAAAATAATTGTATTCTGAGGTATTCTGAATATACTATTTTTATCAAAAAGAAAATTCCAACCACCTATATCTAATTCATATACTGATTTATTTTTTACAGCAACACCCCCATCAACAAGCGTTAGTCTGACACTAGCAGGTACAACCGATATTGTTTGTCTATAAACATGCTCCGGCTCTCTTCTTTGAGATGTAGTGTAAACCTCTAGGTAGACTACATAGGTGCCGGGGTAATTATAGGTATGAGAAAAATTCTTTCTGTATTCATCTTCCCTGCTCGCACCATCTCCAAGACTCCAATTCAAATTAGCTTTAAAAATAAGTTCTCCTTTATCATCATAGATCTCAGGCTCAAAGTCTATTCTCTCTCCGACAACAGCTCGCTGTGGTATTCCAAAGGTGCTCTGTTTTATAATATTTTTTTCAGGGCTTTCAGATGAACTATTTTCAGGTATCTGAACCTCTTCTAGAGATTCTAAAACTTCACCTGATATCTGGTTAGCGCTACCTGGAGTTGGGCTAGCTGGCAAGAATGAACCCTCTATTAACTGAAGTGATTTCCCGTCACCATTTGCCCCGTCTTCAGGGGTATATGTAAACTCATCCACAATGTCTCCGTCCTCATTTTTGATTGAAAAAGTCTCTCCCGTATTAGAAAATGAAGACCATGAACTATCAAACATATTCCCTGAGAAGCTTGGCCAATCAGATAAAAAGGTTTCTGGAGAGTCGGCAATCACTGCAAATTCTCCCGGACCAATAGATTCATTTCCGCTATATAAAGATAGCCCATGATTGGAGTTATTTTCAAAGAATTTCCAGTTAGACAAATTGACAGATTCTGCTCCCGCATTCATTAACTCTATCCATTCTCTATCTGAATCTGTTCCCTCCAAGTCATACATTACTTCATTTATAGAGATAGAAGCAAAAGATGTTGCCGGTATCACAAAAAACATGATAAATATAAATCTCTTCATGCTAATCCTTGAGTATGGCTTCTAATAATTCATCTGGAGAAAATTTTGCTGTTTGTGGTGGCGCGGGAGGTGCTTCCACTCTTATTTCTGGAGCATAATTCTTCTCAGGGGCCTTCTGAGGTTCAGGAGCATTGATAAGAACCTCGTCTTTCTTAGGCTTTGAAGTAATGGGTTCTTTAAGCGCTAAGTCTTCTTTTTTTTCTACAACAGAGATATCTTTCTTAATATTGCTTTCATTTGATTCTTTTGGTCTTGAAATCGCAGATGGTGTGAACACTCTATTCCCTTCCTTCTTTTCCTTAAAAATCTCAGCCTTAGGCTCTTTTATTTCTTCCGGTTTTTTAAGTGTATTAACTTTAATTTTATCATCAGATTTTGATTTTTCTTCAACCTTAGACTCTTTATCATCTTTAGCGATACCCGCCTTCATCAAAGCTTCCTTAAGAGAAGAAACCTTCTCCGTAGAAGCTTTTCTGTCTAGGATTTTTTTGGGTGGGTTAGCTTTAAATTCAGATAAGGAAACCTTACTATCTTTTTCAGAACCATTCTCTGAATTATCTTGAACAGGTTTAGCATTTCCACTTTCTACGGCGTCTAACAGATCCATTAATTTTGGTGACAAAGATGCCTCTTTGTAGCTACTTTTATTAATAGTCTCATCCTTAGGTTTTGGCTTAAAATCTTTTTTTACAAACTTTTTTTCAAAAGTCTTCTCTGCTGGCTTTTGATAGGGTTTTTTAAAGTCATTACTAAATTTTTTCTTCTCATACTCTTCTTTCTTTTCTGGAGCCTTTGAAAAATCTACCCATTCTTTACCTTGAGCAGCAAATTCCTTTTTCTTTTTTTCAATATATGCTTGGTGTTCTTTATCCTTCTCAGAGGGGATAGGTATATACCATTCATTAATTCTATTATTTACATCTTCTCTTTTAGCTGAGAATCTATCTCTGGACATCTCAACCACAGCTCTCTTGTTTGAAGAAGCAGGCTTATCAAGAGGAGGAAATCCTACAGCAGAAAATGGATTAGACCCCATACCATCAATCATTAGCCTAAGGTAGTATTGGAAGCGCCCAATATTTACAATGTCTTGCTCAACAAAAACTGGTGCAAATTCTCTGGCAAAATGTTCAGCATCTCCTGGTCCAACACGAAACACAACCATGGATCCTACGTTACCAAATATAGCCTCTCGAACCTCATCTGGCATCTGAGCTACATACTGGTGCGCCATTGTAAGAGCTAGTTTATATTTTCTAGCTTCAGAAAGAATATCGGCAAAAGATTCATTGGCAAAAGACTGAAACTCATCAACGTAGAAATAAAATGGTGGAAGTGCATCCATTTCAGCCCTATCAAGATCAGCACGGCTCATGGCTGCAAGGTAAAGGTTTGTAATAAACATACCACCAAGAAGACCGGCGTTCTCTTCACCAATTTGCCCCTTTGAAAGGTTAACAATAATTATCTTCTTGTTGTCCATCATATCTCTTAGATTAAAAGAAGATTTTGGTTGACCAACAATATTTCTAATCAATGGATTTGAGACGAACTGACCAACTTTGTTTTGAATTGAGGCCCCTGCCTCCTTTCGATATCTATCATCCCATTTTTCATATTCATCCACCCAAAAGGCCTTTACTGTGGGATCGGTAATATTATCGACTATTGTTTTTCTGAATTCCTTCTCTACTAGCATTCTGTTAACAGATAGAAGAGTAGAACCAGGGGTCTCTAGAAGACCAAGGATTGTATTAGAAAGAATGTACTCCATACGAGCAGAGAATGAGTCAACCCAAATCTTCTTGAAAGCTGACATCAACCCACTGGCAACCAAGTGCCTCTTGTCTGGATCTACATCTTCTAGTGGATTGAAGGCTATGGGGTACTCAGTATCAAAGGGGGCAAAGTACAAAACATCTCTAATTCTCTCTTCTGGAACATATTCCAAAAGAAGTTCTGCAGAGGAACCGTGGGGGTCTACAAAACAAATCCCAGCTCCATTCTGAATATCCTGAGCGGCCATGTTTTCCAAAAGAGTAGATTTACCCATACCAGTTTTTCCAATAACATACATGTGCCTAGCACGATCTATATTTTTTATACCAAAACGAGTCCGCTTGTTGCGGAAATCTGCTTCGCCCATGTATGTAACTTTACTAAGACTATTGTCGCTCATATATATGAATACAGTATACCAAAGAAAAAAGCACCTTGTTGATGCTTTTTTGTGTAAAATTATTTTTTGGTATGGATAACTCTTTGAGGATAAGGAATCTCTATTCCCTCCTTATCAAAGGTATTTTTAATTCTCCTTCTAAGCTCTCCTGTTACAGCCCATTGTTGATCTGAAGCTGTCATACCAAGTATTCTAATATCAACAGATGAATCATTTAGCTTGTTAACTCTAAGGAATTTAGGAGTCTCAATGATCTTGTCTTTCCATTCAGGATCATCCACCAAAGACTGACCAATTTCATTTATAACCCTTTCCACCTTATCAAGATCTGCTTCATAAGAAACACCAACTACAAGATTTACTCTTGACCAATACATAGATTTATTTGTGGTTCTCTTTATCTCACCATTAGGCACATGATGCACTTCTCCGTCTAGATCTCTAAGGACCGTTGTTCTTAATGTCACTCTCTCCACAGAACCACATGTTCCATCTAAGCAAACCACGTCACCTACTCTGTATTGATTTTCAAGAATAATAAATAGACCAGTAATTAAGTCTCTTACAATATACTGAGCACCAAAACCAACCGCTACACCAACAAGTCCTGCTCCAGCCAAAAGCGGTGCGATATTTGCACCTAGTGAAGCCAATATCATCATCACAGCCATAACCCAAACAAGAACTCCAATGAATCCGTCTAAAATCTGTATAAGAGTATCTTCTCTAGCTTTTTCATCTTCATCAGTTCCGAAAGCTTCACGATGAACTGATCTTCTAACAATTTTTTCTATAACCATGTGACCAAATCTTTTTACAAGAAAAACAGAAATTAGAATTATAAGAATCCCAACCCCTTCCACCTTAAGCCAAGGCAATATTGAATTATAAAATATTTCTTCCATAGAACTCATGATAACATAAATTATTTCTTGTTCTGTCTCCTCCACTCATACAGAACTATAGCTAAAGAAACAGAGGCGTTATAGCTTTCCACTTTTTCTGAAATTGGAATAGAAACAACAAAATCAGATTCATTTCTTATAGAAGTCTTTACTCCCTTACCTTCATTTCCAACAATAAATGCGGTCGGTGCCTTAAAAGAGTGTGAAAAAAGACTATCCTCCTTCTTACTACTTTTATCTAGAACTCCAAACCAGAACCCTTTTTTCTTCAGAAGATTCATAGCTTTTGTAAGAGAACCAGCTTGTATTATGGGAATGTGATTTACAGCACCTGCAGACACCTTAAAAACAGTTTGAGTTATAGAAACTTGATTATCTTTTGGAATAATAACAGCAGAAGCACCAAGCCCAGCCGCTGTTCTAATTATAGCTCCCACATTATGAGGGTCTTCAAGGGAATCCATGATGATGACTGATGGGTTCTTTTTGATATTTATATTCTCAACAAATTCCTCTAAATCTGTATAAGGAAATTTTGATACCAAAGCAACAACACCCTGATCATTTACATCACCAACATATCGATTGATATCTTTTCCAGAAACAACACTAAAAGGTATTTTTGCAATTTTGGCTAATTCTCGGAAGCCGTCTAGTGTATTCTTCTCCAAAGTATCACGAATATACAACCGAGTGATTATCTTGGCGTGTGATTGTATGAGCTCTTTTACAGAGTGTCCCCCGTATAAATATAGTCTTTTGTCTTTCATTATGAGAGTAATACTACCACAACCTTCAAATAAACGGAATTGAATCATATAGCAGGGCTATCTACCAGAGATATTAAAAAACCAGACTTTTATCTGGTTTTTTAATATAGACTATTTTTTCTTTAGAGATCTAATCAAGAAAAGAGATATTGATGCTCCTATTAATCCTATAAAGAAGAATAGTGTGTTTCTATTTTTGTTTTTATTATCCTTTTGATTTTCTTTAATTGGATCAATAAAGACCTTTTCATATTCATAGTCTTTATCACTACCTGAGATAACAGGAACAGATGATTCATCATCCCCACCCTCTTGAATTTCATCTGGGTTCGTAGCTACGAGCTCTTGGTCTTGTGGAACTTCAGGGATTATCTCTTGATCTTCTATTACAACATTTTCGCAGTTAGCTAGAGATTCAATAACAGATCCTGTACCTGAACCAACTATTCCGTCTGAAACTAGATTGTAAAATGATTGAAGTGATTTAACTGCGTACTCGGTTGCCTGACCAAAGTAGGTAGATTCATTTCCCGGAGAACCATTTCCTGTTGTGCCGATAATAAAGTCGTTGTTGTTTAGAGTCTTTTGCAATTCTAAAACATCTTGACCTACATAATTAATCTTAAGATTTCTTGTGTATGTGTAATTTGTCGGCTGGCAAGAACTTCCGTTGCTGTTGCTTGTGTTATCTGAGCTATTTGGTTCAACCACATCATCAAAGTAGCCATCTGGATATCCTCCTCCACCAGAACCTCCGTTAGAAGAGCTTGATGTTGTGGTGGTTGTGGTCTGAGTTACAGCAAAAGATGAAAGTTGAGTTGTGGTAAAAGAGCATATGCTAGAAGCTACAGTACATGTTCCAAGAAGAGTCCAAGTACTTTCTCCTGGTGTACGGTGATATATATTTAGCTCCTCACCGTTGTATGAAGATCCAACATTTCGAGAAATAGTAACTGCTGGTGAAATAGTAAGACCAAGCGACGGAAGACCAAAATCTAGAGAGGCTACTGATGTTTGATCAGAGGGAAGGTTAGTCAGATCGGCACTCTCGTCACCTCCGATGGTTAGGAAGTTTGTTGTAGTTGCCGCCGTCATTATAGTTCCAGCATTAATTGTGATATTTGTATCACCCATATCTACATATAAAGGATATGGGAAGCTAATAGCTGTTGCAGCTTCGATGCTTGAAGTATTTGGGATCATGAGACCTGCGCTAACTACTGATACACCCATGTCTTCTCCAGATACTTCGTATCTACTGCTTCCAGGAACCCAGGATATACTTGATCCGTTACTATACCAATCAACCATGTAGCCGTAGCCATAGCCGTAACTATTTAATGATGCATCAGAAGAATCACTAGAGTACTCTTGAACCCCAATCCCTCCATTCTCTAGACTAAGATATGCCAAGTAAGGTGTCCCACCAGGGCTTATTGCTAAAGAGCTATATCTTCCTTCAACAAAACCCGGATCCCCAACATCTTGCCAAGATCCATTAATATATTTCTGAACAGTTAAATATCTATTATTTCCATAATCTATATAACTAATATATGGAGTATCTGAATCCATGGCAAGATTAAATTCCACAGCCAGTCCATCTGAGAATGATTCAGGGCCAACACTAACCCAAGATGATCCATTCCAAGACACAACACTTGCGTAACCTGCATCATCCTTAAAGGCAATATATGGAACATTATTTGAATCAACTGCCATTGATACATCATACGCAACCCCAGAAGTAAAACTTCTTGCCCCCATACCACTCCACCCAGAACCACTATACTGCATTGCAGTGATACCTGATCCATTATAGGTATCAACATACGAAATATAAACAGGTACTCCAGCAGAGTCTATAGATATTGATATTTTTGAAATCCCTCCATCTGAAGCCCCTGGGCTGATATCAATCCATGAACTTCCATAATAGTACTGCACCGCAGCACGATCTGTGGTGCCATCATAATATGCAACAGCAGGTATTCCATTTGGAGCTACAAGTAGATCTATATCATTAGCGCTACCGGTAGATATAAGTTCTGATCCAACAACTGACCAAATATCATCCTCATACTTCATGACCGTTAACCTATTACCATTCTCTCCATCAGCAAAAGCAACATAGGGGACATCTGTTGTGGGTGAAATTGCAAGAGAAAGAACACCAGAGCTGGTATTAGCAAGATACGTACCACCGACTGTTGACCAAGACCCATTTGAATATTTCTTCAGAAATGGTCGATAACCATCAGTGATTGAGCTTGGGTAAGCAACATATACAGTGCCATCTGTAGCTACGGCCGTAGAAGTGTCATTACTTGGGAATATTCCAACAAGAACAGATTCTCCAGTAAGAGACCATGCACTCGGCACACTCCTATACCCCGCACTCAGCCCAGAATCCCAACCATACCCAAGTCCGTATCCGTAACCATATCCATATCCCCAACCAATAGAACCAGTTTGTCTAGCGAATTGAGCGTAGGCAATGCTTGAGATTGACAGAGTTAGGACCGCCAAAAATACACCAATCTTTGGAATGAGTGGTTTTAGCTTTGAATAAAAATTATTCAATTTAATCATGATTATATTTTACCAGAGATGAATAATATATGTTTTCGAGAACGGGGAAATCTTTTAATAATTTCTCCTTCTTTCAAAAATAAGATGAACAACCAACCAAAATACAGCTCCACTTCCCCATCCAATCCAGAACCAACACCACTTTCCACATTGACTGTTGTTGATTTGAACATCCTTATCTTGTGAAGGATTTGTAATATCTGATGTTTCTTCTGTTGAAGTAGAAGTGATAATTAAATCATCAGGGAAATTAACTCCTATCTGTGGAGTTTCTGTTGTTTGAATGTTTCCAGTGTTTGAATTGTTTGAATAAGTTGGGGTTACCGGGTTTGTGTTAGGTTCTTGAGTATATGGTATTTCTTCTGTTGGTGCAGGGTCTGTATTTTGATCAACCACATCATCAAAGTAACCATCTGGATATCCTCCTCCACCACTTCCGCTATTACCTGAGTCACTACCACCCCCGGTTTCTTCTGTGGCTGTTGATGTTGTTGCGGCGAATGATGAGAAAGAGGTTGCGGTGAATACACAGTAACCGCTTGTCTCTAGACCGACTTCACATGTTGTAAGGATGCTCCAGTCTGAAGCGCTTGGTGAAAGATGGTAAACATTGAGAGTTTCTCCGTCATATTGTGAGCCGACGTTTAGATAAAGAGTGATGGCTTCATTAGAAGTTAGATCCTCTGATGCATTTCCAAAACTAAAACCACCAAGAAAATCTTGCCCAGAGATAGAGGCGCTTGAAAGGTCCGTAAAGTTTAGATCTGCGAGATCGAAAGAGCTGCTGGCAGATAGAATTATACCGTCAAAAATAACCGCGCTATTCAAATCATCTGATAGGGCAACAACGTCAAACAGAAATTCTGCAGAGGTTGCACTTGATGAATCGTTTGAATTTGGAACAAGGATTCCAGCGTCTACAATTGGTTGACCTATCGCCGATGAAGAGACGCGAAATGCGGTGATAGACGGATCCCATGATATTTCTGTACCAGAGGTAGAGTTTGGGTTCATGTAGCCGTAGCCATAAAGATACGAAGAAGCGTCAGAAGTGGACTCTGTAGACTCATACACTTGAACAGTAGCCCCGCCAAGAGGTACCCCGTCCTGATATCCAACATAAATACTACTT